>Ga0075421_100003638_pt1 | contig 18481 bp, 14 predicted proteins | sample SoiMetdeltSBSDD5_FD_75292 | JGI IMG/M metagenome (GOLD analysis project Ga0075421, IMG submission 75292) | Bulk soil microbial communities from a Populus tree surrounding site in Tennessee, USA - Soil MetaG P. deltoides SBSDD5 | ecosystem: Environmental > Terrestrial > Soil > Tree plantation... | reverse complement strand
GCGCAGATCACGATCGTCGAATAGCCTTGAAGACTCATGCGGTGCGACGGAGGGAGAGTGCGAGCGTGCGGGCTCTGTATCTTTTCTAAAGACCCGCCGCTGCTGCTCTCGCGTGACTCGGCGGCGTTGCCGCATCACAGAGCAACCGCAGCAGCCAGTCGGGATCGGGACCACGACGGCTAGTCTCCCGAAACACGCGCACCTGCAGTTGGCCCGACGAGATATTTGGTGAACTTGCCAACAGCCTGGCCCTGGCCTCCTCCAGCGTGCGAGTCAGAAACGCTTCGTCCGTCAATCGATCGATCACGATCGCGATCCGCTCAGAGGGCACGACGTTCAGCAGCTCGCCGACCTCGTAGGTGCATCCCGAGTTCGCCGGCGAGAAGCCGCGCAGGTCCATGAGGACAACGTCGCTCGCCTCGGCGAGCCGGCCAAACACGGTCCGCCACGCATGATCCCGGCAGAAAAAGTCGGTGATTCGATATCGGCCATCATGATCGGGATGCGTGTCGAGCTGCCCGAGCGCACGATCGATCGAATCGCCGCTGTCGAGAAACCGATCGCCAAGACGACGACGAAGGAAGTCGAGAAATTCGTGGGGCTCCACGGTTGACGATGCGAGGTCGGGGCCGGCGATGAGCTGCACGCTGCCGATGTGGCGCCAGCGTGCGGCAAACCGATCGAACAGTCTGCGGCTTCTGCGACCAAGGGCAAAGACTCGCAGGACAAGGAGGCGTGGCCCGTGCGTTCCAGCAGCGCCGCGATGGCGGGCCAGCCAGAATCCTGATGCGTTCACAGCCGAGAACACCAGGAAGGTAGCCAGCCCGGCCACGATCCAGGTTGCATCAACGAAGGCAAATGTCGTCGATTGAATACCGGCAAAAATGAGCCACAAGGCAGACATCGCGATCGCCTGATCGCTCGTGCGTTTACGTCCATACCAGGCAGCGACAAGACGAAGCGTGAACCATCCGGTCAACGGACCGGCAGCCAGCAGCATCGCCACCACACCGAGAAACAGGAAGGCGATCCCGGCGTTGTCGAGGGCTGACGGACCTGAGCCACGCGAATCGTCGAAAGACGAGGCCACCGCAACGATAAAGAGCAGCGCGGCCCCTACGATCGTCAGCACGGCGCCAACCAGCGGCGCGACCGCGTGGATGCGGCGCGCGCGCACGACAAGAGCGACAAATGTCGCCGCACAGTTGGCGATAAAGATGCCGAGGAGGAACGATCGTATGGGCGCGACGGCCGTGCCCAGCAGAAACACGACGAAGTACCCGAACACGATTGCTGCCTGCCAGCGACGTCGACGCGGCGGGTCAATCAGGAGCGCGGTCAGCACGACTGGCCATGCAAACGCCACCGTGAAGGCCAGCCATGATGCGGGCGAGAGCGTGCCGGATTGCACGCCCATCGCGATCGCCATCAGACCTGCGTAGACCAGACCGGCCACCGCGTAGACGGCAACGGTCGTCTTGATACCGTGACGAAAACGACTGTAGAGCGCACCACCGGATGCGGTGACGGCGTCGGCTGAATCCTGTTCCGCCGATCTGACGATGAGAGCAACGCCACCGCTCGACGTAGCCAGAAGCGGGGAGGGTTCTGTAGACAGCGGGCGTGGCGATTGTTGTCCGCGCATGGCACGGACCACCGCCCGGCGATACAGCGCCAGGAGCACCTCGGAAATCACCAGCGTCAGCCAGGGAATCAGGAGGACGCCAAGCAGCATCAGCGCCGTGATCCCCGAGGCCTCCGCGCTCTGGGCCTGATTCATCGTGCCGTCGGATCGACTGTTGGCAGTCTTCTGTTACCAGCCGACCTTGCTTCCCTTGTTCTGCTCGTCGAGCCACGTCTTGAGCGGCGCGAAGTAGTCGGCGATCGCCTTCGCGTCGAGCTGGCGCTCGCCCGTCAGCGCCTCCAGTGCTTCCGGCCACGGTTTCGACGCGCCCATGGCGAGCACGGTCTTCAGGTGCTTGCCCGCTTCGGCGCTGCCATAGATCGAGCAGCGATGAAGTGGCGTCGTACAGCCTGCCGCCTTCGACAACGCGCGATGAAACTGGAACTGCAGCACGTATGAGAGGAAATAGCGCGCATACGGGACGTTGGCAGGCACATGGTATTTGGCGCCGGGATCGAAGAACTCCTCACCACGGACTGACGGCGCGCGCACGCCTTGATACCGCTCGCGCAGCTCCCACCAGGCGGCGTTGTAACGGTCGGGCGGCACCTGTCCGTTGAAGACCTGCCAGCGCCACTGGTCGATCACGAGGCTGAAGGGCAGGAACGCAATCTTGTCGAGCGCCAGCCGCAGCAGCAGCGGGATGTCACCGGACACGTCGGGCGCCTTATCGAGCAGACCGATCTTGACGAGGTACTCCGGTGTCACCGAGAGGCCGATGGTATCGCCGACCGCCTCGTGGAATCCGTCGTTCGCACTGTCGCGGAAGATCATCGGCTGCGCGCGGTTGTATTCGCGCGCATAGAAGTCGTGGCCGAGCTCGTGGTGAATGACGGTGAAGTCTTCCGCGGTCTGGTCGATGCACATCTTGATGCGCACGTCTTCCATGTTGTCGACATACCACGCGCTCGCGTGACAGACGACCTCACGATCGCTCGGCTTCACGAACAGCGATCGTTCCCAGAATGTCGTCGGCAGGGGATCGAAACCGATCGACGTGAAGAAGCGCTCGCCCATGCGGACCATGTCGACAGGAGTCACCTTCCGTGCCTTCAGGATGTTGTCCAGCGAGAAGGTTCGGCCCTGGCCAGGCGGCGCGACGATGTCGAACACGTTCGCCCAATCCTGTGCCCAGATGTTGCCAAGCAGGTGCGCGGGAATCGGTCCGTCCGCGGGAACGGCGTCGCCGTACTTCTGATGCAGCTTCGTGCGCACGTAGGTGTGCAAAGACAGGTACAGCGGCCGCAGTTGATCCCACAGCCGATCGAGCTCCTTGGCAAACTCGTCCGGCGGCATGTCGTAACGTGAGCGCCACATCGCTCCCGTGTCGGCGAAGCCGAGCTCCTTCGCGCCTTTGTTCGAGAGCCCGACGAACCTGACGTAGTCCTTCTTGAACGGCGGCGAGATCGTGTGCCAGCCTTCCCAGACCTCGCGGAGGCGGGCGGGATTGCGATCTTTCGCGAGCACTTGAGTGATCGCCTCGACATCCAGGCAATTCTCCGCACTGCCTTGACCGGGGGGACAGTACTTGCCGCGACCGTAAGCGGCGTTCATCGCCGTCACCAGCTTCGCAAGCTCCGCTGACTCCATCGCATCGGACGGCGATGCCATCGTGATCGAGTTCTTGAGCACCGCCAGCTGACGCTGCTGGACCGGCGTGGCGCGTTGCGCGTTGAACGTGGCGGCCTGCTTGGCGAATCCGGTGATGGCATTCATCAACGACTCGCTGGCGCGAGCCGCGATCGCTTCCGTATCAGGCGTGATGTAGGTCTCCTGTGTCCATCCCGCCTGGTTCGCCTCGTTGCTGAGACGCAGCAGCGTGGCATCGGCATTGTCGAGGAACGCCTTGAGATCGGTGCCGGACACGCCCGCGGCCTGCTCAGGGGCGCGGCATGCGCCGAGCGCGATTGACAGGAGCATCGTGACAGCGACGCGTGAGTAGATCCGCATGGGCGAAATGATATGGCTTTCCCGATCCGAGGCGAATGGACGAGGTTGTCGGCGCGACGACGCGATCCGCTCACCGCGCACGACGTCGAGTCCTTCGATCCTCGGGAAGCTACGCAGGTCTCGCGTAGCCACTCTGCTGCTACCCTCCTCGAACGGAACACATGTTGCTCATACGAGGGACATGGGTATCACACGACAACTGAGGAAATACGCCGGGCGACGGATCACGCGACGGCTCTACCGTTCGGTGCCATGGATCGGCGGTGTCCTGGCGCTCATCACTGTTGGCAAAGCCGTCCAACGGAAAGGACTGATTGGGGGAACGGTCGATACGGCGCTCGACTTCATCCCGTTCGTCAGTGGCGTGAAGAACCTGGTCGAAGCGGGACGGGGCCGCGACTTCATCCCGGATAAGCGGAGGGGATCCGGCCAGCCAATCGCAACCCGTGAGTGACACGTTGAATGCCTGCACGAGAAACTGCGTGCCCATAACCCAGCCTTCGAGTTTTGGAATAGACTCATCGGCTGAGCAATGCGCGATTCCCCTCAGACAGCGCACAGCGAATCCGAGCTCAGGGACCGCTACCAGGCGATCACGCTTCGTCTTGCTCAGGAACGGGTGACCGAGGGCCGGGCACTTCGCGATGTCCTTCAGAAGGTCACCGAGACCGTCGCCGACGCGCTGCAGGTCCAGCGCGTGAGCGTGTGGTTCTTCCTCGATGAACGGCGGTCCATTCGGTGCGACTACCTGCATCAACCGGATCGCAGCGACATATACGAAGGCGCGATTCTTCACGCCTCTGATTTCCCCGAGTACTTCAAGGTGCTGACGAGCCGCCGCGTCGTCCGATTCGTGGACCGCGCAGGCGATCCCATGTCGGAGGAGTTACGCCACTCGTACCTGGGCCCGCTCGGCATCACCGCCATGCTGGACGCACCGGTTTATCAAGGTGGTGAGGTTGTCGGTATCGTGTGCCATGAATATCTCGGCCGCCCTCGTGAATGGACCGATCCGGAATGCGAGTTTGGCGCCTCCGTCGGCGACATCGTGGCGCGTCTCTACGCCGAGGCCGCACAGCTGCGCTCCGAAAATCAACTCAAGGTTCAAGAGGCGCGTGTGGCCGAACTGCAACAACTCGCGGAGCTGGGCCGCTTCGCTTCCGGAGTGGCCCATGACGTCAACAACGTGCTGGGTGCCGTCTTCGCCTATGTCGAGCTGCTCACGGCAGCCGCGGCGGACAACACGGACGTGACCAAGTTCGGAGCGGACCTTTCGGCCATCGTCGCTCGAGGACGAGACCTCACACAGACCCTGCTGACGCTCGGACGGGAGACCAGCAATCGCCCGGGTGTGATCAGTCCAGCCGATGTCCTCCGCACGTCGCTCGCGTTGCTTCGGGGGGCGGCTGGACCGCAGGTGCAGGTGCAGACCTCCGTCGCTGCGAATGTCAGTCGCGTCTTGATCGATCCGCTGCAACTCGAGCGCGCAGTGCTCAACCTCGTGGTCAACGCGCGCGATGCCATGCCCCTTGGCGGTGTGATCACCGTGGAACTTCGGGAAGAAACGATCGGTCTGACCAGCGAACACGCGAGTACCTTCGTCGTGCTGGAGGTCATCGACACCGGCACTGGGATGGACAGGGAAACCCGTGATCACATGTTCGAGACGTACTTCACTACGAAACAGACCAAGGGCAGAGGGCTTGGCCTGTCGATCGTCAACCAGGTCGTGACCCTGGCAGGCGGGTTCATCCAGGTGGACAGCGCACCGGGACAGGGCACGCATGTGCGCCTGTACCTGCCAAGGATTGCAGCGGACGACTATGTCGTTTCTTGATCCAGGCCTCGTGACCTGTTCCGTCAGGCGACCGACAGGTCTCCGACGTCCGGCACCCAATGACCGCGGGCGCGTTTGTCCTGATACCGGCGTACGAGTTCACCGGCCAGTGTCGGGCCGATCTCTCCTCGTTCGAAGAACACAGCATATTGATCTTCCGCTAACGCGCCCCGTGCATCCTGGCTGGCGCGATACGCCAACTGCCGCGCGGCGGTGAAGCGCGTCGACGGCAGTCTCCCTGGCGCAGTCTCCGAAGCTTCGAGCCAGTTTCCAGGATTCGCGCCGAGCTCCGATACGAGCAGCGTCGTCAACTTGGCTTCGGTGGAGTCGAAGTCCGTCTTCGGGAACGTCACTCGCCCGACCGTCACTTCGTGGCCGCTCTCCCACGGCTTTGTGAGATTGACCAGTGAGGTGTCGTCCTCGTTGAGGAACCGAATCCATCGGAGGTCGAACTCCAGCGGACCTGCGCTCTGGCGCGCACGCCAGTCCTGCGTCAGATGCGCGGGACCTCGTTTCGCCCCGGGCCGGGGGTCGACATCGCCGGTGGGCACGAACGTGAACTTGCCCAGCACATCACGGGCGCGCACGATTCCAGTCCAGTACTGCTGATACGCGCTCGTCGATCGCACAGTACGGAACGTCTGCCCCGTCACGTGAACGGCGATCGCCGGAGCACGATGCCTCGCGTGTCTCAACAGGCCAGCAAGCAGTTTGGCTTGCGTGGCCAACTGGTCATCAGCGCTCGACGCATCCGCGGTAGCCTTCAGTAGCGCGAGAAACTCTTCTGGCGTATCCGTTGGCGACGTCGGATCGTTGATAGTGACGAAATCGATCCGCCGCCCGGTCGACGTGCGAAACGCCGCCATGAGCCCGAGGAAGTCCGCATTGGTTTCTGCATGTGGACACCCCAGGCCAGTTGACATCCTTCCAAGACCGATCCGCGCCGGCGACGAACGCTGGAAGACGCCGAGGCCGTCGAGCTCCGTTGGCAGCGAATCGGCAATCGTCAGCAGCACCTTCGAGCCAGCGAGTTGTTGCTGGTGTGCTCCGCGGTCGGGCATCGTGAGCTGCGGATGATTTCGAACGAGCTCCTGCTGCACATCCGGCATCTGACGCGCGATCGCCTCGAGCGCGTGCCTCTCCTCAGGCGTGGGATCAAAGAACATCGACATGAGGATCGTCCTTTCCACCTGGACTCGTTGTGACATCTGGGATCACTTCTCACCGCCAATCACGAGTGAGACCGCAGTGCCCCGAGGTTGCCGCGTGCCAGCGGCAGGATCTTGCGCAAGAACGAGATCAGTCTCGTTCGGACTCGCGGGTCTCACGTTGATCCGACCAACGCTGAGGCCACGACGGACGAGGCGATCTTTTGCCACGTCGATCGCGAGCCCAGTCAGCGCGGGTACCTCCGAGTCTTGCGCGACGGGAGTCTCGCCCTTCGGTTTCGGTGGCGGGCGGACGCTCTCCGACTTCACGACAGCAGCGGCGGCAACAACTCCCAGGTCGATCGCGGTACCCGGGTTCACACGCTCACCCGCCGCAGGACGCTGTGCCGTGATCGTCCCGACAGTTCCCGCTCCGGTAGTCTCCCTGACATTCCCGACGGCCAACCCGATTCGTTCGAGTTGTGCGCGCGCGTCGACGAGGCTCGTGCCAACCACCGACGGAACGTCGCGGCGAGGATCTTCGGGCGGCGCGGGCGCACTCGCTTCCGTATCGGGAGCGGCAGGTGCGTTTTCGATTTTCTTGCTTCCAGCGTCGACGGCGTCCGGGCGCCACGACGACGCGACCTGCCAAGCCACCAGGCCCGCGATCGCAACCGCAATCGCGATCCCGATTGTCCACTGGGCGACACCGGAGCGATCCGGCTCGAGCGTGTGAAGCAGCGGAGGCGGTGGAGGGGTGCGGTCGAACGAGTCGAAACTCGGCTCGGGGATCTGAGGCGCTGTGCTACGGACAGGACCCATCGTGGTCGGCTGCATCAGCATCGCGACCGACTGAAGGAATTGATCGAACTTCGTATCGTCCGGGCTCCCCTTCCACGATGTCAGGTTGGCAGCTTGAATGCGCCTGAACTCGAGAGGAATCTTTACGTCCTCGAGGAATGCCGGCACGAGGATGCCGCGGCGCATGCCTTCGGCAGCCTCTGCTCGCACCCAGTGAGACGCGATCGATGCCTTGGACCACAGAACGACGACGCACGACGCGTCTTCGAGCGCGTCCTCGATCACATCGTCGAACGTTCTGCCAGGAGGAATGGTCCGGTCCCACCAGACCGTCCATCCTTGCCCGGCGAGGGCCTGTGCGATGAGCGCAGCCCTTGCAGCATCCTCGCTTGCGTAACTCAGGAAGACGTTGGCCATGGTCTACGCACGCCTGCGTGTAGGCGTGGAGCCCCTAAGTATCTCGCGTGGGATAGCTCGTCAATCCAGAATTCCGCAAAGCTCGACCGTAGACCGGCGTCACATGACGACGATCTACGGACGGCACCCCGAGGCCGCTAGCGGCCTCGATTGCGATATTCGGGGCTGTTGCGAAGTTCGCGTTCTAGTTGTTCGCGCGTCATCGTCTTGCGAAAGACGGCGTCGACGTAGCCTCGGCTGGCAGGGTCGGGTTCCCTGTTGAGCACCGTCACGTAGGCCTGGCGGACGATCTCCTCCGCCTTTGCCCGCGTCATGCTGTTCCTTTCCCGGTACTCGGGACTTCTCCGCAGATCCTCCCGAACCTCCTGCTCGGTCCAGCCGTCATCGATGATGTGGCTGCGGTAGGCACGCATGCCTGCCGGATCGGGATCCCGCTCGAGAATGTCCTGATACGCGCGTTGAACGATCAACTCGGGGTTCGGCGATCCGGATCGCCCGCCGAAAGAACCACCGCCACCGGACGAGCGCCCTTCGATTCGGATGGACGAGATCGCGTCGTCGAAGTTCTCGTCCTCGAGGTCACGAACACTCGAGCGGACTCGCAGCGACTCTCCCCGAAAACGAGTGTCCCGATAGACTCGGATATCCGCTCTGCCGAACACTTGAATCGACGACACCCGATCGTTCGCACCAGAGGGCATGGAATCGAGGCTGCCGCCAGACTCGACGCAGAAGGATCGGCCGCGATACTGCGTGTCCTCGTAGAAGCACGCACCGTCTCGCGGTGAAGGTCCGCCCTGCGCATTCGCGACCGACGATGCCGCAAGTACTGCGAAACCCGCCAACGCAATCGCCATTCTGCCAGCCATGTCATCCGCTCCTGCTCGCCATGTCACGACGCTCATGGCGCTGACAGTCGCCCATTGCAAGTGGCAGGCCACTGAACGCGGCACACCAGTTGACGGGGATGCACAGGGCGTCATGCAGATACCGTCTCCGCCAGAGGAAATCGTCAGAACACCTCCCCATCCAGATCCCCAGCAAATTGGCGTAGAATCCGCTGCACACACTAGCTAGGCTCCGCCTCAGTCGACAAGTTCCAAGCCCGCTAGAGCCCGGAAAGGCAGTCATGGGCATCATCAAGCGCTCACTGATCCTCGCCATCGTCATCATTGCCAGCACGGAGTTCGCGGCGGCGCAACAGACGACGGCGGTCGCGAAGCTGTCTCTGGCTCCGGAGGAAATGGAGGCGTTCCTGCTCAAGGCGACCGTCACAAACAGTCGCGACGCTGGGAAGGGTGTGACCGGCTCGACTCGCGTGACGCTGTCTGATGGACGCCTCACCCACGATGCCCAGGTGCAGGCGATCGACCAATACAAGAGCATCTTTCAAGCTGGCAAGGCGTCCGAGGTCAATTTCAGGGATACGTACCGCTACAACATTGCCGGCTACCGGCTCGCGCGGCTGATCGGGCTCACCAGGGTGCCGATGTCAGTGGAACGCGATATCGACGGGAAAAGGGCGGCCGTGACCTGGTGGATCGACGACGTGATGATGGACGAGGACGGCCGGACGAAGAAGAAGACCGTCGGGCCTGATGCGCTACGCTTCGCGAGACACATCCAGGTGATGAAGATCTGGGACGAGCTGATTCAGAACAAGGACCGCAACCGCGGCAACATGTTGTGGACCAGCGATTGGACCCTGTGGTTGATCGATCACACGCGAGCGTTCAGGCTCGAGAAGAAGCTGCAGAACCCGAGCGACCTCACCCTCTGCGAGCGCGGCCTGCTCGACGGCTTGCGGAAGCTGACGCCCGAATCGCTGGGGAAGGCCGTCGGCGACTCGTTGACCCCACCAGAGCAAGAGGCGGTCATGGCGCGACGCGACCTGCTCGTGCAACATTATGAGGATCGGCTCGCCAAGCTAGGGGACGGCATTCTCTTCACCTTCTAATCCCACTCACGAAAGTCGCGGGTCGATGATCTCGTCCGCGGGAGAAGGCGCTTGGAACGGTAAGGTCCGAACTGCCCTTCGACGTGGCTCAGGCCAGGGAAGGCCCGCCGCTACATCGTCGTTGACATCGACATCAGCTTGCCGCGCAGCGCGCGGGCGAATCGTCTTCGTCCACGCCGGTCCGTCGTGTAGGCGAGGATCTCGTCGAGTTCCAGCAGGCGCGCGACCTGGTCATCGAACGGTCCTTCCAACGATCCGGCGACGACCTGTTCCGCTCTCTCGCGCTGACAGATGAACACACATCTGGTTCGCGCTCGCAGCGTGAGCTCCTCGATTTCCCAGACCAGGTTCTCGGTGGGCTCAGACACGTCGATCAACGCGACTGAGGAAACCGACGCAAACCGGCTCACCGTTTGACGCCACACGCTCGAGGCAACGCGCAGCACCACGAGCCGCGGTCCAAAGACCCTGCGGCTCCTCTCGGTGACCACCGATGCTGCGGTGAAGATGTCTCCTTCATTGCGGATCTCGCGTGTCTTCGCCTGCTCCGCCTCCAGGACGGCGTCGGTCGGGAACTGGAAGAAGAAGAGAAACGCCGCGCCAATCGCCCAAGCCACTGGCGCCGCCATCAGCGCCGTCCCGAGGCCGATGACGATTCCCGCCATGATGACGGCCAGCACGGCAAAGGCACCGGGAAGGTGCACGCCGATCGCATCGATCGGAAGTTTGCCGTCGAAAGTTGTCGTGATGATGTGAAGGTAAGGATTGAGCACGGCCATCCATGCCTTCTCGCTATGCGCGTGCTCCCAGATCCGCACTCGTACCAGATCCGCTGCGACGATGACCCACAGTCCGAGCTGCGCAGCTGGAAAGATGCGCAAGAGGAGGTTGGCGATGCCTTTGATCGCGGCTGTCGCCAATTGCACCGCGCGAAACAGCCACCTCGTACCCGTTGGCACACCCACCGGCGCGATCTCAGCATCGTCAAGTGTCACGAGGCGCCACGAGCGCCCGATCGTGTTGGTAACCGCGAACGTGACCGCGCTCTGCGCATCGTCGTAGCCGAATCGCCTGAGGAACAGCACCAGCGTGCGACCTTTGCGTACGATGCGCAGCCCGCGCGACACTCCAAAAAGGGAAAGCGGCGTCGAGACAGCCCACGCAAGGAGGATGTCGTCGGGGGTGAGCGTGCGCTGAGGGGTGAGCTCGATGTTGACGTTCTCACCGCTGAGCCATGCGGCGGCCAGGACGTTGGCGGGGACCGCGACGATCGAGGCCGCGATGCCGAGGATCAACAGCATCGCGCCGGCGAGGAGCGCGATCGGTTGCCACAGGCGACGAAAGATGTATCGTCGCGGGTGATCGAGGACGATCCGGGGCGGCATTCACTGGATTGTCACACGGTCACAATCGGTGCGCCGCCGTCCGGTCGAGCCTCTGCCGCGGAAGGATTACTTTCGGAGAATCGCGGCGGCTGCGTCGATTCCTGAGAGCACGGCACCCTCCATGAATCCTTGAAAGTCGTAGAAGGAGTTCGCGTGTTCGCCGGCGAAGAAGATGTTTCCCGTGGGCAGCCCCTCGAGCCCTGCAATGGTCGTGAACTGGCCGGGCAGATAGCTCGTGTAACTGCCGAGCGTCAGAGGATTGGAAGGCCAGTGTTCGAGGTGGGCAACGACGCCGCTCGGCGTGCGTCGAGCGGCGGCCTGCGAGCCGGGAAACACGAGATCGAGATCCGCGAGGAACAGGTTGGCCTCGACCTGCACAGCGTTCGGATCGAGTGAGGCACCTCGGTCACCACCCGAGTAGTCGGTTAACACACCACGAGTGGCCGTTGCCCGCGCGGGATTGGTTTCCCACGTGGTCTGGTGATTGGTGAGATCGGAGTACGACGCACCCGTGCTGCCCTGTGCAACCCAGGGGCGACGATCAAAGCCGATCATCATCTTCGCGTTCGTGCCGTAGCCGAGCCGATCGATCGCCGCGCGCTTGGCGGGAGACAACCCGAGGTTCATATCGAGGTCGACATGGCGCAGCGTAGAAAACGGCAGCGCCAGGACGACCGCCTCGTGGACGCGCGATGTCATGCCGCCAGATGTATCGAAGACCAGTTCCACCGCGCCTGCCGCGGTCCGTCGCACGGCGACCAGCGTCATGCCGTATTCGACAGGCCGTAGCAGCTCCTGCGTCAGTCCCTCGACGATCCGCTCGTTGCCATCGAGTACGTGGTAGCGCTCGTCGCTGAAGACACCGAACGGCGTGAACTTCGAGCGGCGATCGGCATGAATGAAGAGAAGGAAGTTCAGGCAGCTCTGTTCGTCCGGCTCGAGGCCGTACTCTGCGATATAGGCTTCACTGATGGCTGCCTTGGCAATCGGTCCCGCGGCAAGGTTGGCACCATTCGCTCCCTCGAGGTACGCGAGGAGGTTCGTGCGATCGATGGCAACGTCGGCCGCCGTATGCGAGAGAGCGGTCACGGCGTTCGAAAGTCGCCGGAGATCGAAGCGCATGGCGTCAACGAACTCGCGGAATTCATCCACGACCGTAGCCTCGGGTATGTGCTGCCCTCCGAAGTAGTACGAGACCTCTCCCGGCAGTTTCGACACATCTTCCACGGCAAGATCGAACCGCTTCGCGTACTGGAGCATCGTCTTGTGAAGGTTGTCGATGAACTCACCACCGCGCTCGGCAACCTGACCCGGGAAGACACCACGCAACGATTGGCATCTTCCGCCGGCACGCGTGTTTGCGTCGTAGATCGTGGCGACGACGCCGCGATCTGCGAGCGTGTCGGCACACGCCAGACCGGCGAGGCCGGCACCAACGATGCCCACGTCGAGCGAGGAACCCGGCTTCGAGCTGGCCAACACGCGACGGACCGGAGAGGTCATGAGGGCCGCTGCACCGAGGGCACTTGTGCGCGCAACTGTCTTCATCCACTCGCGGCGCCCACTTCGCAGCGCCGCGTGGTCTCTCTCGCCCTGGCGGACACGCTCGAGCCCCTCTGCAGTCGAGAGGCGACGATGATTACAGAAGCGCGCGATGCGCAGCGTGCGGATGACATCGGTGAAGAGCGGCGAGCGGCTCATGCGTCTCCTCCGGGTCTACTGCCAGTTGTTCCAATAGCTCGTCCTCACGCGCAGCCGCGCGCGGATGCCCGGCGGCTTCGGTTGGACGATCGGGATCTCGAACGTGAACTCCTGGTCGTCGTCGCGGACGACCTTCGCCTGTTGACGCTTGCGCTGACTCGCGGTCGAGTACTCGAACACCCAACCGGCGTTTGGTGTCGGCGGTGTGGCCTCGAGGATCACGTTGTCCCGGTATAGATACCCGCCCTCGTAGTGGTCCTTGAGAAACAGCAGTCCATCGACCTGGTATTCCGGAACACGCACGCACAGGTCCAGCGCGAACGACACGCTCGATCCCGTCTGGCTTTGTGCCGTGTCGAGAAACACGTTGAAAAGAAGCGGGCTGGCGGCGGGGTTCGGGACCCACTTTCGTCCGCGCTTGGGCTTTTCCACTTTGACGAACAGCTCATCGAACGGCCTGAAGATCGCGCTGTTCTCGTTCGCGGTCCGGCGATGAAGTTGCCACGGCTTGCCGCGGATGCTGACCGCCACTTCAAACAGGTATGACGCTTTCACTTCACGACCTTCGTCGAGCTTTTCCTGCACGGCCGGAGGCAACGTCAACTCGTCGATCTCGAGCACACCGTCCGCGCGCACGTCGCCATAGAGGAATCTGACCAGATTCTGATATCCCTCTTCGCTGTTGACGATGCCGAAGAATCCGGAATGACTGCGGTGCACGAACGCATGCGGGGAGTAGACGAAGCCGGTGTCCGTTCGTTGTCGCGTGGTGGCGTTCTTGATCCGCACCAGGCCGTCACTGGCGTCCCCCACGGCCGCACTCGACAGTCCCGCCGCTACCTTGTAGTCTCCCGGGTCCGTACCGACGAGATTGAAGACACGTGATGCGTCGATGTTGGTGAGCAGGTCGACGCTGTCTTTGTCCTGCACCGCCGCCTTCAGGCCGAGCAGGTCGGCAATCTCCTGGCGATTGAACGTGTTCATGCCATACAGCGACAACCACTTCGGGATGTTCCCGAGGACGCCGATATCAATGCCATTGTGCGGCGTCGCGTAGGTGAAGAGCTTGTCCACCAGGCCGCGCGCTTCCGCCGAACTGAACTGATCGTTCTGCAGGAAGGCACGGCACACGAGTCCACCCATGGAATGGGCCACGAGGTAGACGCGAAAGCGGTCGTACGGGAGCTTGCCTGCCTCACGTTCTTCTCGCGTGATGACAGTATCTTTGCCGTTGGGATACACCCGCTCACGCAGCTTGAGAATCAGTTCCCCCAGCCCCTGGGCGAAACGTTTCATGTCCGGGCGCAGACCGGCGCCAATGTCTTCGGACGAAGGCTCGTAGTAGCGGTAGATGACGATGCTGCGGTAGGGAACCGCGGTCATGGTGCCATCGATTGTGCTCGGCGCCGTCAGATCCGATACGCGGTCGTACCCTTCTTCGAACACATCGTCGTAGCGAAACCGCTTGAGGAGGCGCACCAGCGGCGACTCGAAGAAGTACTTCTTCGCCGATCCGTCCCACAGCTGGCGGACCTTGCACGAGCCGATGTTGAATCCCATGTAAGGGTCGGCGACCGTCTCTTCGATCTCCGCCTGCGTCATCGCGTAGCCGCGAACGTAGATGATGGGATGAACAGCCGATTCCTTCATCGAACCTCCAATGGAGAAGAAGGCCCAGACTGTCCGTCACCGACGACCGCGTGACGGCGATAGCCTGGCCACGAGAGTTGCCCCAACGGCAGCTACCACATGATCGAGGTGAGCGTCAGTGCGGAGCCGGCACATCGTGGGCACGGTGACGGCATGGTGGGCGAAGCAGTGCCGGGCAGCCCCGGTCGCGTGTTCACAGCGGCGTGTGGCATCCGCTGATCTCGATCCGTTTCCCTTCAGTGCCGAGGACTTCAGGGAGGTCTCGAAACGCTCGCGGTAGCACCATCGGCAGGTTCAGCCATGGCTCCCCTCCTCGATGGCTGCCTCGAGAGGCTCGTCGATCACTTGGCCGCCGGCGGGCGCGGCTTTCCGGTCTCGTCGACCTGCACAGTCTTCACTGGACCCACGCCGGTCAGCAGAATCACCGCCGGTTCCTTCTCACCTGCACGCGAGCCATCCCAGTGGACAGTGTTGGCTACGTCGGTGGAAAACGTGCCCGCGTGAAACGGATACGTCAACTTCTCGTCGTAGACATTGCTCGAACTCACCCACCATGTGCCCGACACGACGTAGATCCAACGCGTCTGGTCATGAAAATGCGGGCGGGAGAACGCGCCCGGATGCCACTTGATGAGCACCCCGTACGGACCTTCCTTGCTCTGGTCGCCGAAGAGGACAGCGGTTTCCTGACGTTTCGGATCGCCGGTCCACTTGATGTCCTTTGGGAGAACGAAAGGAATATGGCCCGGATCCGGTGGTTTTCCTTCGGGATCAGCCAGCGTCGCGCGGGTCGCTGGATTCGGCGCCGCGGCGCCCTGCGCGTAGACGGCGTAGCTCAGACCAAGGACGACACCGGCGCCGAGGACGACTTTCAGGACAGTGTGCATACAGCCTCCCAACACGGTGCTGCTTACCACGTTTCCTTGACGATTCATAGAAGTAAGGAGCACACTCGGGTCCTTGTCGGAGGGGCAACGCATATGATCTCGAAAGGCTTCAGCGGGCGAACCACAACCGTGGCTCTCGCCATCATTCTTGTCTCGTCACTCGCGATTGCGATCTCCGGTCAGGGCGGAGGAAAGCCCGCGGTGGCCGTCGATGGCGACGACATCGGCGGTGTCGTTGCCGGCGCACGAGGACCCGAAGCCGGGGTCTGGGTGATCGCGGAGACGCGCACGCTTCCGACGCGCTTCGTCAGGAGCGTGGTGACCGATGACCAGGGACGTTTCGTCATACCCGACCTGCCGAAGGCGGACTACGACGTGTGGGTCCGCGGCTACGGACTCGTCGACTCGACCAAGGTCAAAGCCACGCCGGGCCAGGCGCTGAATCTCAAGGCCGTTGCTGCGCCCGACAAGAAAGCGGCAGCATCCTATTACCCGGCGCAGTATTGGTACGCGCTGATGCAGATGCCACCGAAGAGCGATTTCCCGGGCACCGGCGAAAACGGGAACGGGATCGCGAACACGGTCAGGAGTCAGGGCGAATGGATCCGGAACGTCGTCAACACTGACGGCTGCACGGGGTGCCATCAAATGGGCGGGCCTGCGACGCGAACGATTCCCGAGAGCTTCCGTGGCGGGTCAGAGGATTCGCGCGCCGCGTGGGATCAGAGAATCAAGTCAGGTCAGGCGGGCGGAGGCATGAACGCGCGGTTCACGCAGGTCGGCCGCGCACGCGCTCTCGGGATGTACGCGGACTGGACCGATCGCATCGCAGCCGGTGAGCTCCCCTCGGCCGAGCCTTCACGGCCGCAAGGGAAAGAGCGCAACGTCGTGATCACGATGTGGGACTGGGCCGACCCGAAGGTCTACCTGCACGACGAGATCGCGAGCGACAAGCGCAATCCGACGGTCAATGCCAACGGCCCCGTCTACGGCGCGCTCGAAGAGAGTGCCGATTATCTCTCGGTGGTCGATCCGAAGACTCACACCGCCTCGATGATCAAGCTGACCGTTCGCGAACCGGATACGCCGAGCTCGGTCAACACGCCACCCGCCGGGCCGTCGCCCTACTGGGGCAACGAGGCGATCTGGAATAGTCAGACCACGGTCCACAGCTTCGCGATGGACAAGCAGGCTCGCGTGTGGGCAGCCGCGCGAGTCCGCAAGCCGGCAACGCCCGATTGGTGCAGGGCAGGATCGAGTCATCCGTCGGCAAAGCTGTTCCCCATCAACCAGGGGCAGCGCGGGCTCGAGCTCTACGATCCCAAGACGAAACAGGTGACGACGATCGATACCTGCTTCACGTGGGGGCACGTCAACTTCGACGACAACGACGTGCTGTGGTCGTCGTTCGGACCGGCCGGCGTCGAAGGATGGTTCGACACGAGAATCTGGGACAAGACGCACGACGAGAAGCTGGCTCAGGGTTGGAGCGCGTTCGTGCTGGACTACAACGGCAACGGCAAGCGCGACGCGTACACCGAGCCGAACGATCCGCCGGACCCAACCAAGGACAAGCGGCTCAACGTGCAGTTCTATGGCGATTCACCTGGCTCGGATGGATCGGTATGGGGATCGGTCCAGGGCATGCCGGGCGCGCTCGTCAGATTCGTTCCCGGCGCGCACCCGCCAGAGACGGCGCTGTCCGAGTATTACGAGGTGCCCTGGAACAACCCGAACGCCAAGATGCAGGGGTTCGCGCCTCGTGGCATGGACATCGACAGCAAGAACGTCGTCTGGACGGTGCTGTCGAGTGGACATCTCGCGAGCTTCGATCGCAGCAAGTGCAAGGGTCCGCTGAACGGACCAACTGCTGCAACGGGACAGCATTGCCCTGAAGGATGGACGCTCCACACGCTCCCGGGTCCGAACTACAAGGGGGCGGTCGAGAACGGAAGCGCCGACTCTGCGTACTACGACTTCGTCGACCGCTTCGACTTGCTCGGTCTTGGCAAGGATGTGCCGCTGGCCACAGGCAATCTGTCTGAAGGATTGCTCGCGCTGGTCGATGGCAAGTTCCTGATGCTGCGCGTGCCGTACCCGATGGGGTTCTTCTCGAAGGGGATGGACGGACGCATCGACGATCCGAAGGGCGGCTGGAAAGGAAAGGGCATCTACACGACGATCGCGACCCGAGCCCCGTTCCACATGGAAGGTGGCAAGGGCACGACGAGCAAGCTCATTCGATTCCAGATGCGACCGGATCCATTGGCGAAGTAATCGCGTCAGATTTCAACTCCCAACTATCAACTCCCAACTCCCAAGTGCGCGCTTGGGAATTGGGAGGTCTTTTGTTAGCGGGTCGGAACGATAACCACGAAGACACGCGGTCACGAAACTCACGAAGGCGCGCTGCCGACTTCGAGCGTAGTTGCCAGCGGCTGGGAGCTGTGCACACAGGCGCGCGTCACAGCGCACGGCGGAGAGGCAGAGCGGTTGGCGGCTGCGTACGCCAGGCCGAGCGCGCGGCGCCAGCCGGAAAGTGGCCGGCGCGATTCACCCGAGTGGCGCGCAGTCGTCAGCGTGCGTCGAGCGTGTAGAGGCGATGGAGCACTCGAACGTTCTCGTCTGCGCCTGACGACTCGAGCCTGACAACGACCAGCAGTTCGTGCTGAGCGGGGTTGACCGAGTAGATTTCGGTGGCGCGCCCGGCCGAACCGCTGATCTCGCTCACGAGCTTGCCGTCCTCCCACCGTGTCTTGCGCTCGACGTTCGTCGACTCGTCCTTGATCTTCTTGCCGTCGGGAGACAGTCGCGTGGTCCGGCCGTCTCGTGCAGTGATGACGATCATGGATTCGGTCTGCACGATCGTCATGTGATCCGGCGCCTCGATGAGGTCTCGCCATGCTTCCTGCCGACGGGTGGCCTCTTCGGGATCGGCACTATGCCCACTCGGGAATCCGCCGCCCCCTCCAGGAAACCCACCGCCGCGTCCGTGGCCACCGCTCCCAGGGAACCCACCGCCGCCGCCGCGAGATCGGGGTGCGCCGCCTCCGCGCGGCCGATT
>Ga0075421_100003637_pt1 | contig 18484 bp, 11 predicted proteins | sample SoiMetdeltSBSDD5_FD_75292 | JGI IMG/M metagenome (GOLD analysis project Ga0075421, IMG submission 75292) | Bulk soil microbial communities from a Populus tree surrounding site in Tennessee, USA - Soil MetaG P. deltoides SBSDD5 | ecosystem: Environmental > Terrestrial > Soil > Tree plantation... | reverse complement strand
ACTCTGCGCACGCGCCGTGGCGCAGACCAGGAGCAGGGCGCCGAGCAGCTGGTGACGCAGCAGGCAGGGCTTGGCCGTGAACATGACTCGTCCTCCGTTCCGGCGCGGCAGGGCCGGATGGACGGCCGCGGGCCGCGCCTCCGGGCCCCAGCGTACGCCGATCGGCGCGGCGCGTCGGGCGTCCTGCTGCGGGCGGCCGGCGGCGCCCTCAGAGAGGGAATGCCCCCTCGTTGGACCCGCCGCCCCGCTCGCGCCGCAGCGCCTCGCGCTGCTCGGCGATGTGCGGCGGCACGTGAGCGTACACGTCGGTGAACAGCGTGTCCGTGTCCGGCGGCGGGGCGGCCTCGGCCGCGGCGATGGCTGCGTCGATGGCCGCCTTCTGCGCCGCCGCGATGGCGGCCTCGCGCGCCTCGTCCAGCAGGCCCTGCGCGAACAGGAAGTTGCGGTAGCGCACCATGGGATCGCGCAGGAGCCACTGGCGCGTGACCTCCTCGTCGCGGTAGCGCGCAGGGTCGTCGCTGCTGCTGTGGCCCTCGAGCCGGTAGGTGATGGCCTCGATGAGCGTGGGCCCCTGCCCCGCGCGCGCGCGCTCGACGGCCTCCTTCGTGACGCTGTACACGGCGAGCACGTCGTTGCCGTCCACGGCCACGCCCGGCATCCCGTAGGCCTTCGCCTTCACCGCGATGCCGTCGCTGGCCGTCTGCCGGGAGAAGGGCACCGAGATCGCAAACTGGTTGTTCTGGCAGAAGAACACGCACGGCACCTTGTGCACCGCGCCGAAGGTGAGCGCCGCGTGGAAGTCGGGCTCGCTCGTGGCCCCGTCGCCGAAGTAGGTGAGCGACACCACCGGCTCCCGGCGGATCTTCGCCGCCCAGGCCGCGCCCATGCCCTGCAGGATCTGCGTGCCGATGGGCGACGAGAGCGAGACGAAGCGGTGGCGCGCGGAGGAGAAGTGGCAGGGCATCTGCCGGCCGTGGGTCTCGTCCAGCGAGTTGCCGATGAGCTGCGCCACGTAGCGGTCGAGCGGGAAGCCGCGCAGGAGGAGCACCGCGCCCTCGCGCAGTGCCGGGAAGATCCAGTCCTTGTCCTCGACCGCGAGGCCACTGCCCACCGTGGCCGCCTCCTGGCCCTTGCACGTGCCGTAGAAGCCGATGCGCCCCTGCCGCTGCAGCGCCAGCATGCGCGTGTCGAGGATGCGCGTGCGCACCATGGCCTCGTACAGCGCCACCAGCGTGTCCGGTGGCAGCGCCGGCAGCAACGCTGCGTGCACCTTGCCCGACGGCTCGAGGACCTGCAGCGGGGCCAGGCGCATCAGTCCTCGAGCAGCAGCAGGCCGGGGTTCTCGAGCAGCTCCTTCACGCGGTTCATGAAGTGCGCCCCCACCGCGCCGTCCACGACGCGGTGGTCCAGTGAGAGCGACAGCAGCAGGATGTCGCGGATCACGATCTCCTCGTCCACCACCCAGGGCCGGCGGCGGATGGCGTGCACGCCCAGGATGGCCACCTCGGGCACGTTGATGATGGGCGTGGCCAGGAGCCCGCCGATGTTGCCGGCGTTGGTGACGGTGAAGGTGCCCGTGCCGAAGTCCGCGGGCCGCGCCTTGCCCTGCCGCGCGCGCTCGGCCAGCTCGCCCACCTCGCGCGCCAGCTCCATGAGCTTCCTGCCGGGCACGTCACGCACCACGGGCACGGTCAGGCCGGCGGGCGTGTCCACCGCGATGCCGATGTTGATCTCCTTGTGCATCACGATCTCGGCGCGCTCCTCGTCCAGGCTGGCGTTCAGCAGCGGGAAGGCGCGCAGCGCCGGCACGAGCGCCTTCAGGATGAAGGGCATGTAGGTGAGCTTCACGCCCGTCTCGGCGGAGCGTTCGCGGGCCTTGGCACGCAGCACCACGAGGTTGGTGGCGTCGATCTCCTCCACGTAGGTGAAGTGCGCCGCCGTCTGCTTGCTGAGCCGCATCTGCCGCGCGATGCGCTTGCGCAGGCCGCGCAGTGGCACGCGCTCGTCGTCGGGCAGGTCGTGCGGGCGGGGCAGGGCCACGGGCTGCACCGGGACCTCGTTGCCGGTGGCCGGAATGACCGGCGCAGGAACCTTGGCGGGGAACCCGCTCGGCGCGGGCACCGGCGCGCGCGTCGGCGCCGTGGCCTGCGTGCGCGCAGGGGCCGCGGGCTCGGCTGGCCGCCGGGTGGCTGGCGCCTTCGGCGCGGCCAGCGCGGCGCGAATGTCGGTCAGGAGCACGCGGCCGTCGGGGCCGCTGCCGGAGAGGTGCGAGATGTCCACGCCCGACTCGCGCGCGAAGCGTCGCACGGCCGGTGCCGCGCGCACGCGGCGCGTGCCGTCGGCGCGCGACGGCAGGCCGGTGTCGGCCAGGGCGAAGCTGGGCTGAGGTTCGTCTGCGGAGGCGATCTCCTCGTCCACCTCGCCCGACGTGCCTGTGTCCTCGATCGTGGCGCCCTCGGCGGCGCGCGCCGTCGCGGCGGCCGGTGCCGGCGTCGGCGCGCCGTGGCCGCCGCCGTGCCCGGCCAGCGTGGCGGGCTTGCCGCCGCGCGCGCCGAGCACGCACAGGATCGCGCCCACCGGCACGGTCTGTCCGGCCTGCGCGAGGATCTGCACGACCACGCCGTCCACGGGCGAGCCGATCTCCACCGTGGCCTTGTCGGTCATGACTTCGACGATGGGCTGGTCTTCCTTCACCTCGTCGCCGGGCGCCACCTTCCACTGCGTGACCTCGCCCTCGGCGACGCCCTCGCCGATGTCGGGCAGCGCGAAGTTGAACTCCTCGTAGTTCCCGCCCTTGGCGGCGGGCGCGGCGGCCGGGCGCGGCGCGGACGTGGGCGCGGGACGAGCCGCTGCCGGCGCCGGTCGCGCCGCGGGTGTGACCGGCTTCGGCGCCGGCGTCGCGGCCTTCGGCGCGGGCGCCGGCGCTGCCTTGGGCGCGGGCGCCGCGTGGCCGCCGGGCGCACCGTGCCCACCGCTGGCCATCGCCTTCTGCGACTCGAGCACCACGATGACCGCGCCCACCGGCACGGTGTCGCCTTCCTTGGCGCGCAGCTCGACGATCTTCCCGTCCGCGGGCGCGCCGATCTCGACCGTGGCCTTGTCGGTCATGACCTCGACCATGACCTGGTCTTCCTTCACCACGTCGCCGGGCTTGACCTTCCAGCTCGTGATCTCGCCCTCGGCGACGCCTTCGCCGATGTCGGGCAGCTTGAACTCGATGGTCGGCATCGCGGGCTCCCTCAGAAGGCCATGACGTCGGAGATGGCGGCCAGCACACGGTCGGCGTGCGGCATGTACACGTGCTCGAGCGTGTACGGGAACGGCGTGTCGAAGCCGGCCACGCGGCGGATGGGAGCCTCGAGCACGTCGATGCACTTCTCGGCCACGATGGCCGACAGCTCGGAGGAGAAGCCGCAGAACTTGGGCGCCTCCTGCAGCGTGACCAGCCGGCCCGTCTTCGTGACGGACGCGATGAGCGCCGGCTCGTCCAGCGGCAGCAGGGTGCGCAGGTCCAGCACCTCCACGTCCCAGCCCTTCTCGGCGGCCTTCCCGGCGGCGGCCAGCGCGACGCCGACCATCGCGCCGTAGCAGGTGACCGTCACGTCGCGGCCCTCGCGGCGGATGGCGGCCTCGCCGATCGGAACGGTGTAGTCGCCCTCGGGCACGTCCATCTTCGGCGCGCGGTACACGCGCTTGGGCTCGAGGAAGAGGACCGGGTCGTCGCAGCGGATCGCGGACTTCAGCAGGCCCTTGGCGTCATACGGGTCGGACGGCACCACGACCACCAGGCCGGGAGTGTGCGCGAAGTAGGCCTCCGGGCTCTGGCTGTGGTACAGGCCGCCGCGGATGCCGCCGCCGTAGGGCGTGCGGATCACGAGCGGGCAGGTGAACTGCCCGCCACTGCGGTAGCGCATCTTGGAAAGCTCGCTGGTGATCTGGTCGAAGGCCGGCCAGATGAAGTCGCTGAACTGGATCTCGGGCACGGGCTTGAGGCCGTACATCGCCATGCCGATGGCCGCGCCGATGATGCCCGACTCGGAGAGCGGCGTGTCGATCACGCGCTCCTCGCCGAACTCCTTCAGCAGGTCGGCCGTGCAGCGGAACACGCCGCCGTTCACGCCCACGTCCTCGCCGAGGACGACGACGTCGCCGTCGCGGCGCATCTCCTCCTTGAGCGCGTCGTTGACCGCCTGGACCAGGGTGATCTCGGTCATGTCGTCGTCTCGGTCATGAGTCGTGTTCCGACGAGGTTCGGCCGCCGCCGCGATGCGCCGGCCCGGCGAGCGGTGCCCGGAGCGGTCGCGCTCCCGGCTCCGGGCACCAGCCTCCTTATAACCGACGCCGCGTGCCGCCATCCACGGCCCGCAGGCCGCGCGGCGCGCGCCTCACAGTCCGCGCGTGAGCCGCACGTAGGCCTCGTGGAGTCGCCGGTACGCGGTCTTGTACTTGCCGTTGCTCTGCGCCTGCTCCGCTTCCGCCACGAGCTTCTCGGCCCCCGCCGTCTCGAGCCCGGCGGCCTCCGACCGGTCGATGAGGTCGCTCACGACGGCCATGCAGCGCTCGAGCGCCCCGCCGTTCCCGGCCGGAAGGTACATGCTCGCCAGCCGGCTGCCGCGCGCGAGGTTCTCCTCGATGACGCGGTTCATGGCCAGGTCCTCGAGCTCCGCCCGGTCGCTGTCCAGCGTGATCGTCGGACCCAGCAGCGCCACGCCGGGCTCGGCGACGGTCTCGTACTCGCCCTTGTTCGTGACGTCCAGGAAGGGCGAGGCCGAGACGAGCTGCTCCATCGTCAGCGGCGGCGTCGCGAAGATCTCGTCGAGCAGGTCGTGCCCGTGGAGCTCCTTGTTCTCCTCGCTGCCCGTCATGAAGCCGAACGGATCGAGGACGTCGGTGATGGACTGGTCCCACACCGACGCGAACTCGAAGTCGCCGCCGCCGACGTCGACGCTGCCGGACACCAGGTCCGCCGCGCCCTTTTCGATCTGCAGGTCCGGGAGGCTGCCGGCCATCGACGAGAGCAGCGAGAGCCACGAGTTCTCGGCGCCCTTGGTCACCGGCGACGGGTCCGGATCGAAGGGGTTCGGCATGAACGGCCCGCCATCGACGGCCGGGAAGAAGCAGGCGATGGCCGTGCCTCCGAAGAGGCGCACCTCCGAGCTCATGGACAGCGCGACCCGCACGCGGATGGTGTGGCCGCGCTGCACCAGGACGCGGAAGCCGAAGGCCACGTCGTCGCGCACGAAGCGCAGGACGGGATCGAGCTCCACGCCGGCCTCGATCGATCCCCCGCCGGCCACCCCCACGTACGGGAACCCGGCCTGGGCTTCCAGCTCCGTGCCGCCACCGATGGACGCGCTCACCCTCGACTCGACGCCGTACTGCGCGATGCGCTGCGAGGCCAGCACGATGCCCTCGCCGAGCAGCGTGACATCGAGCACATCCACGTCGATGGCCGCACGGGCCTCGGTGGCGCCCATCGCGAACAGGAAGCCGCGCGCGCTCACCGTGCCCGAGATCTGCGCCGCTACGACGCCGTCGGGTGCGCTGCCGGGCACCGTCGACGGCGCGATGATCACGTCGTTGTACTGGAAGACGCTGGCGGCCGAGGACTGCACCGGCAGGATGCCGTAGGCGTACGCGCGCAGGGGCGTCGCATCCGTCACGAAGTCGGCGGCGCCCGCGAAGCCTGGCTCCGAGCTGCCATCCACCGCATCGGGCTCGGTGAAGGTGAGCGACGCGCCGGGCGCGAGCGTCGGCAGCGCGAGGCCCTTCGAGATCACCGGGACGGACTGGAACTCCGGCCGCTGCAGCCCGAGCCGCACCTGCGCGCGGGACGGCGCGAGGGCCGCAGCGAGGCAGACGACCACGAAAGCAGACACGCTGTGGACGGAGTACGAGCGGGACGCACCAGCCATCGTCGGATCCTCCAGTTCCCCCGACCGCCCGGGCCCAGTCTAGGGGGCAGGCGCAATCCGTGGGGCAGGACTCCGCCGTGCGGCCGCAGTTTCCTCGCTGCGGGGCGAAGGCTAGAGCGGAAAGGCCGCGTCGGGGTCGGCCTCGTGGCCCGTGCCCTCGCGGTGGATGAGGTCCTCGTACTGCTCGCGCAGGTGGCGCGGCACCTTGGCGTACACGTCGGTGAAGAGCGTCTCGAGCGCCGGCGGCGGCGACTTCTCGGCGCGCGCCACGGCCTCGTTGATCTCGGCCTTCAGGCGCTCGGCCAGCTCCTTCTCCTGCTCCTCGCTCCACAGGTCGATGAGCTCGAGGTGCTTCCGGAAGCGCAGGATGGGGTCGCGGCGCAGCCACTCGTCGGCCTGGTTGCCGCGGTAGCGCGTGGGGTCGTCGCTGCTGCTGTGCGGGCCGCGGCGGTAGGTCATGAGCTCGAGCAGCGTGGGGCCGCTGCCACTGCGCGCGCGCTCGGCGGCCTCGGTGGCGGCCTTCACCACCGCCAGCACGTCGTTGCCGTCCACGCGCACGCCGGGCATGCCGTAGGCCTCGGCCTTGCAGGCGATGGTCTCGCTGGCCGTCTGCTTCTCCAGCGGCACCGAGATGGCCCACTGGTTGTTGGTGCACACCATGACGCACGGCGCCTTCCACACGCCGGCGAAGTTCATGCCGGAGTGGAAGTCGTTGCTGCTCGTGCCGCCGTCGCCGAACCAGGCCCAGGTGCAAGCCTTGTCGCCGCGCAGCTTCTGCGCCCAGGCCGTGCCCACCGCCTGGATGATGTGCGTGCCGATCGGGCTGCTGATCGAGACCAGCCGCTGCGCGCCGAAGGCGTAGTGCACCGGCATCTGGCGGCCCTTGCACAGGTCGGCGTCGTTGCCGAAGCAGTTGGCCACCATGTCCGAAAGGCTCGCGCCCAGCGCGAGGTGCAGGCCCGGCACGCGATAGCTGGGGTAGACCCAGTCGCGCTTGCCGGTGGCGAGCGCGCAACCGATCTGGGCCGCCTCCTCGCCCGTGCTGGGCACGTAGAAGCCGATGCGCCCCTGCCGCTGCAGGTTGATCATGCGCTCGTCCAGCAGCCGCGTGCGCAGCATCTGCTCGTACAGCTCCAGCAGGCGGCTCTTCGGCAGCGACGGCGCCCCCGCGCCGGCCTTGCCGCTCTCCGCCAGGATCTGAAGCATGTCGGTGCTGCTCATCCGGTCCTCCGTTGCTGGTCGAAGACGGCGCGGATCGCGAACTCCCCGGCGCGGTAGCTGCTGCGCACCAGCGGTCCGCTGGCCACGTAGCGGAATCCCAGCGCCTCGCCGCGCCGCCGCCAGCCCTCGAACTCCGCCGGCGTCACGTAGCGCTGCACCGGCAGGTGGCCGGCGCTCGGCCGCAGGTATTGGCCCAGCGTGAGGAAGTCGACGCCCGCCGCGCGCAGGTCGCGCAGCGCGGCCAGCACCTCGTCCTCGCTCTCGCCGAGGCCCAGCATGAGGCTGCTCTTGGTGAGCGCGCCGGGCAAAAGGCGCTTCACCCGCGCCAGCAGCTCCAGCGTCTGGCCGTAGCCGGCGCGCGGGTCGCGCACCGGGTGCGTGAGGCGCTCGACCGTCTCCAGGTTCTGTGCCACCACGTCCGGCCGGCTGGCCAGCAGCACGGCCAGCGCCGCGGCGTCGCCCTGGAAGTCGGGGATCAGCACCTCGATCAGCGTCTCCGGGTTCCCCGCCCGCACCGCGCGCACCGCGGCGGCGAAGTGCGCCGCACCGCCGTCGGGCAGGTCGTCGCGGTCCACCGACGTGAGCACCACGTAGTCCAGCTCCATGAGCCGCACGGACTCGGCCGCCTTGCGCGGCTCGTCCGCGTCGAGCGGCGGCGGCCGGCGCGCGGTCTTGACTGCGCAGAAGCGGCAGCCGCGCGTGCAGGTGTCGCCCAGCAGCATGAGCGTGGCCGTGCCGCCGCTCCAGCACTCCTCCACGTTCGGGCAGTGGGCTTCCTCGCACACCGTGTGCAGGCCGCGGGCGCGGAGCTGGGCCTTGAGCCGCACGTAGCGCTCGCCGCCCGGGGCACGGATCTTCAGCCACTCGGGCTTTCTGCCGGCGACGTCGCCCCGGTCGCGTGCAGTGCTCGTCGTGGTCGCGGGCGCGTCGGTCACGGGTGCAGGCGTGGGGAGAGTTGGGCGTCACCGGCCGGGCGGGACGCCGCGGCGGCGTTCTCTGGCCCCCGGGCCGAGTCGGCCTCTTATACCGCAGCCGCAAGGCCCAGGCCACGAGCGCCGGAGTCGACTCAGCGCCTCCAGTACCGCTCCGGCGCAGCCAGCATGAGTGCCACGTCGCGGTGCAGGCGCTGCGGGAGCAGCTCCTCGAGCCGGTTCATCGCCGTCGCGTCTCCGGCGATCAGCTCGTCGAGCAGCGCCTCGACCCGGTCGCCTTGCGCCGCGGGCTGCATCAGGTTCCACTCACGGAAGCGGCGCGCCGCCTCGCGCGGATCGCTGCGCGTGTGCCACTGGTCGAGGACGCGGCGCACCAGGCCCGGATCATCGAGGCGCCAGATGCGCAGGATGGGCGCTTCCTGCACGCGGATCTCGTGCACCGGCGCCTGCTCGTGCTCGAGCATCCAGGCCACGGGACCGTAGAAGGGCCGGTTGGTGACGAAGGCCACGTACAGCACGTCGGGCGCCCCCCAGGACGGCGCCTCGGGCGACGACCACAGGACGATGTCACCGCGCAGGCGCAGCGGCTGGATGGCGTCGGCCACGTGCCAGGCCACGGGCACCAGCACGCCGGCCTGCGGCTCGGCCGTGCGCGAGATCCAGTCGAAGGCCTGCCAGTAGCTCGCGGCCCAGTAGTCGGTGGCCGACTTCCAGCCCCGCATCTGCGCACCCTGCAGCCCGCCCGCGAAGGCGTTCCAGTAGCAGTTGCCGAAGGGCCAGGTGGTCGCGCAGGCCCACGCCGCCGGCGCGAGCAGCGCAGCGGCCAGCAGCACGCCGCCCGCCGCGCGCGCGCCGGGCTGCCAGCCGGCTGCTACGCGCCGCCCCGCCTCGCGCACCACCAGCTCCAGCCCGAGCCCGGCGAGCAGTGCGAGGAAAGGCATGAACTCGAGGAAGTGCCGCACGCCGTCGAAGTTGATCGCGCCGGGCAGCGCCGTGCGGGCCACGGGGAACAGCGCGCCCAGCGCCAGCAGCAGCCGCTGCTCGGCGCTCGCGCGACGGTTGGCCGCGCCCAGCGCCGCCAACAGCAGCAGCACCGGCGGCGTGGTGCACAGGAAGGCGCGCGGCCCGTCCCAGTCCTGCACCACGTACGACTGCCGGCCCTGCGCGAGGAAGTAGCCCACCTGCACCGAGAGGCGCGCGAGAGTGTCGTGCCACAGCATGGGCGAGACGAGGACCTCCGTCGCGAGCGCGACCAGCAGCGCCAGCGGCACGCCGACCCACGGGATGGGCAGACGTTCCTCGCCGCGCCGCCGCCGGAGCAGGCTGGCGAGCAGCAGGAACAGCCCGGCGTGCAGCGGCAGGAACAGGGCGTTGGCCTTCTGCGCCAGCGCGAGCCCGGTGAGCACGCCCGCCAGCGCCCAGCGCGACAGGCCGCGCGCGCGCAGCGCCCAGACCCACGCCAGCAGCGACCAGGTGTAGAGCACCGCCTCGGGCGCGTCCTTCAGGTTGTTGAAGGCGTCGGTGAGGAAGCGCGGCGCGAGCAGCAGCGACAGGCCCGCGCCCAAGCCCGCCAGCGCGCCCCAGCGCCGTGCCGCGCCGCCGACGAGCGTGGCCAGCAGCGCCGCCACGAGGAGCACGATCGGCAGGTTGTGCGCGGAGAGCGACGGCAGCAGCGCCAGCCGCCCCCACAGCACGCGGCAGCTCGCGGCCGAGAGCAGCGCGCCCAGCGGGTGCGACTCGTACCAGTCGTACACCCAGCGCTCGTAGTGCAGGTGCGGCGCCCGGTGCTCGATGCGCGGCAGGACGGGCAGCGCCGTGTCGGAGGCCGGCGCCTGCAGCGGCAGCGTCGAGGCGATGCCGAAGCCCTCCACCGAGTCCTTGACCTCGTTCTCCGGATCGCGCGAGAAGTCCAGCCACGCGGGCTCGCCCGTCCACAGGTATTCGAGGTACTGCTCGCCGGCCGGGTACTCGCCCAGCACGCAGTCCCAGGTGGCGCCGAAGTCGCCGAGGTGCGCGAGCGCGAACAGGAGCCAACCCAGCACGACGGCCGCGGCCAGCAGGCGGGCCGCGCGCGGCGAGAGCGGTGCGGTCATGGCGTGCCGGCACGGTGCGGGCCGCGCGGGTCACGTCCTCGCGCCCGCGCTGTCCCGGAGGCGCAGCGGCAGACTACGCCGCGGGCGCGCGGCATGCCATGCCGCGACGGCCGATCAGCGTTGAGCGGCGGCCCGCGCCTCGGGGATCATGGCGCGCATGAGCACCCGGCTGCACGCCTGCCCGCCGGAGGACAGCTCGCGGCTGCTGGCCGAGCTGCGCGGCGCGCTTCCCCGAAGCGATCACGGCGTGTTGCTGCCGGGTCTGCTGCGCAGCGAGCTGTCCCCGGAGGACGCCGGACGCGAGCCGCTCCTGGCCTTCGCGCGCCAGACGCTGTCGGGCCCCGAGCCCCTCGCTGCCACGTCGGTGTCCACCTGGGCGCGCGCGGCGGCCGAGCGCCTGCTGCCGCGGCTCGCCGCCCGCGCCCCCGACGCGCCCTGGCGCCTGCACGTCCTGCGCGTCGGCGATCCGGCCAGCCAGCCCGGCGCGCGGCGCTGCAAGCTCATCGAGGCGGCCCTGCTCGACGAGCTGAAGGAGCGCCGCCGCCGCGTGCTGCGCGCGCGGGTGCCCGACCCGCTGGCGCCCCGCAGGCCGGACGAGGCCATCGCGCAAGTCGCGCTGGCGACGCACGAGGCCGGCTGGCTCTCGTTCACGGACGGCGACGAGGCGCGTCGCCTGCGCCGCGTGCTCTCGCGCTTTCCCGGCGGCGCCTGCGAGGCGCCCGAGGACCGCCGCCCGCCAGCCCGCGCCTACCGCAAGCTGCTCGAGACGGAGCTGCGCTGGGGCCGGCACATCGCGCCCGGCGAGACGTGCGTCGACCTCGGCGCCTCGCCGGGGAGCTGGAGCTGGGTGGCGCTGCAGCGCGGCGCGCGCGTCACCGCCGTGGACAGATCGTCGCTGCGCACCGATCTCATGCAACACCCGTCGCTGGCCTTCGTGCGCGGCGACGCCTTCCGATGGCTGCCCGACGCGCCCGTCGACTGGCTCCTGTGCGACGTGGTCGCCGAGCCGCTGCGCAGCGTGGAGCTGCTCTCCCGCTGGCTGCTCTCCCGCTTGTGCCGCCGCTTCGTGCTCACGATCAAGTTCAAGGGTGACGCGGGCGACAGCGTGCTGCGCGACCTTGCGACGCTCCTCGCCGGCGCGGGCACGGAGCACGTGGTGCGACGTCTCGACAGCAACGGCAACGAGGTGACCGCCTGGGGCGAGCGCGGCGAGACGGGCGGGCCGGAGCCGCAGGTTGACTGCTGAAGCGGGACATGACCAGCGACCTGTTCCGAGCGGAGGCCGTCGCCGGCGCTCCGCGGCGCGCCGGGCGACGCTGTCCTCCCGGCGGCCCCGTCGGGCGCCTCCGGCGCGGCGGGCAGCGCGGCGGGCCCGCCGGCGTCTGGCGCGTGCGCGGCCAGGACGCGCCCGGACCCGGCATCGCCGAAGGTGTCGGCGTGCGTCAGCAGCCAGGCGGCGACGATCACCGCGGCGAGCCCGGCGCCCGCCGCCGCGAGGCGGGTCGTGCTCAGGCCGCGGCTCCGCGGCGCGCGCTCAGGGCTCCTGCGGCTCGCGCGTGTACCTGACCCAGGCCTCGTCCCCCGGCTTCGCCTCGCCGTCGCGCCGGAAGTCCACCAGCAGCCAGTCCAGCCGGGCGTTGCCGTCGGTCATCAGGTCCAGGAAGAAGCCGCCGCTGTCGCCACCGAGCCCGAAGGGCGCGGTCGAGGACGACACGTAGCGCAGGTAGATGCCTGCGCCGCCGGCCGCGCGCGTGCGGAACTCGAGCGCACAGTCGTTGGACGCGTCGCCGATCGTCACCGTGCCGCGCCCGTAGGACTTGCCGGGCACGAGCGCCTCTCCCAGCGGATGAAGCTCGCAGAACTCGATGACGAGGCGGTCGCGCGGGGGCTGGAAGGCTGTCACTTGCAGTGCGTGCTCCGGCGCCACCACCCACGTCCCTGCGCAGCGGCCGCTCAGCGTGGACAGGAAATCGCGGTGACGCTCGCCGCAGGCGACGAGCGACAACAGCACGAACCCCAGGACCAAGGTGCATCGGGACACCTTCGACTCCGGTACGCCCTTCGGACAACCCCATCGGACCGGCCACCGCAGACTACCACGGCACGCGGGGGTGCGCCGCCGCCGAGGCTAATGCCGGTCCCGGCCGCCCACCTTGCCGTCGCCATTCCGGTCGCAACGGGGCGCGATGAGCGGCAGGCCCGGGTATTCGCTGTCATCCACGGCGCCGTCGCCGTCCAGGTCGAAGCGCTCCACGAAGCCCGGCGCGGCGGGCGCGCCCAGCACGTCGATGAGCGGGCTGGCGCGCGAGGCGGCCAGCACGCGGTCGACGTAGTCGGCCAGGTCGTCCTCGTCGTCGCCCCGGTCAGGGTCGACGAGCGACCGATACAGCTTGGGCCGCTGGTTCTCGAAGCCCGGGCGGTCGAGCAGCTTCAGCAGCGACTCGCCCGTCGCGTAGTAGAGCGTGGGCAGCGGATCCTGCTCCACCGTGAAGGGCCACTCGGAGATCTGCGCGAGGCCGTCGCCGTCGGTGTCGAAGAAGCGCAGCACGTCGGCGCGCAGGTCCATCTCGGCGCGCGAGAGCTGGCCGTCGTGGTTCCTGTCCAGCGCGCCGGGGTCGGCGCCCGGATGCCGCGGCCATTCGAGCCGGTCCAGCCGGCCGTCGCCATTGGCATCGAGCACCCACCAGAACAGGTTCTCGAGCTCGCCGCGCGAGAGCGCGCCGTCACGGCTGGAGTCGAAGTCAGGCGGCCAGGCGTGGCGCACGAGGCGCGCAAGGTCCTCCTCGGCCGCGATGCGGAAGCCGCCCGCGAGGCGCTCCAGCATCTGCGCGTCAGCCGCCTGGTCGCGCCGGCGCACGTTGAGGCCGGCGTCCACGTCGCCGCCGGCCACCGCGCGCCCGGCGAAGGCCGCGTCGATGTCGCCGCGCAGCCGCCCGGCCTCCTGCACCGTGCCGAGCGCCTCGCCCGGCACCGTCAGCACGCGGTGGATCTCGGCCGCCGAGAGGAAGCGCGCGCCGGCGTGGCTCACGTCCTTGAGCTGTCGGCCGGTCTCGTCCAGCATGCGGTCGAAGGCGAAGGCCTCGGCCGCCACCGAGCGCGCGCCGGGCACGCCCGGCAGGAGCGCGCCGTTGGCGGGCTCGGTGCTGCGCGTGACGTCCTGGAACAGGAGCCCGCCCTCGCCGGCCAGCAGGAGGCGGCTCACCAGCTCGGGCGGATTGAAGGAGCGCACGAGCGTGGAGCCGAAGACCGGCGCGGCGCCCGTGCCCGGCCCGGCCCCCACGCGTCCGAGGCGCACCGGGTTGCCGGGGTCGGTCACGTCCAGCACGAACGTGGCGGCCGCCTGCACGCCGTCGCTCATCAGCAGGTAGGCCACGTCGCGCTCGACGGTCGGGCGCTGCCCGGCGGTGTCGCCGAGGTCGAAGCGGCCGACGAGCTGCACGTCCACCGCCTGGAACTTCTCGGCGTACCGCGTGCTGGGCAGGATCTGGCGCGCGGCCTCGGGCTCCGTCACGTCCGCCAGCGTGAAGCCGTAGGGCCCGTTGGCCACCGCCGCGAGCAGCCGCGCCGGCGTGCGCTCGTCGTGGCCCGCCGGCCGGCCGTACTGGAAGGTGGCCGAGACCGCGCGCGCGTCGCTCACGCCCGTCTCCTCCTGGCTCTCGGCGCCGGACAGCCGCACCTGGCCCGCGATGCGCGGCGCGCTCGGCACCGAGACGTCGGCGATCAGCAGGCCGCCCGGTCCGTCGGCCACCAGCACGCGCGGCCACTGCACGCACACGCCCTGCGCCTCGTCCGTCACGAGGTCGGACACGAGCGCTGGCTGGTCGCGGTCGGCCACGTCCACCAGCCGCACGCCGCCCACGCCGTTGGCGATCACGAGCAGGTCGCCGGCCAGCGCCGCGTCGCGCGCGTCGCCGGCGGCCACGAAGCTGCGCACGCGCGGGAAGGCCGGGTTGCGCACGTCCACCAGCGCCACGCCGGCGTGCTCGATGACCACGAAGGCCGTGCCGGCCGCGCCGTCCAGCGCGCCGGCGTCCACCACCACCTTCGAGGCGCCGCCCAGCGGCAGGCGCGCTACGTACAGCGTCTGGTCGGGGTTCACGCGGTCGAGCAGCAGCGTGTCGAGGCCGCGCTCGCCGGCCACGAACAGCCAGCCGCGCGCCAGCGCGAAGCTCGACGTGGAGCCGTCGCCCGTCCCGAGGCCCCACGTGGCCGGGCTGCGGTGGCACTCGATGCAGGCTCGCGCTGCCGGCTGCACCGTGTGCGTCTGGTGGTGCACCATGGTCATGCCCGACAGGCCCGCGGCGGTGACCGGCAGCGCCTGGTCCAGCAGCAACGAGCCGTCCCTGCCGTGCACGGTGCCCATGGACGAGAAGCCCACCATGTAGGGCGCCACCAGGCCCTCGGAATTCACGCCCAGCATGAACGGACGCAGCGACGCGAACACGCGCTCCTGCGTGGACACGCGGCCCTCGGTGCGCAGGCCGGAGATCAGGTCCAGCTGGGTGAAGGAGAGGTTGCGGTCGAAGTGGAAGCCGAAGAAGTTGGTGTTCCAGCCGGCGTGGCAGGCATAGCACTCGAGCCCGGCGTGCTCGGCCGTCATGGCCGCGGCCGCCCGGGGATTCCAGTCGGGGTGCTCGGGATCCACCACGTCCTTCGCCTGCTTGATGCGCCGGGCGCGGCCGTCCACCTTGCCGGTCAGCACGAACAGGTCGCCGCGCCGCTCCACGTTGCGCAGCGGCAGGCCGCGTGACGTGTGCAGCGTGCTGTAGGCGAAGGGCGTGCCGTGGCAGTCCACGCACTCGATCTCCACGCCTTCCTCCATGGCACCGTAGAGGTTGCCGTCGCCCATCACGTCGCGCGCGGTGTGGCAGTCGATGCAGGCCATGCCGCGCGCGCCGTGGACGTCGGGCGGCATGAGCTCGGCGTCCTGCAGCATGAACTGACCGGCGACCTGCACCGGCGTGGTGCCGGGGACGTCGGGCCCGGCGGGCTGCTGGGGATAGAGCTGCGCCAGGCCGCGGAAGCCGTTGCCGATGGATGCGTCGCCCACGTGGCAGTGCGTGCAGGTCTCCACGGGCGGCGCGGCCGTCATGGCGTGCCGCAGCGGGTGGCCGGGCTCGCCCTTGTCGATGGTCGCGTCGGCGCTCTTGCTCCGGCCGTCGTCGGCGTAGCTGACGTGGCAGGCCGCGCAGCCGCTGCCGCGATACAGGCCGTCCTGCCCCAGCCTCCCGGCCACGGCCACGCCCTCGCTCCACAGGTGGCACTGCGCGCAGGCCTTGCGCGGCAGGTCGGCGAAGTGCCCGGCGAGGTCCTTCGGCTCGCGCGGCACACGCAGGTCGCCCAGCGCGGAGAGCGACGAGAGGCCGTGCGCCCCGAGGTCGCCGTCCGTGTCGCTCGCGGCGAAGACGGAGTACCTGCTGCGCCGCACCTCGAGCAGGCCGTTCTCGTACAGGCCGTCGGACAGGTGGCCGGCGGTCGTGCCGTGCAGGCTCTTGTGCAGCCGCGAGACGTCGCGCCCGTGGCACTCGCCGCAGGTCTGGTCCGCCACGCGCAGGTCGCTCGGGTTGCGGAAGCGCACGGCCGGCGGGTCGAAGTCGTGGGACAGCACGCGCTCGTCGGCCGGCCAGCCGGCGCGCGGCCGCACGTGCGCGCGGTCCTTGTCCGTCTGCCGCCCGTCGCCGCCGTGGCACTGCACGCAGCCGAGCGGCTCCCAGGGGTGCATGTCCTCGAGGCCCGCGTGGCACAGAAGGCAGCTCGCATCCTCCGGCCAGGGCGCGGCGGCCGCGGGCGCCGCGGCCGCCTCCCGCGCAGGCGCCCCCGGCAGCGCGAGCAGCGCGATGCCCAAGAGCAGGAGCAGGGCGGCGCTCGCGGGCCCCTTGCCCAAGGCGGCGGTCAGGCGAACAGGCCCGGCAGCGGCGAGCCGCGCGCGCTGCCGGCGGCCACGCCGAACATCGTGGCCACCGTGGGCATCACGTCGATGCTGCGCACCGCCTGGTCCACCGTGCGCCCGCGCCGGAAGTCCGGGCCCCAGGCCACCAGCGCCACCTCGCGCAGCTCCCGGCTGTCGTCGCCGTGGTCGAGGCCGCGTCTCAGGTTCAGGTCGCGGTCGCGCCCGAACTCGGGCAGCACGAAGACCGCGGTGCTCCCGCGCAGCTCGGCGTCGCCGCGGATGGCGTCCATGAGCCGCCCGAGCTCCTCGTCGTTGCGGCGGATGACCTGCACGTAGTCGTTGAAGCTGCCGTGGGCGACGTCCGCGTTGCGCAGCGTGACGGCCAGCAGCCGCGGGCGGAAGATGCCCAGGAGGTTGCGCGCCACGCGCATGGCCTTGGCGTCGTTGGACCCCAGGCCCGTGATGGCCGAGGTGCCGCCGCGCAGCTCCTCGAGGATGTAGCTCTCGATGCGTGCGGCGGCGTCCGGGTCGTTGGCCACGCCGCCGGCGCCCTCCGCCGGCAGCGGCGTGCACACCGAGGCGCGCAGCCGGCGCAGGATGTCGTCCTGCCGCGCATCGCCCCCACCGGCCGCGGCCTCGCCGCCGAGCAGCTCCCTGAACTCGGCGTTGAAGAGGCCCTCGCCACCGATGAGGTTGGCCCCATAGCGCGCTCCGTAGCGGCCGTCTGTCCCGTAGCTGTAGTTGGTCTCCTGGTCGCTGCCCGACGTGGACAGCCAGCACTCGCTGGCCGGCAGGCCGGTCTCCTTGCGCAGCACCTCGAACAGCGTCGGGTGCGGCGAGCGGTCGTTCTCGCGGATGCCGAAGTTCTCGGTGACGCCCGTGAAGATGGACATGGCCGCGCCGTAGTGGCCCACGTTCTCGGCGCGGGTGGCCGGGTACAGCACGCCCTCGCCCGCGAGGCGCATCAGGTTGGGCACGTTGTCCGACTGCACCGTCTCGCGGCTGCGCACGCCACCGCCGAAGACGACCAGCACCACGCGCTTCGTCAGCCGGCTGCACGGCAGGCTGGCCGGCGGTGGCGACGCCAGCGCCGTCAGCCGCCGCACCGGCAGCGCGCCGGCCGCGACCAGCAGCGCGGCCGAAGCCAGGAGCTCGCGCCGGCTCCGTCCGGCGCCCCGCTCGCGGTGGATCATCTCGGTCTCCATGCCGGGCCCGCCCTCCCGGCTCACCGGGGCGCAGGGCCCGCCGTCACGCACCGTCGGGCGCGCGACGCCTCAATAGTACTGGTATTCCCAGTGCGTGACGACGGCCTGCACCAGCGTGGTCGGCTCGCACTCCTCCTGCGCGAAGACCAGCGCGAAGTCGGCGCGCTCCCGGGGCGAAGGGTCGCGCCCGAGGTAGCGACGGAAGGTCTGGTCCACGAACGCCTCGGGCTCCACCTCGCCCCGCTTCGGCAGTGCGGCGGCCTGGTCGGCGATCAGCGCGCGGGCGATGACGGCGCGCAGCGGCGCAGCGTCGGCCATGACCGACAGGGCGCCGCGCAGCCGCTGCAGCTCGGCGCGCGCCGGCCGCCGGCCGCACAGGTCCATGTACAGCCCGCGGATGAACTGCAGATCCGTCTTGCGGCGCAGCGACAGGAGCCGCGCCGCGTACGCGGGCGACAGGACCCACTCGCGCACCAGCCCGGGAAAATCGCCAGGCTCTGCCGCCAGCCGCGCGGCCCAGCCCGCGACCTCGGCGCGGCCCGCCTCGCGCCCCACGACGCGCGCGTGCTGCCGCGCCACGAACTTCTGCAGGCAGGCCGGCTGCCGCAGCACGATGGCCACGAGGTCCGCCTGGCTGTCGCCCTCCTCGCCGAAGAGCGTCACGCGCTCGCCGTCGTACATGCGCCGCCCGGCGGACAGGAGCGAGGCCTCGCGCTGCACGTTCACGCCCAGGAGCTGCTCGAGCACCACGCTGGCGAAGGTGTCGTTGCCGGGGTTGGCGCGGTGGAAGGCCTGGCCGGTCACGATGACGCGCAGCGCGTCGCCGACCGTGAGCTCGCCGTCGTGCAGCCGCGCCGGCAGCGAGGACTCGGTCTCGTCGTCCGCCGGCCGCGCGTTGTCGATGAGCAGGAAATAGTAGAGCTCGTCCTCGAGCCAGTGCTCCCAGAACTCCTGCGTGCTCGTGAGGTGCGACACCAGGATGCCCGGCTGGCTCCCGCGGGCCAGCGCGAGCTCGTCCTCGTCGGGCGTGCGTCCGAGCAGGTCGAGGTACAGCGCCCGCACGTGGCGCGCGTCGGAAAGCGACAGCGCGGGCGGCGCCGACTGGGCGCGGGCGGGCGCGCCGGCCAGCGCGACCAGCAGCGGGACGGCGAGCAGGACGGAGGGCCTCAAGGCGCGGGCGAGTCTAGCGCGACGCGGAGGCCCAGCTCGCCACGGCCTGCCGCACGGA
>Ga0075421_100003636_pt1 | contig 18490 bp, 18 predicted proteins | sample SoiMetdeltSBSDD5_FD_75292 | JGI IMG/M metagenome (GOLD analysis project Ga0075421, IMG submission 75292) | Bulk soil microbial communities from a Populus tree surrounding site in Tennessee, USA - Soil MetaG P. deltoides SBSDD5 | ecosystem: Environmental > Terrestrial > Soil > Tree plantation... | reverse complement strand
GAGAATCGATAGAGGTCTACCGCGTATCTAATTGACCGTTCCCAGATCTGGAGCTGATGGTAGTCCTGCATCTCCGTTCCCCTAAACTCACGACTCAAAACTCATCACTCAGAACTGCGAAGCGCATTTCGAAGCGCGACGTCGAACGACACCTCGAGATCCGGAAGGTAACGCTCGGCGGACGTGGATGTGCCGGCGTGTACAAACAGGACACCCGCCGGTCCGCGCATGGAATCGAGCGCCGCCTGAACGCGCAGGAAAACGTGGATACGACGAATCTGCAGCAGGTCCGCGTCGAACGTGGGGGCGCCCGGTTCGTCCGGCCTCCAGGGTCCATCCTGCAGAATGGCAGGGTCGAGGGGTAACGGGCCATCGGCGAAGTAATCGAACCGTAACCGCACCACATGATCGACGACCGGAAGGTCCGTCGAGGCGCCGTCGTAATGCATCAACTGAAACGTTCCGGCGTCGTCATCGTTCTTCGCATAGTAGGTATGCGACACAACGGTCGATTCGCCTGGTGGGACATACAGAATGCTTACGGCGTCGGACCGATAAAGGACCCCGAGGTCAGGATCGTTGTCTCTAGCACCGACGCGATACGGCATTACTGGCGCCGCAATTAACGGGTCGAGGCCCGCGCCCGCCTGCATCAGGTCCCGTGTGAGCGTCTCGACGGCTACACGGAGGCGCTGATGCATGTCGGAGCGTTCGGGCTGTGCCTCAAAGCTCGCGCGCGCACGGTCAACGACTTCCAGCAGGGCCAGGGTGACCGTGAATGTAATCGCCGTCGCAATCAGTAATTCGGCAACCGTGAAGCCGTCCGCTGGCGCCAATCTACCCACTGCTACGTGCCCTCCGGCACAGGCACGGGAACCGACCTAAGCGTGATCAGACGCACCTGTATCGCGTGTTGCGCCCGGTGCCGACGAGCAAGGCCGACGGTGACGACGATCACGAGCGCGTCGGGCGCTGTCAATAGCGTTTCAACCGTCCAGCGGCGCTCGTAAACGGCGTGCGGCAGATCCGATTGGCCTAGGAGCACGGTGCCGCGCACATCGGCGTAGTCAACCGCGTCCACCACCTGGATGGGCACCGAAGCCGCGCGCAACTCCTCCATCTTCTGCATCGCGAGCACTGTGGCGTAAGTTGCGTACTGTGCGTCTGCGTTCGCGCGCGTCGCAAACACGAACACAAACGCAAGCGCAGCAAGCGAGCCGACCAGGAGGCCGGCGGCGACGAGGACCTCGATCAACGAGAACCCTCCTTCAAGCGGCTCTCGTTCAATTGTGTTCGTCGTCAACCGCATCGCCGGACAGCGCGCAACGCGCGTGCCCTTTTTCGAATTGTTTGCGACTGATTCGCCGATAAGGAGTTAGCGCCGCGCTGCCTGCGCCGGAGTGCAATTTTGAACATGCCCGCCACGCACCCAGGTGGCGGAAACGTCGTCCCCGCTCAGATCCGTAATCCCGGTGTGCCGAATTGCAACAGCCCCCCGCGACAAAGCAGTGAATATCGGCATTTAGACCGGGAACAGGTCTTGTTCTACCGGCTCTCGAACATATGCGAAATACGGCAGGCTTCACCCTCATCGAGGCGTTGGTGGTAATGGCGCTCATCAGCGTTCTGGCGGGCATGACGGCCCCGGCTGTCAGCGCCGGCATGGACCGGTACGAGGTCATTTCCGCCAGTCAGCAGGTCGCCGGCACGATTCGGTCCGCGCGCTACCAGGCCGTGGGAAAGAACATGATCCTCAAGGTCCGCTTCGACTTTCCCGAGGCCGGGCAATTCCAGGTCGTCGACGCGGACGATAACGCCATTGGCACGGTGCAGTATCTCGACGACGACATCCAGTTTGAGGACTTCACGGACCTTGAGTTCAGCACGTCGGGTCGCCTCACCTCGGGCGTAGCGGCTTCGATCGTCGTCACGAACGGAGATGCCGACCAGAACCGGACCGTCGTCGTCTCGAAAAACGGCCAGGTTGAATTGCACACGCAGACCGAAGGCGGGGAGCAGGGGGGATAACCAGTGCACACGGAGCGGGGCTTCACACTCGTTGAGGTGTTGATATGCACGCTGATCCTCACTACGGGCATGCTCGCGATCGCGGGGCTGCTCGGGGTGAGCACGCAGATGCAGATTGGCGCCCGTGAAGCCGCACGGTCCATGCGTCTCGCACAGGAAAAAGTGGATCAGCTGATGAAGATGGACTTCGACACGGCGGACGAGGTCGCCGTCGGAGGCAGCCTGACCGAAAACTCGGAGGACCATTTCGAAGAACCGCTCGGTGGCATCACCGTTCGGTGGGCCGTCGCCGACGGTCCTGTCGAAGACACACGAGTGGTCACCATCCGCGTCGTCAATTTGCGGGCACAGCAGTACCGCGAGACTGACATGACGACCATCATCCGCGAATGGTAACCACCGACCGGCAACGCGGCGGGAACCGCACGTTGCGCGATGCCAGAGGCTTCACGCTCGTCGAGTTCATGATTGCCTGCCTCATTACCACCGCTGTCCTCGGCGGGACGGTGATGCTGGCGTCGCAACTTCAGCAGGGTTACGCGACTCAACTCGACGACGTTCTGGTCGAGCAGGAAGTGCGGTACGCGCTCGACTGGATTACGCGAATTCTTCGATCCGCCGGCAGCAATCCTTACAACCTCAATACGTCGCCCTGTCCCACCGTCGGCACGGCGTTCCAGGCGATCCGGATCGATCCGGACGGCGACGGCATGGATAACGATATCCGCATTCAGGCAGACATCTCGCCGCCTAACGGCATCCTCGGTGGCACCGTGGCGGGCACGTGTACCGAGGAGGGCGAGGACGTCACCATTGCGCATGACGCGGCTGCCTTGACGATTACACAGGATGACAACAACACGGTCGGCGGCCCTGAGGCCATGACCGAACCGATTATCACGGAACTTGAATTCACGTATCTCGACGCGGCGCGGAACGTCACAACCAATCCCGACCTCATTGCGTACGTAGCACTGCAGGTAACCGGTAGATCCAAGAGCTACAACACCATTCTCGGTGAGTATCCCGAAACCACCCTGAATACTGAGGTGCATGTCCGAACACGGTGAGACGATGAGCGACACACCACCACCCCGCGTCGGAAGACAGGAGGAACGCGGCATAGCGCTTATCGCCGTGCTGCTGCTCCTGATGATGATGTCGGCGCTCGGCATGGCATTGGCCGTCAATGGTGAGACGGAAACGCTCATCGCGCGCAATCAGATTGCCGGAATGCAGGCTCAGGCGGCAGCCGAGGCGGGGCTGAACCATGCCGTCGAGGTGGCGACGCAGTACATCTTCGATTGGAAATCGAATGGGTTTGCGAGCATCGATGTGGCCGTTGACACCGTGCTGGCCAATGCAGATGCCGGTAACCTCGATGGTTTGGCGATGAATACACCGCTGACCATCAGCGCCGGTTTCAACGCCGAGTACGAAGTCAGCGTTCTCGACGATGACGATAACGGTGTCGGCGAGGATGGCGATCCTCTCAACGACGCAAACGACGTGCTGGTCGTCAGGGCGACCGGTCTCGCGCAGGACGGCACCAAGGTCGTGCTGGAAGCGCTGCTCTCGCCGCGAAATCTGCCCGCAATCTTGACCAACGGCGACCTGAGCTTGAGCGGCAATGCGAGCGTCGAAGGCAGCTCTGGAAGTGTGCACGCCAATGGGGGTCTGACAATCGACGGGGACAGTGTCGGGGTATCAGGGGATGTATCGTCGAGCGGGACACTCGACTGCGAAGAGCCGTGCGACCAGGTCGACGGGACTGCGACAGAGGGAGCACCCGAGATAACCGTGCCGGCTGTTCATGCCAGCGAATATTTGGACTGGGCTGACTACATCCTGAATGACGACGGGACGATGACGGATCCGAGCGGGACCGTCCTCTGTGTCGCGGATGTCAAGACATCGTGCAATAACTGGGACTGGGACTCCGCTTCGGGAACCTGGTCGATCAACAGTAACAGCGTCACGGCTGGCACGTACTACGTCGAGGGGCACGCGAGGGTGTCTGGGAGTCCGGGGAGCACCAAGAACCCCGCTGAGATCAGCATCATTGCCGAGGGCTCAATCGAGATCAGCGGTAGCCCCAAGCTGGCACCGGACAGTCCAGAGCTATTGTTCGTCACGGATCAAGATTTGAAAATAACCGGCACGATCGATACCGTGGGCGAGGCCGCACTGGTCGAAGGACAGATGCTGGTGAGGGGCCAGGCGACGATCCTCGGCAACGCGTCGCTCAACGGTCAACTGATTGTGGAAGATCTGGACGTTGGCGATTTGGTGACAAGCAACACGATCGGCGGCAGCGTGACCATTACCTACACGGGTGGACTTCTCGGCGGTGTCTTCACCGTCACCTCCTGGCGCGATGTACGAGATGCTAACTAACAAAAGGCTGTGCACCGCCCTCGTCGCAACGGGTTGCTTGATGGTCGTGCGGCCCGTGATGCCTGCGTATTCACAGTCGCTGGGAGAAGTTGCCCGCCGTGAAGCCGACAGACGGAAGGATGCCTCTCGCACGCCAGGACGGGTTTATACCAACGAGGACCTTGGCCCCGTGGAGCCGCCTGCATCGACACCGCTGCAGCCGGCGCCAACTGATTCCGCCGGACCAGCGGAGGAACCGAAGGAAGTGACGGCAGAAGCGGCCAGCACCGGGCCCACCGTCATGGAAGAAGACCCCGAAACCCACAAGGTGAACATCCGGACGACTGCACCTCGTCGCGAGAAGCGGGACGAGCCGTACTGGCGGGGCCGGGCGAAAGACGTACGGGACCGGCTGGCAAAAGCCACGGCAGATCTCACGGCCGCGCAGTCGAGTCTGGCCGCCCTCGACGGCGGACCGAAAACCCCGGCCACTGCGCGCGAACGCTCGGTAGTAAGCGCCGCGGTCGAGCGGCTTCAATCCGAAGTGCGCTATCGCCAGCAGGACGTGACGAAGATGCAGATGCACGCGGAGATGAACAAGGTGCCCTCCGCCTGGATTCAATAGACACGACAAGCCCATCCACGGGCAAGCCCACCTTCAGGAATTCAACGCACCAGGCTGGCCGCGGACAGACCGGTCAGGCCATTGGGAAGAGGATCTCGATGCTGGCGCCGCCCATCGGCGATTTTCTGACGGTAACCCGGCCGTTATGCGTGACCACGATCTTCTGCACGACCGAGAGGCCCAGCCCGGTACCGCGCGAACGGGTCGTAAAGAACGGTTGAAACACGCGATCGCGATCGGCTTCGGCGATACCGGGCCCGTTGTCATCGACAGTCAACCGGCAGAGGCCACGCGAGTCATCTACGGCCCCACGAATGACAATGTGTGGCCGCTTGCCACTCGCGTCGCACGCCTCCGCCGCATTGCGGACGAGATTGGCGAACATCTGCCGGAGCAGCACTTCGTCACCCTGGATGTCGCCAAAGTCTCCCTCGACCTCGGTCGTGGTGCCGTCAGGCAATTCGCGCCGGAGGTCGTCGGCAGCACGCTGTGCGATGCCGCCGAGACCGACAGACAAGAACGATATGTTTTCGGGACGCGCAAAGTTGAGAAAATTTGTCACGATCTGACCGAGCGCATCGGTCTCTTGCCGGATGCCTTCGACGTACGGGCGGTACGGCGCCGGCAAGGTTGCAGGATCCAGCAGGCGGCTGTAGCCGTGAATCGTCGAGAGGCCGTTTCTGAACTCGTGAGCGATGCCCGCCGTCAGCTCGCCCAGGCGCGCGAGCGTGTCCTTCAGCCGCAACTGCTCTTCCAGTTCCACGACATTGGTGATGTCGGAAAAGAGGCAGATTGCACCGTGTTCCTCCGTTTCGCTGAGTGGTGACACCGTCACGCCGAAATGACATCGTTTGCCCGCGATGACAAGCGAGAGCGATCGACGAACAATGGGCCGCCTGGTTTTGAGGCATTCAGCGATCACGTCTCCAAGGGGCGCCACGTCCTTCAAGACATCCTGGTGATCACCACCTGCGACGTCGCCATCGATTTGCAGCATTCGCCGCGCCGCGCGATTAAAGATTTCGATGCGGCCGTCCTCACCGACCACCAGCAGACCGGCGCTCAGACTTTCGACAATTCGAGTGCTCAGCCGCTCCGACGCGGCAGCGCGGGCGCGCACGGCCTGTTCCTGCAATTGCAGGCGCGCGACCGCCTCCTGCATGGCCGCCGAGAGGAGCGCCGCTTCGCCTGCAGCGCCTTCGCGCAGGCGATGCCTCGCGTCGCGAGCGCCCGCGGTGAACTTCAGCACAGCGAATGTCAACACCGCGACCAGCACGGCCACAGCCGCGGTCAGACCAAGCAAGGCGTATCCGTACTGACTCATATCGATCAGGCCCCAGGCCTCAGGCCGCAGGGCCCAGGGCTGACCGGCCTCAGTGGACTGATTCCTGAGACAGCCCTGAGGCCTGAGGCCTCGGCCGTGGGGCCTAATAGAAAGACAAGTACCAAGCGAGAATGCCGTCCCCCGCAACCGCGGCAACGATGGCTCCAAGGGCGAGAAAAGTGCCGAACGGAAGTGCGGCCTGCATGCCGCCGCGCCTCGTCGTCAGGAGACCGACTCCGACAATCGAGCCTGCAAACGACGCGAGCACCAGCGTCAGAATCATCAATGGCCAACCGAGAAAGGCGCCAATCATCGCCAGCATTTTCACGTCGCCCATGCCGAGTCCTTCCTGTCCGCGCACCCGGTAGTAGGCTTCGGCAATCGCCAGCAGAATGCCGCCGCCGACGGCCGCGCCGATGAGCGCTGAGAGCCAACCCGGGGGGAGAAACCAGCTAGCCGCCAGTCCGGCGGCGATACCGGGCAGCGTAATCACGTTCGGGAGGATTTGATGCTCCAGGTCGATCGCGAAAAGCACGACCAGCGCCGACGCAAACGCCAGTCGAACCACGAGCAACGGGCTCAATCCATACACGGCCACGCCGCCGGCAAACACCAGCGCCGTCACGAGCTCGACGACTGGATACATCGTCGAAATGCGGACCTTGCACGTGCGACAACGGCCGCGCAGGGCGAGCCAGCTGACAATCGGCACGTTTTCGAACCATGAGAGCGGTCTGTTGCAGGCGGTGCAGTGAGACGCTGGCCATGCGAGCGACTCTCGGCGGGGGATTCGGTAGATGCACACATTCAGAAAGCTTCCGACGACGAGGCCCGCAAGCGCGAACGCGAGCATGACGACCGCCGTGCTCATCATCGGAATCGCTGCGCGGGGAGCGGCCAGAGCCGCGAGCTGCGATCCAGAGTGACTACCCCGGCGTCGAGGCGATATGGCGTACCGGTCGGGTCGACCGGCGTACCCTTCAAGTAACCGGCGGCGCGGAGCTCGGACCAGTCTGACGCAGGCGCGCCCCGCTGGTCGGTGAACCTGGCCGCGACTGTGCGGAGCTGATCGAGCTGATCCATCGCATCGAGCTGTTGCAAGCGGCGCCTCGCCTCGTTGCGGAACCACTCGTCTTCAGCGGTCCGTGCGATTTCTTCCCACATGAACCGCGACGCCTGCCGGCTGCCTCCTTCGGTCAACGTCGATGCGGCGAGCGGAGCCATCCAAATCGGCGCGCCCGGAAATTCTGCGGCACGGGAAAACCAGGCCGCCGCCTGTTGATAGTCCTGTCGCCACCAATAGTGGACAAACCCGATCCACTGAGCAAACTCCCACTTCTCCGGCTGCGCCCGCAGCCCTTTCTCGAGCAACGCGATCGCGAGGTCCGGTCGACCTGGACCGCCGGGCGGCGCCTCCGCGAGAAAGGTCGACCCGTAGTAGTAGGCGATGTTGAATCGATCGTCCAGCGACGTCGTCAGATCGAGTAGTGGAAAAAGGAGGTCGTATCGTTTGTTGGGGTCCGTGGACAGCCTGGTCCCGCCGTAGTGCTGGACGGCGCGAATCCAATACACGTCCGCCAATAGCGAGTCGTACGACAACGCCAGGCGCTTCATCGTTTCAGGGGACCGCACGTACAACAGATTCTCGGCAGTCGTGGAAGGAACACCACTGTAACGTTCAAGTACGAGTTGAAGTCCGACCACGCCGCCCATCAGGACCGCTATCAGCGCACCAACGAGCCACGGCGTCGCTCGAGGGGAGGTCACTTGAAATCCCTTCTGGAGAACACGACGACGGCTCCCGCCAGCAGGAGTGCAATGTAGGTGGCGCCGTAGGCCGCGGTCACGGCCATATACGACCACGGGATCGGCAAACCTTGAACGGCCTGCGCCTTCACGTCGAAGGCGGCAAAATTCGGCAGCGCGTAATAAAGGCCGCGCGCCAGGTAGGCCGCCACTTTCGATTCCACAACGCTTTCGAGATTGCGCAGTTCGGCGCTGAAGTGCCCGATCACCCACAAGCCGAATGTGAGTGCCGCAGACAGAAACGGGCCCGAGAACGTTGAAAAGAACAGCGCAATCGCCGTCACGAGCAGCAGCTCCAGAAAAATGAGCCCAATCGCAAGAAGCATGCGCGGATCGATCGCCTGCGATGCCGGAAACTGTGTGCTCAGGTACGCGAGAACGGCGTAGAAGGCCGCCGTCATGATAGCGACGTTGACGAGCAGGGTCAGCGCCAGCCCCGCGTATTTCCCGAGCACGAACTCGTGGCGGCGCACAGGCTTCGACAGCAGTGCATAGATGCTTCGCCGCTCCACCTCCTTCCACACGAGGCCGATACCGATAAACACAGCGATGAGCAACCCGAACGTCGCGATGGCGGCAAGGCCTAGATCCTTGATGATCTTGATGTCCTGTCCCGCCGTCAGCTGCCCAATCAGATAGGACGCACCGATCAGCAGCGCGCCAAAGACAACCAGGTTGTACAGCACGCGGTCGCGCACTGACTCCTTGAAGACGTTCACCGCGACGTGGCCTATGACGCTCATCGTTCACTCTTCTCTGTTCTCGATTCTCCGTTCGTGTTCAGGTTTGTGCAAACGACGAACTTGAACGGAACGTGAACACGAACCGAGAAGCGAGAATCCGGAACCGTGAACGGCATGATCTTTATGCCGTCTCCAGTCCCCGATCGCGTGGCACCGCACCCACCTGGCGGACGAAGAAATCCTCGAGCGTCTCTCGAACGGGATTGAGCGACACGAGCCGCGCGCCACGTTCCGTGAGACTCGTCAGGACCTGATCAGGAGCCACTGACAGCGGGAGCTCGAGAGAGTACCTTCCCTCTCCGAGCGACGTAGCTCGTACGAGCTGGCCGACCTTCCTAGCATGCTCGAGTGCTGCAGCGCTGAGGCCCGCGACCACCAGCTCCCAGCCGCGCACTTCGAATGCCACCAGGTCGGCGAGCTGGCCCACCGCGGCCAGCCGCCCTCCGGCCACCACGGCCACGCGGCTACAGAGGGCCTCCGCATCGGCCAGCACATGCGAACTGAAAAACACCGTGCAGCCGCGATCGCGCAGCCGCAATATGAGCTCTCGAATTTCGCGGCGCCCGAGCGGATCGAGCCCCGACATCGGCTCATCGAAGAAGACCAGTTCCGGCTCGTTGAGAATCGCTTGCGCGATGCCGACGCGCTGCAACATCCCTTTGGAAAACTTCCGCAGCTGCAGCCGACGCTCCGCGCCGATGCCTACGTCGTCCAGCAGTTGCGCAACGCGAGTCTTCCGCGCCGCGCCACGATAACCAAACAGGCCAGCGAAGTATGCGAGCAGCTCCTCGGCGGTGAGATAGTCGTAGAAGTACGGATTCTCGGGCAGGTAGCCGATACGGCGTCGGACCTCGATGTCGCCGACCGGGCGCCCCAGAATCTCGGCCCGACCGGATGTCGGGTAGATCAGCTGCATGAGCAGCTTGAGCGTGGTGGTCTTTCCGGCGCCGTTTGGTCCGAGGAAGCCAAAGACTTCCCCTTCATGGACTTCGAGCGTCAGTGCATCAAGCGCGACATAGGGGCGGGGACGCCAGAAGCCGACACGATAGTGCTTGGTCAGAGCTTCCGTGCGAATCGCGTCCATCAATAAGTAGGGCTCAGTCCTCAGGCCTCGGGGATCAGGGCTGACCTAGGCTCCAAGGGGGTTCAGCGTGCCGGGGCCTGAGACGGCGGCCCTGAGCCCTGAGGCCCGGGGCCTGAGGCCTTCTTGAGTTCGTAGGCAATAGCCGCGTCGAAGTACGACGGGCGCAGCGTCGAGGCGATCCGGATGCCGTTGATGAAGAAAGTAGGTGTGCCGTTGATTTGCAGCTTCTGCCCGAGCTGCGCGTCGGCGCGCACGTCCTGCAGCGTGCTGTTGTAGCGGGCGTCGAAGTCGGTCACCTGCGCAATCTCGGCAAGGGCCTCCTTGACAGAATCCCGCGTCAACGTCGCCTGATTGTCGAATAGCCACTCCTCCATCTCACGGTGGCGGTTGCGGGCACGCGCCAGGCGCACCGCGACGGCCGCTTCGCACGCAGACGAATGGATGCCGCCGGTGTTGCATTCAGACTCGAGCGGATAGTCGACGTTCACAAAGGCGACTTGTCCCGGAAATTGCGATTCGTATTTCTGCTGGATCGACTTGTACGCGATGTAGGCCTGACGGCACGCGGGACACTGGTAGTCGTTGAATTTCGCTACCACCACCCGAGCACCGTTCGCAGGAACCCCGAGTTCGACGCGTGGTTGTGCCGCGAGCCACGATTCGAACTGCGCAACTTCCTCTGCCCCCAGCTCCTCTGTGAGGGCTGGTGCTGCATCTGCCGGCGCGCTTGCTGCGGCGACCTCCTCGCGCGGAAATATCGCGACGAGACCAACGGCTGCAATGATCCACACGACGCTGAGCGTTGCGGCCATGGGACTCCCGACCGCCGCGCGAATGTCCTCAGACAGCAGGCCTGGCAATCCTGAAAGATCTGACGCCGCCCCGCCCGAGACGATGAACAGCCCGATAACCGCCACATACATTGTCAAACAGAGCGGACACATCTGGCGCAGCACGAAGAAGGACGCATAGCCCAGATACAGCACCGCCGCGAGACCGACGGTAGACAAAATGAAGATGTAGCCGGCAACACGTGCGGCGCGATCGGCCTCATCAACTTTCGTCGGGGTAGCGGCAGCGGCGGCTGCCGGTTTCCTCCCGGGCTCTCTTGCCGCACCGGCGGGCACGGGCGCTGGAGTCCCAAGCGTCGAAGGACGCATGCCGACGGCGGCAAGGATGAGGACGAGGGCGGACCAGATGGCGCCACCGGCGGCCACCGGAATGCCGAACACGTAGCCAAACCGGCTCGTTATGACGGCCTCGCAACTGACCGTCTCGCTGACGTCGCAGAAGCTCGTATAGCTGGGGTCGGTGAGCAGTCTGTAATGGACGTAAAGCGACGCGACCGAGGCGACCAACGCGACGGCGGCAAGCAGCACAATGAGGGGGCGGGCGTACTTTTTCATTGTTCCTGCCGCATCCTACGGTCCGATGTGTCCAGTGTCAACGGGCAGCCTGGGATCAGGCTCGGAATCGGCGGTGCGGGTATGGGCTACTTCAGGGGAATCCCGGCCAGCATGTCCGCCAACTGGGCGGTATCCTGGCGCATCTGCCCTGATTCGTCGGCCGCGAAGAAACGGGCCCCGGTATTGCCGGGGTCGTCGGGATCTCCCTGCGCAAAAAACTGGGTCATTGTGTCGTCGGCTGCACCGTTACACGTGTTGGCGGCAGCCATCACGGACGAGCCGCCGCCGGTGATCGTGAATTCGTACCCGCTCTTGGGCACGCCCGCGGGATCGGCGGCCCCCAGGTCAGCGGGAATGAATGGGTTACCGCCGGCTATGGGCTCGAGAGCCAAATCGGCCAGCGAGTTCGCATATCCCCCGCCACCGCACGTCGAAGCATACGCAGCTTGAGCGTTGGTAATCGCCCGCATCGAAGCAATTGCCGACGCCTCGTTGCCCGCCATGCGGCCGCGCATCAGTCCCGGTACGGCAATGGCGGCCAGCAGGCCAATAATCGCGACCACAAAGAGCAGCTCGACGAGTGTAAAGCCATCGATTTTAGAGGCTTTGCAACCGCGGATGTGTCGTGAGATTGGGGCGCTCATAGCGCTATCGCAAAAAGAGGGGACGCTCTGCGAGCCGTCCCCTCTGGAGAATCGGTTTGCGCGCGCGTTACTGCAGCGGCACGCCTTCCGTCATGTCCCCGAACACCGCGTCTGCCTTCTGGCGAATCATTCCGGTGTGATCGACCGCGAAATACCGGGTGCCATTCGTGCCGGGCGTCTCAGGTTCACCAGTCGTCCAGAACTCGGTTTCGGTGTCATCTGTCGCGCCGTTGCACGTGTCGGCCGCCAACATCACAACCGCGCCGCCGCCGTCCGGGTGCTGATCCGCAGTAAAGATGTAGCCGCTCTTCGGGGTCGAAGCGCCTGTGGTCGATGCATCCGCGAGATCCTGCGGGACGAACGCCGGGCCGCCCGCGGTCGGCGCGAGGGCGAGGTCTTCGATGGTGACCGCGTAGCCGCCGCCGCCGCAGCTCGATGCGAACGTCGCCTCGGCGCTGCTGAAGGTCCGCATCGACCCGATCGCCGATGCTTCGTTACCCGACATGCGGGCGCGCAACAGCCCCGGCACTGCAATCGCCGCGATGATGCCGATGATCGCGACGACGATCAGCAGCTCGATTAGTGTGAAACCCTTGTTGTCGTTCATCTTCTTCATCTGGTCGCTCCTCAGAGTTGTCTGCTCGGTTGAAACCGGGCCGCCGGGGTTGCCGCTGAGGCACCGGCAGCGAACGTCCCCCAAGGAGCAACTGCTGTGCCGGTACTGTCGAGCTCGAAGTGCAACATATAACTATCTCATAATCCGCCACTTAGCGTCATGGCAACGGCGGTGGCGGCTGCGGCGAAGCGGCCTTACTGACAAATACTGTCAACTGCAGTTGCCGCGAACTGTCAGTGGTGTGAAATTCTGATTACTGGCCGTTCGAATCTGATTTCAGGTTGTATTTCTTCACGTAGTACCGGAAGGACCTGAAGCTCATTCCAAGCAGTTCCGCCGCCTTGACCTGGACGCCTCCGGTCCGTTCGAGCGCGAGCGCAATATAGTGTCGATAGAACTCCTCGCCGCGGGCTTCGAGGTCGAATCCTTCCCCTAAATCGGGAAGAATCCCATCTTTCGGGCCATCGCCCGCGCCGCGACCCAGTCTTACCTCCTCGGGCAGGCTCGCGGGCAGCACGGCCTCGGTCTGTTCGAGCGCAACAGCCCGCTCGATAGCGTTCTGGAGCTCCCGTACATTGCCTCGCCATGGGTACTGCTGCAGAAGCGCCAGGGCATCCGCTGAAATCGTGCGCACCCTTTTGCCCATTTGCGAAGAGAACTGCTGGAGGAACTGCTCGGCGAGCAGCGGAATGTCTTCCTGCCGCTCGCGGAGGGGCGGCAGCTTGATCGCCAGCACGTTGAGTCGATAAAACAGGTCTTCCCGGAATTTCCCCTCGGCAACCATCTTCGGCAGGTCCTGGTGTGTAGCCGCGATGACGCGCACATCGGCCTGCACTTCCTCGGTGCCGCCGAGACGGCGGAATCGGCGATCCTGCAGCACCCGCAGGAGCTTCACCTGCATCGAGGGCGCCATCTCCGCGATCTCGTCGAGGAAGATAGTTCCGCCTTCGGCCGCCTCGACCAGCCCCTTCTTGTTGGCGTGCGCGCCCGTGAACGCGCCTCGAACGTGACCAAAGAGCTCGGACTCGAGCAGCGTTTCCGGCACGGCCCCACAGTTGACAGCCACGAACGGATGGTCGCGCCGCAACGAGTTGAAGTGAATCGCTCGTGCGACCAGCTCCTTACCAGTGCCGGATTCGCCGCCAATCAGCACGGTACTGTTGGTGGCCGCCACCTGCTCGATGGTCGCAAATACGTGCTGCATCGCGTCGCTGCGGCCAAGGATGTTGGAGAATTCGTACCGGCTGTTCAGCGCGCGCTTCAGCAGCAGATTTTCCTGCTTCAGGCGGCGGGCCTCGAGATGCTGCCGCACTTTCAGCCGCAGTTCGTCCATGCTGAAAGGCTTCACGAAGTAATCGACAGCGCCAAGGCGCATCGCCTCCACGGCTGTGTCTGTCGACGCGAAAGCCGTCATCATGAACGCAACGAGCTCCTGATTGATCTCCTTGGCTGCGCGCAGCACCTCGACACCGGTGAGGTCGGGCATCCGTATGTCCGACAGCAGTAAGTCGAACGCCTCGCCGTTCAGGCGGGCGACGGCATCTCGCCCGTTGTCGGCGACCACGACCTCGTAGCCGTCCCGGCGCAGCACAATCTGCAGCATCTCGCGCATCGATCGTTCGTCGTCAACGACGAGGATGCGTGGCCTGGCAGCCGAGATCGGTTGTGCGGCCTGGTCGGTATCGGTGGAGCTTTCACGCAGCGCCTGCGCCTTCACGCGGACCTCCCTTGAAGAACGGGTTCTGTCGATGCAACTGCGGGCGCAGTCCGCACCGGGAACCGGACGCATACGGTCGTGCCGACATCGACTGTCGATGACACCTGGATCACGCCGCCGTAATCGCTCACGATCCGGTGCACGATCGCGAGCCCGAGCCCGGTGCCCCTCTCGAACGAACTTCGAAACGGCTGGAAGATGTTGTCGAGCTCCTCAGGGGGTATGCCGTGGCCCTTGTCTTCGACGGCCAGGATCACCTCGTCACGGCCACTGGCTGAATCCGTCTCGACCCTCAACAGAAGGCGTCCACCATTGGGCATGGCTCGCAGGCCGTTCGAAGCGATGTTCCAGACGATCTGGCGGATCTGATTCTCGTCTGCCTCGAACCATACGGGCTGCAACGGCACCTCCACGTCGACCGAGTGATCGGCACGCGCCTCCGAGCTGTTACGCAGCAGCAAGGCCGCATCGCGAACGACTTTGCCGACGTCGAGATTGGCGATGGAAAACTTCTGAGGGCGGGCGTATGCCAGGAACGATCGAATCGTGTCATTCAAACGCTCCGATTCCCGCAATACGATGTCCATCAGCTGCGACTGCTCGTCGCTCAGCGGAAGCTCCTGCCGGAGCACCTGGATCGATCCGGACATCGCCGCGAGCGGGTTGCGGATTTCATGTGCGATGCCCGCCGCCATTTCACCGACGGCCGCCAGGCGCTGCTGCAGACGTGCAGTGCGCTCCAGCCGTCTCAGGTCCGTCACGTCCTGGAAGGTAAACAGATACCCGCTGCCGCCGTTCGGGAGGGCGATCATGGTAACCATCAACCCGACGTCGAGCTGCCGGTTTTCACCAGTTCGGTACGCGAACTCCACGCGCAGGCTGCGTGTCTGGACAAGCGTGTCGAGCCTCGCGCTTGCTTCTGCTGGCAGCTGGAGGACCTCGCCGGCATCATGCCCAACCGCTTGCTCCCTCGGAATGCCGGTGATGGCCGACGCAGCGCGATTGAACGTCAGGATCCGCCCCTCGGCGTCGGCCGTGACGAGGCCGCTCAAGAGTCCATCGATGACGTACTCATTGAACGCGCGCAGATCGCGAATTTCGTGAGACGCGTCCTGCAATCGCGACTGCGCGTGGCGCAGCCGTTCCGCAAGCGATCCCGACAGGAGCGCCACGGCGGTGAATCCTGAAAGGTTGATCGCGATCGTGTACTGCGCGAACTGACGCCCGGGCAGCTGCACCGCGTCGCCGGCGAGCCACTCCGGGAAGAGGCCGAGGTACTGTGCGGTAACGAGACCGAGATACAAAACGCCGCTGAGGACCGCAACCTGAAACGCCCCGCGGCGAAAGCTGATGATGCTGGCGGCGATGATCGGCAGCAGATACAGAGAGGAGAAGTAGCTGACGATCCCGCCGGTCAGCCCGATGAAGCCAGACACCAAGATAGCGTCCGCTCCGAGCTGCAGGTCCACCAGCCAGGGAAACCGCTCGATGCCCCGCAGCGTGGCCAGGTACGCAATGCTGAGCGCATAGGTGACGCCGATCAGGAAGAAGAATGGATCGACCGGAAACGCACCTGGCCGATTCAGCTGGATGAGCGTGGCCCAGCCGAGCAGGAATGTACTGACGACGACGCGGATCGCAATGAGCGTGGCGAGACGCGAGCGGCGATCCAGGACCTAACCTCCCCCACCGGTTAGCTGGTTGATCAGGCTGAAGATCGGCAAATACATCGCGATAACGATGCCGCCGACGATTCCGCCGAGCAGCGCAATCATCAGTGGTTCGAGGAGGGTAAGCAGTCCGGCGACCGCCACATCAACTTCCTCCTCGTAGAAGTCGGCGATCTTCCCCAGCATCGTGTCGAGCGCGCCGGTCGCCTCGCCGACGCCGATCATCTGGACGACCATCGGCGGAAACACTTGGGTCTGCTTCAACGGCCCCGCAATAGTTTCGCCTCGCTCGATGCTCTTTCTCGTCGTTTGAATCCCTTCTTCGACGACGGCGTTGCCAGCCGTGCGAGCGGTGATATCAAGGGCCTCGAGAATCGAGACACCTGACGCGAGCAGGGTTGAGAGCGTCCGGCAGAAGCGCGCCACGGCGATCTTGCGCATCAGATTGCCCAACACCGGCAGCTTCAGGACCACACGATCGATCACCATCCGGCCGCCGGTTGTCCGGTAGTACGCGCGGAACCCGAACACGAGCGCAACCATGCCAACCACGATGAACGGCATGTAGCGCACAAGCCCGTTGCTCAGTGCGATGACGATGCGCGTCGGCAGCGGCAGATCGGCGCCGAGACCGGCAAACAGTTGGGCGAAGGTCGGGATAACCTTCCACAAGATGGCACCCACGACGACCGTGGCTATCACGATGACCGCGATTGGATAGACCATCGCGGACTTCACCTGGCCTTTGAGCTTGACCGCCTTCTCGATGTAGGTGGCGAGCCGTTTCAGAATCGCATCGAGGATACCGCCCGCTTCACCGGCGGCAATCATGTTGGTGAAGAGCGAATCGAACGTCTTGGGATGCTTCTTCATCGCGTCCGCGAGCGACGCACCGCCCTCGACGTCGGCTCGTGTGGCCAGGATGACCTCGCCGAAATTCTTGTCTTCGGCCTGCGTCCCGAGAATGTCGAGGCATTGGACGAGCGGCAGACCTGCCCCGATCATCACCGAGAACTGCCGCGTGAAGACGGCAAGATCCTTCGCCTTGACCGACTTGCTTTTTACCTTCTTGGCGCCTGGCGCAGCCGCTCCGTCCTTCACAGGATTGATCTTCGTGACGAGGATCTGGTCACGGCGCAGCGCGGTTACTGCGGCGTCCATCGAATCGGCGGTGAACTCGCCGGTGATCGTCTGGCCGCCGCGCGCCCGTCCGGTATATGCAAACGTCGCCATCTGCTTCAGCTCCTAGGTCGTAGCGCGCAGACGTTAGCCTGCGCGGATCGCGCACGCTAAAGCGTGCGCTCTACGGTGACTGGCTACCGACTACCAACTACCGTTCTGGCCGCCATTCCCGGCCGGCCGAGACCAGCGCCCGCCACTACGCCGACGCCCCGGTTGATCATGTCTTGCAGCTCATCGCGATTGGACGAGGCGGACATCGCAGATTCGAGCGTGACCAGCTTCTTCTGATACAGCGACGCAAGGGATTGATTCGCCGTCTGCATGCCGACCTTCTCCTGACCGGTCTGCATTGCGGAATAGATCTGGTGAATCTTGTCCTCGCGGATCAGATTTCGGATCGCGGGGGTCGGGATCATGATTTCGAGCGATACGACGCGACCGCCGCCAATCTTCGGAAGCAGCGCCTGACAGACGATCGCCTCGAGCACGAGCGACAGCTGCGTGCGAATCTGGCTCTGCTGATGCGCGGGAAAAATATCGATGATTCGGTTGATCGTCTGCGCCGCGGAATTGGTATGCAGCGTGCCAAGCGTCAGGTGTCCCGTTTCCGCAATGCGCAGCGCCGACTCGACGGTCTCGAGGTCGCGCATTTCGCCGATCAGCACGATGTCCGGGTCTTCGCGAAGCGCCGCGCGCAGCGCGTTCGAAAAGCTCTGTGTATCCTGGTGCACTTCGCGCTGATTGACGAGACAACCCTGATGCTGGTGCACGAACTCGATGGGATCCTCGATCGTGAGGATATGATCCCGCCGCTCTTTGTTGATCTTGTCGATCATCGCGGCGAGCGTCGTCGACTTGCCGCTACCGGTTGGCCCGGTGACCAGAATGAGGCCGCGCGGCTTTTCGGCGAGCGTCCCGAGCACCGGGGGCAGATTCAGATCCTGGAACGACCGAATCTTTTCCGGGATCAGCCGGTACACAGCACCCACCGCGCCGCGCTGATAGAACATGTTGCACCGGAAGCGCCCCACGCCCTGGATGCCGAATGAGAAATCGAGCTCGAGCTTCTCCTCGAATCGTTTCTTCTGAGCATCCGTCAGGACGCTGTATGTCAGCTGCTTGGTGTCGGCAGGCGCCAGATCGGGTCCGTCGAGTCGCTCCAGATGACCGTGCACGCGTATCTGGGGAGGCGTCTTCGTCGTCAGGTGCAGATCCGAGCCTTCGAGCTCCACGACCTTCTGAAGCAAATCCGGTAGCGTCATCATTCGT
>Ga0075421_100003635_pt1 | contig 18492 bp, 12 predicted proteins | sample SoiMetdeltSBSDD5_FD_75292 | JGI IMG/M metagenome (GOLD analysis project Ga0075421, IMG submission 75292) | Bulk soil microbial communities from a Populus tree surrounding site in Tennessee, USA - Soil MetaG P. deltoides SBSDD5 | ecosystem: Environmental > Terrestrial > Soil > Tree plantation... | reverse complement strand
CCCCTGATCCTCGGCGGCACGAAGTTCCCCGTGCTGCCCACGCAGGCCTTCTTACAGATCACCGGCCTCTACGACATGCGGGGCGGCGCGGCGCTGTGCTTCCTGCTGCTGCTCCCCGCGCTCGCCGTCTTCGCCGGTCAGCGCTGGTTCACGGAGCGGCGCGGCGGGTCGTTCGTGACGGTGACCGGCAAGGTCGGCGCCGCCACGCGCGTCAAGACGCTGTCGCGTGCCGCGGTGGTCGCGCTCGCCCTCGTCTGCGGCGTCGTCGTGGCGCTCGTGCTCGTCTGCTATCTGTTGATCTTCGCCGCCTCGATCGTCCGCGGTCTCGGCGCCGACAACCGCCTCTCGCTCGCGCATTACGCCCACGTGTTCAGCGGCGGGCTCAAGGCCGTGCGCGACACGCTGCTGATCGCCGTCATCTGTATGCCGGTGGGCGGGCTGTTCGCCGTGGTCCTCGGCTTCCTGGTGTCGCGGACGCGGTTCCCCGGACGTCGAACGCTCGAGTTCGCGGCGATGATGAACTATGCGCTCCCCGGCACGATCGTCGGCATCGCGTACCTGGTCGCCTTCAACGACCCGCCGCTGGCGCTGACGGGCACGGCCTTCATCCTCGTGGTCTGCTACGTGTTCCGCTACAGCCTTGCCGGCACCCGCGCGACGAGCGCGGTGCTCGCGCAGATCGATCCGTCGATCGAAGAGGCGTCGGCGAGCCTGGGGGCGCGGCGCGACGTGACGTTCCGCCGCGTCGTGCTGCCGCTGGTGCGGCCGGCGCTGCTGGCCGGCATGACCGTGCTCTTCATCCGCGCGATGACCGCCATCAGCGCGACGATCTTCCTCGTCTCGCTGAGCTGGTCACTGGTCACCGTGCGCATCCTCGAAGGCATCACGAATCTGGAGCTCGGCCAGGCCTCGGCGTTCTCGGTGCTGGTGATCCTGCTCGTCTACGTCGCCGTCGTCGCCGCGAGCCTCGCGATGCGACGCCTCAACGCCGGCTCGCTGGGGCAGGCCGGCACGCTGCTCGGCGGATGACGCCCACGATGACGGCGGAGCGCGGAAAGCGGTTGACGCTCGAGCACGTGTCGAAGCGGTTTCAGCGCGAGGCCCAGGCGGCGGTCGCGGCCGTGAACGACGTCAGCCTGACCGTGGAGCCGGGGGAGCTGGTCACGCTGCTCGGGCCATCGGGCTGCGGCAAGACGACGACGCTGCGCATGGTGGCGGGCTTCGAGCAGCCGGATGAGGGGAGGATCAGGATCGGCGACGACGACGTCACGACGCTGATGGTCTATCGGCGCAGCATCGGGTTCGTGTTCCAGAACTACGCGCTGTTCCCGCACCTCACCGTCTTCGAGAACGTCGCGTACGGGCTGCGCGTGCGGCGGCTGCCCGACGCGGCGATCCGCGCGCGCGTGCACCAGGTGCTGGAACTCGTCGGCTTGCCGGGGTACGAGCGCCGGTTTCCCAACCAGCTCTCCGGCGGCGAGCAGCAGCGTGTGGCCGTCGCGCGCGCGGTCGTGGTGGAGCCGCAGCTCTTGCTCTTCGACGAGCCGCTGTCCAACCTCGACGCCAAGCTGCGGGTGCAGATGCGCGCCGAGCTCTCGCGCCTGCAGCGGCAGCTGGCCATCACCACCGTCTACGTGACCCACGACCAGGAGGAGGCGATGGCGATCTCCGACCGCATCGCCGTGATGCACCAGGGCGCGCTCGCGCAGCTCGGGACGGCGGAGGAGCTGTACCGCGCGCCGCGCTCGGCCTTCGTCGCGCAGTTCATCGGCCGCGTGAACCTCGTGGAGAGCCGGGTGCTCGGCATCACGGGTGGCCGGATGGCGGTGGCGCTGTGGGACGCATCGCTCAGCGTGCCGGCCGGCGCCGGCTACGCCGTCGGTCAGCAGCTGTCGCTCGTGCTGCGTCCCGAGTCGTTGACGCTCGTGACCGATTCGACGAAGGCCGGCGAGAGCGAGGTGGTCGTGCCCGGCGTCGTTCGGAGCCGGACGTTCCTCGGCGAGAAGGTCGAGTATGCGGTGGAGGTGGGGGCGGCGGTGCTGCAGATCGTGAGCTACGATCCCACGCGTCGCGGCGTGGTCGAGGTCGGCACGCGCGTCGGCGTGGCGTGCGATGCGGCGGCGGTGCGGGTGCTCGGAGCCGAGCCATGAGGTGGGCGCGCGTGACGTTCGTGCTCGCTCTGCTGCTGCTCGGCGGCGCGGCGCCCGCCGCGGCGCAGTCGTGCCCCGCGCCGCGCGTGGTCGTCCCGACGAGCGTCGGCATGAAGTACTGCGCCGATCCCGCCTTCGACGCCGTCGTGGCGGCGCAGGCGCAGAAGATCCGCGCCGACGTGCAGGCCGCGCGGCAGACCGGGCGGCTCGTGATCTATGCGAGCACGCCGATCAGCCCGCGCGGCGGCGGCCTCGAGAAGGTCAACGTGGAGATCGCGGCCGCGGTGAAGGCGCGCCTGGAGAAGACCTATGGTGCGGGCGCGTGGGTGCTCGATCCCGGCGCGTACCAGCTGCCGGCGGTCGGCGGCAAATCTGCGGGCGGCGGCGAGTACATGGTGATGTGGACCCGCGTGCTCGGCGGCGACGACGGGGCCGGCCGCGACATCGACATGGTGCACTTCACCGGTCCGGACGACATGCGCGCGTTCTTTGGCTGCGCGTCCGACGACGTCACCGGCTGTCTCGAGCGCTGGCTCACGGCGCGTGCGGCGAGCGACCCCGCCATGCGCCGCACGGCGGACGATGCCCAGGCGCGGCGCGCGTTCCTCCGTTACTATGCGATGCGGGCCTCCGCCGCGTACTCGGCCGGCGCCCACGACGAGTGGAACATCGTCGTCCGGATCAACCGCAAGCGAGGACTGGGCGATCAGATCGCGATGTTCTTCGACGGCCGTGCCGTCTCGCCGGCCGCGATGGAGACCGAGATCGTCCCCGGCTACGAGGTGCGCTGATGGCCGACTTGCAATTCAACCCGATGGATCCGGAGTTCGTCGCCGACCCCTATCCGACGTATCACCGTCTGCGCACGGAGGACCCGGTCCACCACAGCCCGCTCGGCTTCTGGGTGCTGACCCGCTATGACGACGTCGTCACCGCGCTGCGCGATCCGCGGCTGGCCAAGGAAGCGATCGCGTCGTTCGTGGCGGCGCGCTTCGGCGCGCCGGTGCCGGCCACGGGGCTCTCGATGCTCGACCGTGATCCGCCGGACCACACGCGCCTGCGTGGGCTGGTCAGCAAGGCGTTCACGCCCCGCGTGGTCGAGGGGCTCCGGCCGCGCATCCAGCAGATCGTCGACGCGCTGCTCGACGGCGCGGCCGCGCGCGGCTCGATGGACCTGATCGAGGAGTTCGCGTACCCGATTCCGGTCATCGTGATCTGCGAGATGCTCGGCGTGCCCGTCGAGGATCACGAGCACTTCAAGGGCTGGAGCCTGGACATCGCGCGCGGGCTGGATCTGATCTGGCTCGGACCCGACTCCGAGGTCGGACGGCGCAGCATCGCCGCGCGGCAGGCGCTCGCCGATTACTTTCGCGGGCTGATCGCGCAGCGCCGGGCGGCGCCGCGCACCGACCTGCTCTCGGGCCTGATCGCCGCCGAGGAAGCCGGCGACAAGCTCAACGAGGTCGAGCTGCTCGCCACCTGCATCTTGCTGCTCATCGCCGGCCACGAGACCACCGTCAACCTCATCGGCAACGGCACGCTGGCCCTGCTGCGGCATCGCGATCAGCTCGAGCGCCTGCAGCGCGAGCCGGGGCTGATCGGCAGCGCGATCGAGGAGCTGCTGCGCTTCGACGGCCCCGTGCAGCGCACGGCGCGCATCCCGAGCGAGGACGTGACCATCGGCCGCCACACGATCGCGAAAGGCGAGATGGTCATGCCGTTCATCGGTGCGGCCGACCGCGACCCGGCGCAGTTCGCCGATCCCGACCGGCTCGACATCGGACGCACCGACAACCGCCACATCGCCTTCGGCTGGGGCATCCACTTTTGCCTGGGCGCCCCGCTGGCCCGGCTCGAGGGCCAGATCGCGATCAACACGCTCGTGCGCCGACTGCCGAAGATCTCGCTGGCCACGGACGTGCCCGAATATCGGCAGAGTTTGACGCTGCGGGGGCTGAAGGCGCTGCCCGTTTCGTTTTGATTGCGTTAACACTTCTTAACGGTCCGTGACGTGCGGCGGCCGCGCCCCGGGTGTTCAATGAGAAGCGTGAGTCCGCTGAACGCCCAGGCGCCGGTCACGCGCGTCCTTCTCGTGGACGACGACGCGGAGTTGGCGGAACTCGTGGGCGAATACCTCGGGCGGGAGGGATTCTTCCTCGAGGCGGAGGTCGATGGCACGCGCGCCGTCGACCGCGTCACGTCCGGCGACCATCACCTGGTCGTTCTCGACGTGATGCTCCCGGGCGTGAATGGCTTCGACGTGCTGCGCTCGATCCGCGCCCTGTCGCGCATTCCCGTCTTGATGCTCACGGCGCGCGGCGACGAGGTCGATCGCATCGTCGGGCTGGAGCTCGGCGCCGACGACTACCTCTCGAAGCCGTTCAACCCGCGCGAGCTCGTGGCGCGCATCCGCGCGGTCCTGCGGCGCACGCACGACGCGCGCACACCCGGTGAGCGATCCGCGGAGCGTCTGAGCGTGGACGACGTGCTCGTGGACGTGGGCCGCCGCATCGTCCGGCGCGGCGACACGCCCATCGAGCTCACCGCCGTGGAGTTCGCGCTGCTCGAGCTGCTGATGCGGGCCGCGGGGACCGTGGTGCGCCGCGACGATCTCGCGCGTGGCGCGCTCGGTCGCAGCCTGCTGCCGTTCGATCGCAGCATCGACGTCCACGTGAGCCGGGTGCGCAAGAAGCTCGGGCCGCGGCCGGACGGTGGCGAGCGCATCGCGACGCTGCGGGCGGCGGGCTATCTCTACACCCGCGCGGGCGCGGCGGCCGGAGGCTGAGCGTGCGCGGCGTGTTCGTGAAGATCTTGTTGTGGTTCTGGGGCTCGCTCGTGCTGGTGGCCCTGGCGCTCGAGCTGATGATCACGGCGACCTCGACCCCCGTCGAGATGCGCGTCGCGCGGTTCAGCGATGGCGTGCTCAGCGCCCGCGCGCGCGACGCGGTCACGATGCTCGATCGCAAGGGCCCGGTGGGCGTCGCGCACTTCCTGCGCAATGTCGAGCGCGACACGCACGTCCACGCGGTGCTGCTCGACGCCAACGGCCACGACGTCGCGGGTCGCGCCGTGGCGTCCAAGGCCCTCGAGGTGGCGGCGCGCGCGCTCGACAGCGGGCAGACGGAGATGGAGGCGGACGGCCAGACAGCGATCAAGGCGCGTGCGGTCACCCTCGCCGACGGCCGCCGCTACGTCCTGGTGGCCTCGGTGCCGATCGGCCTCATGCGGCTCCTGCACGACGGCGCGACGGCGCAGGCCCTGCGCCTGCTCGCGGTGGCCGTGACGGCGGCGGCCGCGTGCTACGGGCTCGCGCGGTACGTGACGCGTCCGCTGACGGTCCTGCGCGGCGCCACCCGCGCGCTCGCGCGCGGTGACCTCGCCGTGCGTGTCGGAGCGACGATGGGACGGCGCGAGGACGAGTTCACGGAGCTCGGCCGCGACTTCGATCAGATGGCCGGGCGCCTGGATGCGCTGGTCACCGCCGAGCGCCGGCTGCTGCGCGACATCTCGCACGAGCTGCGCTCGCCGCTGGCGCGGCTGAACGTCGCGCTCGGGCTCGCGCGCCAGCGGGCGGGCGACAACCAGGCCGCGCTCGACCGGATCGAGCGCGAGGCCGAGCGGCTGAATCTCCTGATCGGCCAGCTGCTGATGCTGGCGCGGATGGAAAGCGGCGTCGCCTCGGTGGTCCGCGAGCCGGTCGACCTCATGGCCATCGTCCACGACGTGGTGGAGGACGCGGCGTTCGAGGCCAAGAGCCATGGCCGCACCGTGCAGATCGTCGAGACGTGCCCGGCGCAGGTGTCGGGCGATCGCGAGCTGCTGCGCAGCGCGATGGAGAACGTGGTGCGCAACGCCGTCCGCCACACGCGCGAGGGCACCGCGGTCGAGGTGAGCCTGCGGCGCCACGGGCCGGGCCACGTCGCCATCAGCGTGCGTGACCACGGCGGCGGGGTCCCCGAGCAGGCGCTGCCATACATCTTCCAGCCGTTCTACCGCGTCGGCGATGCCCGCGAGCGAGGCACCGGCGGCGTCGGGCTCGGTCTGACCATCGTGCACCGCACCATCCGGCTGCACGACGGGACGGTGCGCGCCGCCAACGTGCCCTCCGGAGGGCTCGAGGTCGAGCTGACACTGCCCACGCAGTCCGCCTAGCCACAGCAAGTTCACAATTCTTGTCGAACTCTTAACGCCGAGGGCGTTCTCCGCCCGGTACACCGGGATATGGAGGTACGCCCCCTATGAGCACCCGAAGTCGTTCGATTCGGCTCGTCACGTTTCTCTCCATGACGATGACGCTCGTCACACTCATCACCCCCGCGCTCGTCACACCCGCGCTCGCCGAGGAAGGCAACAGCGCGGCCGAGTTCTGCATCTATACGGACGGCCGCACGGACACGCCCGAGACCGGCCCACTGCCGTGCGATACGTCGCGACGCTACATGATCGGCCACGTCGGATTCGGCAGCTCGCGGATCCCCGCCGACTCCGAGTTCAGCACCAGCGGGCCGAAATCCCACCTCGACTCCGACACGGGCGCGAGCTCGAGCGACGCCGCAGGGCCGTCTGACGACACGATGGCCTCGCCGCGCACGCCCGACGCCGAGCCGTCCAGCGGCGTCCAGGCGCCGTGACGCAGCGGTGGCGGTGGTGGGCGGCGTTCGTGGCCGTCGCGCTGCTCGTCACCGGCGGCTACGGCATCGTCGTCAAGGCGCGCGGCGACTCACCGAAGCCGCGCGCCGCCGCCCCGCGCGCGATCGCGGTCGTGACGGCGCCCGCGACGGCGCGCGACGTCGGCGTCTACCTGACCGGCCTCGGCTCCGTCACGCCGCTCAACACCGTCGCGATCCACAGCCGGGTCGACGGCCAGCTGATGAGCGTGCGCTTTCAGGAGGGACAGGTCGTGCGAGCCGGAGACCTGCTCGCCGAGATCGATCCGCGACCGTTCGAGGCGCAGCTCACGCAGTTCGAGGGCCAGCTCGCGCGTGACCGCGCGCTGCTCGACAACGCGCGCGTCGATCTGACGCGCTACCAGACCCTCGTTGCGGACGACGCGGTTCCCAAGCAGCAGCTCGACACCCAGGAATCGCTCGTGCGTCAGTACGAGGGCGCGGTCAAGAACGATCAGGGCCTGATCGACAGCGTGAAGGTCCAGCTCGCGTACTGTCCCATCACGTCGCCGATCGCCGGCCGCGTGGGGCTGCGCGCCGTCGATCCCGGCAACATCGTCCACGCCGCCGACGCCGCCGGCATCGTCGTGATCACGCAGCTGCAGCCGATCACCGCGATCTTCACGATCCCCGAGGACAGCATTCCGGCCGTGCTCGACCGGCTTGCGCACGGCGTGCCGCTGCCCACCGACGCCTACGACCGCGAGCAGCGCCACAAGCTCGCGAGCGGGTCGTTGCTGACGATCGACAACCAGGTGGATCCGACCACGGGGACGGTCAGGCTCAAGGCGGTCTTTCCCAACACCGACAATCGCCTGTTCCCGAGCCAGTTCGTCAACGTGCGGCTGCGGCTCGACGTCAAGCACGGCGCCACCGTCATCCCGGCCGCCGCCGTGCAGCGCACCACGCGCGGGTCCTTCGTGTACGTCGTGACGCGCGATCAGACGGTGGCCGCGCGCACGGTCACGCCAGGTGTGGCGGACGGCGACGACGTGGTGATCGACGCCGGCTTGCAGACCGGCGAGCGGGTCGTCGTCGACGGCGCCGACCGCCTCCGCGACGGCGCGATGGTGACGGAGCGCGTCGAAGGCTCAGGCCCCGGGGGCGGGACGTCGTGAGCCTGTCGCGTCCCTTCATCCTCCGACCCGTCGCGACGACGCTGCTGATGGCGGCGCTGCTGCTGGCGGGCGCGCTCGCCTACCGGCTGCTGCCGGTCTCCGCACTGCCGCAGGTCGACTATCCGACGATCCAGGTCGTCACCTTCTATCCGGGCGCGAGCCCCGACGTGATGGCCTCGTCGGTCACGGCACCGCTCGAGCGTCAGTTCGGGCAAATGCCCGGCCTCAACCAGATGACCTCGACGAGCTCGAGCGGCAGCTCGGTCATCACGCTGCAGTTCGTCCTCACCCTGGGCCTCGACGTGGCCGAGCAGGAAGTGCAGGCGGCGATCAACGCGGCGCTCACGCTGCTGCCGCCCGACCTCCCGACGCCGCCCGTGTACAGCAAGGTCAATCCCGCCGATGCGCCGATCCTCACGCTGGGGGTGACGTCGACGACGCTGCCGCTGCCGCGCGTGGAGGATCTGGCCGACACGCGCCTGGCGCAGAAGATCTCGCAGCTGCCGGGGGTGGGCCTCGTCACGATCAGCGGCGGCCAGCGGCCCGCCGTGCGCGTGCAGGCCAACCCCGCCGCGCTGGCGGCCTACGGCCTCACGCTCGAAGACCTGCGCGCCGCGGTGGCGAGCGCGAACGTCAATCAGGCCAAGGGCAACTTCGACGGCCCGCGCCAGGCCTCGGTCATCGGCGCCAACGACCAGCTGCTCACGAGCCGCGACTACCGGCCGCTGATCGTCGCGTATCGCAACGGCGCGCCCGTCGTGCTCTCCGACGTCGCCGCCGTCGTCGACGACGCCGAGAACGTGCGGCAGGCGGCGTGGATGAACGCGGGGCCCGCGGTCATCCTCAACGTGCAGCGGCAGCCCGGCGCCAACGTCATCGCCGTGGCCGACCGGATCAAGACGCTGCTGCCCCAGCTGCAGGCCTCGCTGCCGTCGGCCGTGCAGGTCTCGGTGCTCACCGATCGCACCGTCACCATCCGCGGCTCGGTCGCCGACGTGCAGTGGGAGCTGCTGCTGTCGATCGCCCTCGTCGTCATGGTCGTGTTCCTGTTCCTGCGCACGCTCGCGGGCACCGTCATTCCGAGCGTGGCGGTGCCGCTGTCGCTCGTCGGCACCTTCGGCGCCATGGTGCTGCTGGGCTTCAGCCTCAACAACCTGTCGCTGATGGCGCTGACGATCGCGACCGGCTTCGTGGTGGACGACGCGATCGTGATGATCGAGAACATCGCGCGCTACCTCGAGGCCGGGGAGACGCCGCTGGCCGCCGCGCTCAAGGGGGCCGAGCAAATCGGCTTCACGATCCTGTCGCTGACCATCTCGCTCGTCGCCGTGCTGATCCCGCTGCTGTTCATGGCCGACGTGGTCGGCCGCCTCTTCCGTGAGTTCGCGATGACGCTCGGGATCACGATCATCATCTCCGCGATCGTCTCGCTCACGCTCACGCCGATGATGTGCGCGACGCTCCTGCGCCACACGCCGCCCGAGCGCCAGGGCCGTCTGTATCGCTGGTCGGAGCGCGTGTTCGCGCGGATCATCGAGCGCTACGGCGCCAGCCTGTCCTGGGTGCTGGCGCATCAGACGGCGACGCTGGCGGTGGCCGCCGCCACGCTCGCGCTCACCGTCGTGCTCTACGTGGTGGTGCCGAAGGGCTTCTTCCCGATCCAGGACACCGGCGTCATCCAGGGGATCTCGGAGGCGCCGCAGTCGATCTCGTTCCCGGCCATGGCCGAGCGCCAGCAGGCGCTGGCGCGCGTGATCCTGCGCGACCCCGCGGTCGCGAGCCTGTCGTCGTTCATCGGCGTGGACGGCACCAACGTGACGCTCAACAGCGGGCGCGTGCTCATCAACCTCAAGCCGCTGGGCGAGCGAGGCGTGAGCGCCAGCGACGTGATCCGTCGGCTGCAGCCGGCCCTGGCCGGCGTCGAGGGGATCACGCTGTTCATGCAGCCCGTGCAGGACCTCAGCGTCGAGGACCGCGTGAGCCGCACGCAGTTCCAGTACAGCCTCGAAGATCCCGACGCGCGCGAGCTGGCGGAGTGGGCGCCGAAGATGGTCGACGCGCTTCGCGCGGCGCCCGAGCTGCGCGACGTGAGCACCGACCAGCAGGACGCGGGCCTCGGCACGCGGCTGATCGTGGACCGGGCGACGGCGTCGCGGCTGGGCATCAGCCCGCAGACGATCGACAACACGCTCTACGACGCCTTCGGCCAGCGGCAGGTCTCCACCATGTTCACGCAGCTCAACCAGTACCGCGTCGTGCTGGAGGTGCAGCCGGCCTTTCGTCAGACGGCGGCCGCGCTGCGTGACATCTACGTGCGCGGCAGCAGTGGCGGCCAGCCGGTCACGGTGCCGCTCGACACGATGATCCAGGCCGAGCCCGTCAAAGCGCCGCTGGCCATCACGCGACAGGGGCAGTTCCCGGTCGTCACGCTTTCGTTCAACCTGGCGCCCGGCGCCTCGCTCGGCGACGCCGTGCGCGTGATCGAGAGCACGGCGCAGCGCCTCGAGTTGCCGGCCAGCGTCCAGGGCGCCTTCCAGGGCACGGCGCAGGCCTTCCGCGCCTCGCTCTCGCGCGAGCCGCTGCTGATCCTGGCCGCGCTCATCGCCGTCTACATCGTGCTGGGCGTGCTGTACGAGAGCTACATCCACCCGCTGACGATCCTGTCGACGCTGCCGTCGGCAGGCGTCGGCGCCATCCTCGCGCTGCTGCTGTTGCGCACCGAGCTCAGCGTGATCGCGCTCATCGGCATCATTCTGCTGATCGGCATCGTGAAGAAGAACGCGATCATGATGATCGACTTCGCGCTCGATGCCGAGCGCTCGCAGGGCAAGAGCCCCGTCGACGCCATCTACCAGGCGTGCCTGCTGCGCTTTCGGCCGATCATGATGACCACGCTGGCCGCGCTGCTCGGCGCGCTGCCGCTGGCGATGAGTCACGGCGTCGGCGCCGAGCTCCGGCGTCCGCTCGGCATCACCATCGTGGGCGGGCTCATCGTGAGCCAGATCCTGACCCTCTACACCACGCCGGTCGTCTATCTGGCCTTCGATCGACTGGCCCGCCGGGCGCGGCGCGTGCCGGCCCCGCTGCAGGAGCCGGCGTGAACGTCGCCGAGCCGTTCATCCGGCGGCCCGTGGCCACGACGCTGCTGACGCTCGCGCTGGCGTTGAGCGGCGCGCTCGCCTTCGGCCTGCTGCCGGTGGCGCCGCTTCCGCAGGTCGATTTCCCGACGATCCAGGTGGCGGCGGCCCTGCCGGGCGCGAGCCCCGAGACGATGGCCACGTCGGTGGCGGCGCCGCTCGAGCGGCGCTTCGGTCACATCGCGGCGGTGACCGAGATGACGTCCACGAGCTTTCTCGGATCGACGTCGATCGTGCTGCAGTTCGATCTCAATCGCGACATCAACGGCGCGGCCCGCGACGTCCAGGCGGCGATCAACGCCGCCCGCGGCGACCTGCCGCCCACGCTGCCGAACAATCCCACCTATCGCAAGGTCAATCCCGCCGACGCGCCGGTCCTGATCCTGGCGCTGACGTCCAGCACGCTGAGCCGCGGCCGGATGTACGACGCCGCCTCGAGCATCCTGCAGCAGAAGCTCTCGCAGGTGCCGGGCGTCGGACAGGTGATCGTCGGCGGCGGCGCGCTGCCCGCGGTGCGCGTCGAGCTCGATCCGCCCACGCTCAACAAGTACGGCATCGGCCTCGAGGACGTCCGCGGCGTGCTCGCGGCGACCAACGTCAACCGGCCCAAGGGCCAGCTCGCCAACGCCGCGCGCGCCAGCGAGATCCTGGCCAACGACCAGCTCTTCAAGGCCGCCGAGTATGCGCCGCTGATCGTCGCGTACCGCGGGGGCCGGCCGGTGGTGCTCTCGGACGTGGGCCAGGTCGTGGACTCGGTCGAGGACGTGCGCAACATCGGCCTGTCGAACAAGAGCCCGGCCATCGTCGTGGTCATCTTCCGCCAGCCCGGCGCCAACATCATCGACACCGTCGACAACGTCCGCGCCCTCTTGCCGCAGCTGCGCGCCTCGGTGCCGGCCGCCATCGACGTCGACGTGGTGCTCGACCGCAGCTCGACCATCCGCGCCTCGCTGCACGACGTGGAGCGCACGCTCGTCATCTCGGTCGTGCTGGTGACGCTCGTGGTGTTCGTGTTCCTGCGCAGCGTGCGGGCCACCCTCATTCCGGCGGTGGCCGTGCCCGTCTCGCTCGTGGGGACGTTCGGCGCCATGTACCTGCTCGGCTTCAGCCTCAACAACCTGTCGCTGATGGCGCTGACGATCGCGACGGGCTTCGTCATCGACGACGCCATCGTGGTGCTGGAGAACATCACCCGCTACCGCGAGGCCGGACACACGGCGCTGCAGGCCGCGCTCCTCGGCGCCCGGGAGATCGGCTTCACCGTGCTCTCGATCAGCGTCTCGCTCATCGCGGTGTTCATTCCGATCCTCCTGATGGGCGGCGTGGTCGGCCGCCTGTTCCGCGAGTTCGCGGTCACGCTGTCGGCGGCCATCGCGATCTCGATGGCCGTGTCGCTGACCACGACGCCGATGATGTGCGCGATGCTCCTGCGCGCACACGGCGAGGAGCGTCACGGCCGTCTCTATCGGTGGAGCGAGCGCGGATTCGACGCGCTGGTGCGCGCGTACGACGTCACGCTCGGGCTGGCGCTGCGGCACCCGCGCGGCGTGCTGGCGCTCGCGCTCATCACCATCGTGCTCAACGCCTATCTGTTCGTCGTCGTGCCGAAGGGGTTCTTTCCGCAGCAGGACACGGGCCGCCTGACGGGCGTCATCCAGGCCGCGCAGGACACGTCGTTCCAGGCGATGCAGCAGAAGCTCACGCAGGTGGTCGGGATCATCGCCGACGATCCCGCCGTCGACAACGTCATCGGCTTCAGCGGCGGCGGGGGCGGCGCCGGCGGCGGCGCCACCGTGAACACGGCGCGGATGTTCGTGGCGCTGAAATCCGGCGAGGCGCGCGGCGGCCTCACCGCTGACCAGGTCATCACGCGCCTGCGCGGCAAGCTTGCCGCGGTGGCCGGCGCGCCGACGTTCCTGCAGGCCGTGCAGGATCTACGCGTCGGCGGCCGCGCAAGCAACGCGCAGTACCAGTACACGCTGCAGGGCGAAGACACCACCGAGCTCAACCTCTGGGCGCCTCGCGTGGCCGAGCGCCTGCGCACGCTCCCGCAGCTGGTGGACTTCAGCAGTGACCAGCAGAACCAGGGCCGGCAGTCCTCGGTGGTGATCGACCGGCGGACGGCGTCACGGCTCGGCCTGACGCCGGCCATGATCGACGACACGCTCTACGACGCCTTCGGCCAGCGCCAGGTCTCGACGACGTACACGCCGCTGAATCAGTACCACGTCGTGATGGAGGTGGCGCCGAGCTTCTGGCAGCGGCCGCAGACGCTGCACGACATCTACGTCCGCGCGGCCAACGGCGCCATGGTGCCGCTGAGCACGTTCACGCGATACGAGGCCACGTCGACGGCGCTCGCGGTCAACCACCAGTCGCAGTTCCCGTCGGTGACGCTGTCGTTCAACCTGGCGCCGGGCGCCTCGCTCGGCAACGCCGTCGACGCCGTCGACAGCGTCTCGCGGCAGCTCGGACTGCCTGCGAGCATCCGCGGCAGCTTCCAGGGCACGGCACAGGCGTTCCAGGCCTCGCTGACGAGCCAGCCGATGCTCATCCTCGCCGCCCTGCTCGCCGTCTACATCGTGCTCGGCATCCTCTACGAGAGCTACATCCATCCGCTGACGATTCTGTCCACGCTGCCCTCGGCCGGCGTCGGCGCGATCCTCGCGCTGCTGCTGTTCCGCATCGAGCTCAGCGTGATCGCGCTCATCGGCATCATTCTCCTGATCGGCATCGTCAAGAAGAACGCCATCATGATGATCGACTTCGCGCTGGAGGCCGAACGGCGCGAGGGACGGGCCCCGCAGGAGGCGATCCACCAGGCGTGCCTGCTGCGCTTTCGGCCGATCATGATGACGACGCTGGCGGCGATGCTCGGCGCGCTGCCGCTGGCGCTCGGCACCGGCGTCGGCTCCGAGCTGCGGCGCCCGCTCGGCATCGCGATCGTCGGCGGTCTCGCCGTCAGTCAGCTCCTGACGCTCTACACGACGCCTGTCGTCTACCTCTATCTCGATCGGTGGCAGCGCGGGCTGCAGAGCGTTCGCGCGCACGCCAGGCCAATGCAGCGCGAGGCGACGGCGTCCGGGAGCCTGCACGGATGAGCCCGCATGAGCGGTTCGCGCGCCGGGCGCTCGTGATGGTCGTCATCGTCGCGCTCGGCGGCTGCGCGGTCGGTCCCAAGTACGTGAGGCCGCCGGTGGTCGCGCCGGAGGCCTACAAGGAGCTCGACGGCTGGAAGGTCGCCGAGCCAGGCGACGTCACGCTGCGCGCCGCCTGGTGGGAGACGTTCAGCGACCCGACGTTGAACGAGCTCGAGGGCCGCGTGAGCGTGGCGAACCAGACGCTCGCCGCCGCGGCGGCGACGTATCGTCAAGCCACCGCGCTCGTGCGTGAGGCCCGCGCCGGATTCTTCCCGACGGTGACGATCGGCGCCGGCTACACGCGCTCGCAAGTGTCGTCCACGCTCACGTCGAGCGGGTCCAATAGCAACGCCACGGCCGCCGCGCTCACCGGCGGCGTCGCGAACACGACCGGCAGACCGACGAACTTCTTCCAGCTGCCGATCGACGTCTCGTGGACCCCCGACTTCTGGGGCCGCGTGCGCCGCACGGTCGAATCCAACCAGGCCGCGGCCCAGGCGAGCGCGGGGGATCTGGAAACGGCGCGCCTGAGCCTGCAGGCCGAGCTCGCACAGGACTACTTCATGATGCGCACGCTCGACGCCCAGCGAAAGCTGCTGGACGAAACGGTCACGGCCTTCGAGCAGTCGCTGGAGCTGACGCGTTCCCGCTTCCGCGGCGGCGTCGCCTCCCAGGTCGACGTCGTGCAGGCCGAGACGCAGCTCGAGACCACGCGCGCGCAGGCGATCGACGTGGGCGTGCAGCGCGCACAGTTCGAGCACGCCATCGCGCTGCTCACCGGTCAGCCCGGTTCCACGTTCGCGCTGGCCGCGGCACCCCTGACGACAGCGCCGCCCTCGGTTCCGATCGGCGTCCCATCGCAGCTGCTCGAGCGGCGGCCGGACATCGCGGCGGCCGAGCGCCGGATGGCCGCCGCCAACGCGCAGATCGGCGTCGCGCTCGCGGCGTTCTATCCCACCGTCACGCTCAGCGGGTCGGCGGGATTCGAGAGCAGCAGCATCACGCAGTGGCTCACGTGGCCGAGTCGCTTCTTCGCGGTGGGGCCGGCGATCACGCAGACCGTCATCGACGGCGGGCTGCGGCGCGCGCAGACGGATCAGGCCCGCGCCGCGTACGACAACAGCGTCGCGAACTACCGCGAAACCGTGCTCACAGCGTTCCAGGGTGTGGAGGACAACCTGGCCGCGCTGCGGATTCTCGAGGGCGAGGCCGACGTTCAGGACCGCGCGGTCCGAGCGGCTCAGCGCTCCGTCCAGCTCACCACCACCCAGTACCGGGCGGGGATCATCAGCTACCTGAACGTCATCACGACGCAAACCATTGCGCTGACCAACGAAGTCACCGCGGCCCAGATCCTCGGCCGGCGCATGACCGCCACCATTCTGCTCATCCAGGCGCTCGGCGGCGGTTGGAACGCCGCCGAGCTGCCGTCGGCCGAGGCCGTGACACAGAGGAGGACATCACGATGAGTGGCTTGCCCGGGGCACGACTGCGACATGTGACGGAATTCATCGACGACAACCTGGCCCGCGCGCTCCCGCTCGCCGAGCTGAGCGCCGAGGCCCACCTGAGCCAGTATCACTTCGCGCGGCTCTTCAAGGAGAGCGTGGGGATCCCGCCGCACCGGTTCGTGGTGCAGCGCCGCATCGAGCGCGCGTGCGCGCTGCTGATCGAAGGGCACCTGTCGATCGACGCCATCGCGCGGGCGGTCGGATTCCGCACGCGCAGCCACTTCTCGATGGTCTTCCATCGGCACACCGGCAGTCCGCCCACGGTGTATCGCGCCGTCGCGTCGCTGCCGAAGACGAACGGCGCCGCGCACGAGGAATCCTCCCAGGCATGACGTCTCGGGCGCGCGCGCGGCGTGGCGGTGTAGCATACGCGGGCCATGAAGATCACCCGCGTCGAGACGCACGTCGTCACGCTGCCGATGGTCATCGAGGGGGCGACGCCGCGGCTGCGCGACCGCGCCGTCACCAGCATCGACATCCTCCTGGTCCGCGTCGAGACCGACCAGGGCGTGAGCGGCTGGGGCGAGGCGTTCGGGCACCGCATCTTTCCGGCCACGCGCGCGGCCATCGATACCGTGCTGGGCCCGATGTGCGTCGGTCGCGATCCCACGCAGATCGCCGCCATCCATGACGACCTGCAGCGACTGCTGCACGGCATCGGCCGGAACGGACCGACGATCTACGCGCTGTCGGGCATCGACATCGCGCTCTGGGACATTGCCGGCAAGCTGGCGGGGCTGCCGCTCTACCGGCTGCTCGGCGGCGGCACGCGCGTCGACCTGCCCGCGTACGCGAGCCTCTTGCGCTACGGGGCGGCCGACGCGGTGGCCTTCTACACCGAGCAGGCGCTCAAGCGCGGGTACCGCGACATCAAGCTGCACGAGATCACCCAGCCCGAGGTCCGGGCCGCGCGCGACGTGGCCGGCACGGACGCCCGCATCATGCTCGATACCAACTGCCCGTGGACGGTGGTCGACGCGATCGAGATGGCGCGGCGCCTGACGCCGCTCGGACTGCGTTGGCTCGAGGAGCCCGTCTTTCCGCCGGAAAACGTCGAGGGGCTCGCGCAGGTGCGGCGGCACGGCGGCATCCCGACGGCCGCCGGTGAAAATTACGGGACCGTCTGGGACTTTCGCCGCGCCTTCGAGGCCGGCGCGATCGACTACGCGCAGCCGAGCGTGACGAAGATCGGCGGGGTGACCGAGTTGCGCCGCGTGGTCGCGCTCGCCGAGACGTTCGGCGTCACCGTCGTCCCGCACTCCGCCTACTTCGGCCCCGGCCTGCTCGCGTCGATTCACTGCATCGCGGCCATGCCGGGCGAAACGCTCGTCGAGCGCTTCTACTGCGACTTCGCGAAGAATCCGCTCGGCGCGGCCATCGATCCGGTGAACGGCCGCATCGCGGTGCCGCAGGGGCCCGGCCTCGGCGTGGACCCCGATCTGCGGATGCTGTAGACTCCCGCATTCACAGATCCCGCACGATTCGTTCGCGGAGGTGTTCGATGACGCTGACGCGTCGCTCCGTCCGCTTCGCTTCGTTGCCGTTGCTGCTGGTGCTCCTCCTCACGCTGCCCGCTCCCGCGCAGGCGCCGAAATCGGGTGGCGTGCTCACGATCCACCCGCTCACGGCCCCGCCGAGCCTCTCGCCGCACGAGGAATCGACGATCGCGACCGTGCAGCAAGTCAGCGCGTGCTACTCCAACCTCGTCTACTTCGATCCGGGCAAGAAGCAGGAAAGCCTCGACACCATCATCCCCGAGCTGGCCGAGAAGTGGTCGTGGCAGGACAACTACCGCAACCTCGTCTTGTTACTGCGCAAAGACGTCAAGTGGCACGACGGCAAGCCGTTCACCTCGCGCGACGTGAAGTACACGTTCGATGCCGTGCGCGGCGCCACCGACGCCGACGTGAAGCTGCGCATCAACCCGCGCAAGCTCTGGTACGAGAACGTCGAGGCGATCGAGGCGCCCGATCCGCACACCGTCGTGTTCCGGCTCAAGCGCCCGCAGCCGTCGCTGCTGCTCCTGCTCGCCTCCGGCTACTCGCCGATCTATCCGGCCCACGTCCCGCTCGCCGACCTCAAGACGACGTGCGTGGGAACGGGACCGTACAAGCTCAAGGAATACCGGCCGGGTGAGTTCGTCGAGTACGTGCGAAACCCCGACTACTTCGTCAAGGGGCGGCCGTACCTCGACGGCGTGAAGTGGGTGTACATCAAGGACCGCTCGACGCAGATCGCGGCGCTGCAGGCCGGGCAGCTCGACGTCGCGGGCAGCGGCTGGAACAAGGCGAACGCCGAGACCGCCAAGAAGGGCAAGCCCGAGCTGGTCGTGGTCGAGAACGATTCGAACGTGAACGACAACGTGCTCGTCAACGCCAAGCGCGCGCCGCTCACCGATCCGCGGGTGCGCCGCGCCGTCAACCTGGCGCTCGATCGCAAGGCGTACCTCGTCGGCCCGCGGCTGGGCGCCGCGACGTTCGGCGGCGCCATGCAGCCGCGCCCCTCCGGCGTGTGGGGGCTGCCGGCGGCCGAGGTGGCCACGCTGCCCGGCATGGGCGATCCGGCCAAGCAGAAGGCGGAGGCCAAGCGGCTGCTCGCCGAGGCGGGCTTCGGGCCGAACCATCCGATGAAGCTCACCGTCAGCACGCGCGCGCTCGCCATCTACGTGGATACGGCGTCGTGGATGGTGGATCAGCTCCGCCAGGTCGGCATCGACGCCGTGCTCGAGCAGATCGAGACGGGCGTGTGGCATCCGAAGATGACGCGCCT
>Ga0075421_100003634_pt1 | contig 18493 bp, 20 predicted proteins | sample SoiMetdeltSBSDD5_FD_75292 | JGI IMG/M metagenome (GOLD analysis project Ga0075421, IMG submission 75292) | Bulk soil microbial communities from a Populus tree surrounding site in Tennessee, USA - Soil MetaG P. deltoides SBSDD5 | ecosystem: Environmental > Terrestrial > Soil > Tree plantation... | reverse complement strand
GGCGGCAACCTGGTCATGGCCAGCGCGATCCAAGCCGGCGTCATGGTCGCATTTCTTCAATATATCCAGCGCATGTACCAGCCGATCCGCGACTTGGCGGAGAAATACAACATCATGCAGGCGGCCATGGCGTCGTCGGAGAGAATTTTTGCCCTGCTCGATACGCCTGAGACCATCAAGAATCCAGCACAGCCGAAGCGGGTGGAAAAGTTTGCCGGCGAGATTGAATTCAGCGACGCGTGGCTTTCTTACCGGCCGGGCGAGCCGGTGCTCAAAGGAATTTCCTTTCGCGTGTGCCCCGGCGAGAAAGTGGCCCTGGTCGGCGCCACCGGCGGCGGCAAGACCTCGATAATCGCGGCGCTCTGCCGCTTCTACGACGTCGAGCGCGGCGCGATTCTCGTCGACGGCGTCGATATCCGCGAGTGGAACAAACAGGAGCTGCGCCGTCATCTGGGTTTGGTCTTGCAGGATGTGTTTCTTTTTTCCGGCGACATTGCCAACAATATTACGCTTGGCGATCGGCGCATCGACGAAAGGCGCATGTTGGAAGCGGCGCGCCGCGCGCATATCGCGCCGTTTATCGAAAAACTGCCCAATCGCTATCAGGCGGAAGTGCAGGAGCGCGGCTCGACCTTGTCGCAAGGCCAGCGCCAGTTGCTTGCCTTTGCACGGGCGCTGGCGTTCGATCCGCAGATCTTGATTCTCGACGAAGCCACCAGTTCGGTCGACACCCAGACTGAAATGCTGATTCAAGAAGCTTTGGATGAGCTGCTGAAAAACCGCACGGCGCTGATCATCGCCCATCGCCTGTCCACGATTCAACACGCTGACCGGATCTTGGTCATTCACAAAGGCGAGATCTGGGAACAGGGAACGCACGACGAGCTGCGCGCGCGGGGAGGACTGTATGCGCAGTTGTATGACCTGCAGTACCGTTTCCAAGAGCGCGACGAGGGCATTGCCGAAGCCGGGGCAGTGACGTGATGAAGTGGCAGGCTGGGCAAATTGGCAGCCTAGGGCGACCGGCCGGTCGCCCCTACAAGATTTGGTTAGACGATCAACCCCATCGGCGACGACGCGCGAAAGCCGGGGAAGATTTTCGTAACATCCCGTTGTCCCATGTGGCGCGCGAGAATCTCGCTGCACACCGACCGGTAGTCGGTAGTCAAATCTAGATCGCGGCCTTCGTAGAGCACTTCCGGCGCGAGACCGGGCCAGCGGCCATAAACTTTACCGCCGCGCACGCGCGGGCCGATGACGAACATGACGTTGGCATGCCCATGGTCGGTGCCGCGGTTGCCGTTTTCCCGCGCCGTGCGCCCGAACTCCGACAGGGTCACGAGCACCACATCCTCCATGCGATCGCCCAGATCCTGGTAAAACGCTGCCAGGCCGTCGCCGAGTTCTCTGAGCCGATTGGCCAACTGTCCGGTGGCGCCGCCCTCGGCGACGTGCGTGTCCCACCCCTCGATTTCGCTGAAAGCAATTTCCAATCCCACGTCGGCTTTGATCAGCCGGGCGATTTGTTTCAGACCGACGGCAAATTTTCCAGCCGGGTAGCTTGCCGTGCTCGGTGGAATCTTCGCTTCGACGGCGCGCAATCGCGCCATGGCATCGAACAGACTGTCGCCGCCGCGGCGAAAGAGCGGATCGGCGGAGTTGGCGTAAAGCCTTTGTAACGCGGGAGCGACGCCGGCATTGCGCAGGCGAAACTCTTCGATCGATGAAATCGTCAACGCCGGCGCCGTGCCGCTCATGATGCGCGGCGTCTGCGGGCTCACGGCGACGCCGCGAAACGGCGAGTCGCTGATCGGTCTGCCGTTCAAACAGCGATTGAGCCAGCCGTCCGGGGTGCTTTTAATGCCCGGCGTGCCAACCTCCATGTAATCCTGGGCGTCGAAATGCGAGCGGGTGTTATCCGGCGAACCGGCCGCATGAATGATGGCCAGCTGGCCTTTATCGTAAATATTCTTGAGCGTCGCGAGCGCGGGATGAAGCGCATAAAAACCATCGAGGTCGAGGGCGCGTTCCTCGCCCGCGGCCGGTTCGGCGACGGCGATGCTTGGCCGAAGCGCGTAGTAAGCGCGGTCTTTAAAAGGAACGACCACATTCAGTCCATCCATGCCGCCGCGTTGGAAAACCACCACCAGAACTTTTCCGCGGACGGCCTGCTCTGTCCCGGCGGCGCGGACCAAAAACGGCGGCGGCAAGCCGAGCGCCAAAAAGCCCAGCCCGGCGGATTTGATAAATGTCCGGCGCGACCGATCCATGGTTACCTCCGTTGAAACTCCGGCGCGGCGAGGAGCAAAGCCAGCGCGTCCGAACCGGCCGTTTCGGCGAGCGCAGCCCGCGTCGCGGTCGAAAGTGAATCCGGCGCGATCAGCCGAATGAACGCCTGGTTATCACGCGCTGATTGGGTCTGAACGCGCGCGCCGTCGAGGCGATTGGCGACCAGATCAGCGGCAAAGTTCATGCGCGTAAGCAGCATATCGGGACTGATCCAGGAGGCGCCGACGTCCGGATAACCGGTCGGCGGCTGGGCTAAAAATAGCGGCTCGCCCATGCGGCCGAGATAGCGCAGCAGTTGATGGCTTACTTTCGTCTCCGCCTCGGTGATGCGCAGCGCGCTGGCGACATATTCGAGCGGCTTTTTGACCTTGGCCCGGTAGGCCTCGGGCGCGAAAAACTCAGGCGCTTCGATAATCGTCTGGAGCACGAGGCGAATATCCCCGTCGCTGCGGCGAAATGCTTCCGCGGCGCGCTGGACTGAAACAGCGGGCGGATCGTCGGCGACCAGGCGGCGCACGAGTTTGGTCGCGATAAATTTTTCGGTGGCCGGATGGCGCGCCAGAAGGTCGATGACTTTGATGCCGTCGTCCATGCCGCCGCCAGCCGGGATGCGCGTGCCCAAAACCGTTTTGGCGCCCTGATCATGCAGCCGCGGCTCGAAGTAAAACTCGGCATCGCCGCGCGGCCGCCGCAAGGTCCAGCCGGTAAAGCAGCGGGCGATCTCGTGAACATCCTGCTGGTTGTAGCCGCCGTCGACGCCCAGGGTGTGAAGCTCCATGATCTCACGGGCGTAGTTTTCATTGATGCCGCGGCGCTGCACCATGGCCGGCATGCGCGCCGCGGCAGTGTTCGGCGCGACACTCAGCCAGTTATCGAGATAAAAAAGCATCGCCGGACTCTGCGCCGTGGCGAGCAAAAGATCGCGGAATTTGCCGAGGGCGCGCGGCCGGATCGTGTCGCGGTCGTAAGAAGTCATGAGCCAGCGGTCGGCGCCCTTGGCGGCGAAGACGTTGAAATGGTTGCTCCAGAAATCGACCATCATTTCGTAGAGCTGCCGTTGGCTCTGCACGGCGCGCAAGAGCCGCGCTTGCTGCAGCTCGAGAATAATGAAGCGCGGCGCATTCATCGCGCCGGCCATGGCCATGCCGCGTTCCTTGGCGACGCTAGCCGGCGGGTACAACTCGAACAGCTCGCGGCTGTTCATGCGCATGGTCTTGAGCTCCGCGACTTTTTCGTCGATGGAATTATCGAGAATGGTTTCCGGCTGGAGTTGTTCGTTGAGGTAGGCCCGGAAGCCGACACGAGCGACCTTTTGGACCTCCTTTGGCGTCGGCCCAAAGCTGGTGCGATTGAGGAAGTGAATGACTTTCTGCTCCGGGCTAAGCGGTGCGCTCATCGCTAATCCTTTTCGCGCTTCTGCAGTTTTTCGCGCAGTCGTTCGCGAAACTGTTTTCTCTCTTCGATGGTGCCGCGCTCGCGAAGGTCGCGCAGCTTCTCGCGGACCTGGCCTTTTTCTTCTCGCGAAAGATTTTGGAAGCGCTCGCGCGCCTTTTCGCGCAGCGCGTCCTTTTCCCCATGGGAAAGATTTTCGCGACGCTCCATTAGCCTTTGCCTGAGCTCGCGCCGTTTTTCCGGCGGCAATTCGCGCAGCGTTTCAAAGCGCTTTTTGAGCTCTTCGCGCCGCTCCGGCGGCAACTCGCGCCAACGCCGCCAGCGTTCCTGCAGCTGTTCCCGTTGCTCCGGCGTGAGCTTCTGCCAGCGCTCAAAGTTTTTCTGCGCCACCGCCTTTTCTTCCGGCGGAAGGCGGCGCCAGTTCTCGAACTTTTTCTGCAGCTCTTCGCGCTCGCCGGACGGCAGGTTTTGCCAGCGTTGAAAGCGCTCGCGCAGCTCCTGTTTTTCCTCGGGACCCATGCGCTGCCAACGTTCGAGCGCCTCCTTATCCGATTGTGCCGACAGCTCGCCGCGGGGCAGGGATTGCCCGAACGCCGCGCCGGCCAGGAGGAGAACCGCCAAGCTAACGCTTATCGAGTGGAGCAGTCGCTTCACTTTACCGTCTCCTTCTTTTTCCCCGGCGTGGGGGGCGCCGTCGTTTTCGGTGGCGCGCCGTCGTTTTCCAAACGCTGCATGTCCTGCAGCATTTCCATCTGTTTGATCATGTCCATCTGACGAAGCAGCTCCATGATTTTAAGCATCTCTCGATCAGGGAGTTGGGGATCCTTGGTTGCCGCATGGCCCGCTGAAATAGTCGCCGCCAAGAGGAGAATCATTCCGGCTAACGGTTTCATGCCTGATTGATAGCTCACGCGGCATTGCTTTGATTGCCCATCGATTCCAACAGATCGAGATTGTCGAGCACATCCATGGCTTTGAAAAATTCCAGGTTTTCCGCCACGGGCAGCAATTCCATGATCGCGGCATCGTCCTGCGAATCATTTGCCGGCCAGATGCCTCGGCCCACGGTAAACGTCAGGGCCAGGGCGACGACGCCGGCGGTGGCGAGAGCGGGCATCCAACGGGGTTGAAAAAGATCGCCGAGCGTTTGCCGCCAACTTTTCTTTTCCGCCGCGCGATCGAGTTTTTGGCGTAGCTCGCGGTTGTAGTCCGTCCAGAAGGTTGCCGGCGGTTCGTCGGCTTTGAGGGTCAAGGGAAGCAGCGTGTCGAGCTCCTTCAGATAACCCGCACAAGCGGTACAGCTTTGGAGGTGAGTTTGCAGCATACCCCGCTCGGCGCCATCGAGATCGCCGTAATGGAATAGGACGAGATTTTCTTCGAGCTCCCCGCATGGAGAAACGAGCGTCCTGGTTTGTTCGGTCATCTGTTACCTCCTAGGCGAACTCTGCGAGCCGTTCTCTAAGCGTCACCACGGCGCGATGCAGGTGCACCTTAACCGTTCCTTCGGCGGTGTCCATCAATGCGGCGATCTCTTTGATGGACAGTCCCTGATGATTCTTGAGCACGAACGCAGTCCTCTGTCTGGCCGGCAGCGCTTCAAGAGCCTCGCCGACTCTGTGCGAGATTTGTCGGGCCCACACTTGTTGATCGGGCGAGCGCGGCTTCACCGGCTCATGCGACGGCTCCATTTGGCTCTCTACCGTTTCATCGAAGGCGCTTGCCGGCCCGCGCTTTTGCCGGCGCTTATAGTCCAGACAAAGGTTGACCAGGATGCGATAGAACCAGGTATAAAAGCTCGACCGGCCGTCAAAATTTTTAAGATGAGTGAAAGCTTTCAAGAACGCCTCTTGCGATAGATCTTTTGCTTCCTCGCGATCACGGGCGAAGTCGAACGCGATATGATAGGCGCGGCGCTGATGGCGTTCCACGAGCTCTTCAAATGCGCGGCGATCGCCCTTTCGCGCCGACGCCACCAACTCCTCATCCCCAGGGTTCACAGATGGGCTCCTGTCTGTCGCTGGTTGTGCATCGTCGGCAAAACCACCGAGGGGCCGATGGACAAGAATGCCGTCCACCGTGGTAAGAGGAGTCATTCTTAAACCCTCTCAGCTCCCCGGCGTATCTTTGATGTCTCTGCAAAATTCCCTGCGGCGCCGACTCGATTCCGATCGATCGTCTACGAGGTCGTTCAAGATGCTCAACCGCGGCAGCATTCGCCGAACCATACTACACCCTCCGGAGGGACTGGTCCCTGATCTAAGAGCTTAGACGACGGGACCCCGAGGAGGTTTACTGCGCGGCCGATGATACAAGCTTAGCTTGTCGGGGCCGACTGATATTCCCCACGCTGGCATCAAAAGATGCATGATTCTACCCGTTTGACGCCAAATCACCAATGGTGCGGCCCACTCCGGGGTGACTCTTGCGCGGCGCCAAACGATGCCACTGATTTGACAAGGCCGCAGGGCTGGGTTATCTGAGCCAATAATGGATGCTGAACAGACTTGGCTGAAGCGTGTCACCAAGCCACGCTGGTTCAGTGTTTGCCTGGTTCTCGCAGTTTTTTTCCTGCCGCTCCATTTCCATGCGACTTCGGCCATAGCGTCGCAGATTACGAAAGAGTGTATTTGTCTTCACGGCAATAGAACCCAGGCTAATCTGACTTCCGCTCCCGCTGTCGGCGCGCCGGGCATCGTCATTTTCGCGGTGGCGGCGCTCACGGAGCGCGAATTCGACTCGCGGTCTGTCGGGATTCCATCGAGTCGCGCACCGCCCGCCTAGTCTCCCGTAGTTCCAAGAAATTCCTATCATTTACACCTGTCCCTCCTGCTCGTTGGGAGGGGTGGAGTTTCGTATGGGAGACTAGGATCATGAATACAGCCGTTTTGAATTGTCTGTTTTGGCTCTTCATCCTGGTGCCGGCTTTTGTGCTGTGGCGCCCGTCATCGATCATGGCGCAAGACGAGATCATCGATTTACTCAAGCGTCAGATGGCCCAGATGCAGGCAACCATGAAAGAAATGGCCGGGCGGCTCGAACAGTTGGAAAAAGAGCGGGCGAGCGCCAACGGCAAGATCGCCACGGTGGAACAATCGGTGAAGACCATACAAAGCGCGCCGTCGGCGCTTAACCCGGCCATCGGCATGGCGATCGATATGACAGCGGAGCATCGCGCCAACGCCGGCGCGGATTTCAACTTCCGCGCGGCAGAGATCAGTATTGCCGCTTCCATCGACCCATACGCGCGCGCCTACGCTTATTTTACCGGCAGCAAGGATGACTTCGAAGTGGAGGAAGCCGCCATCGTCACCACTTCGCTACCATGGAATCTGCAAGCGCGCGCCGGCCGGTTTTTTGCGGACTTCGGACGCCTGGCGAAGTTTCATCCGCACGAGTACGCGTTCGTCAACACGCCATTGTCGTTGGAGCGCACGGTCGGCGGCGAATCGCAGGCCGATGGCGTCGAGTTGAGCTATCTGTTCCCGACGCCGTTTTTTTTGCGCGGCACGATGGGCGGTTATAAAAAGATGGGCGCCGAGAACGAGCGCATCGACAATACCAAAGCGCGCGCCTGGAGCCGTTTTACTTATCTCGGCAGGCTGCAAACCTATTTCGATCTCTCGGACAATCACAGTATCGAACTCGGATCCAGCCTGGCGTTTACACCATCGGTGAGGATTCCTTCAGATCCAGAGGGAGGCAACCGGACTCTAAGCGGGATTGATCTCACCTATCGTTATCAGCCCTTGGGCAGTACTCTCTATCAGGGTTTCACATTGGCCGGCGAGTTTTTCGGCAACAGCGAGCGGTTGGAGCGCGGCGCGGGATTTCGTCGCATGTTTGCCCCGGCGGGTTATGTCTACGGCGAAGCGAAGATCAACCGCGAGTGGGCGGCGGGCTTTCTTTACGACAACGCTCCGAGCCTGGCGAGCCCGGGGAAAAAGACCATCGGCTACTCGCCGTTCATCACCTGGAGTTTGAGCGAGTTCAATCGGCTGCGCTTGCAGTACAGCTATCTCGCCGACAATGTGCGGGAGGACAAATCGGAGCGAGGCAACCAGTTCTTCCTGCAATGGACCACGGTCCTGGGCAGCCACAGCCATGGTTTCCGCACGCGCTAGGCATCGTAACGAAGGAGCTGCAATCATGAAATCTTTTGGCAAGAAAATATTAACGACCTTAATGCTCGCGGGCGTGACCTTCGGGTTTGCCGGCCGAATGGAGGCGCAGCCAATTCGCGTCATCACGACGACCCCCGAACTCGCCGACATGACGAAGCAGATCGGCAGGGAACTCGTGGACGCGGAGAGTCTGACTCGCGGCGTGGAGTTCATGCACGCGGTGCCGGTCAAGCCGAGCTTCGTGCCCAAGCTCAATCGCGCCAACCTGCTGGCCCACATGGGACTCGATCTGGAAGTATCCTGGCTGCCCGCGTTGCTAGAGACTGCGCATAATCCCAAAATTTCACCCGGTCAGCCGGGCAATATCGATTGTTCCACCGGCGTGAGCGTTTTAGACGTGCCGCGGTCCATCGATCGTTCCGAGGGAGATGTTCATCCGAAAGGCAATCCGCATTACAATTTGGATCCGCTGAACGGCAAAATTATGGCGCGCAACATCGCCGAGGGGTTGGCGCGCAATTATCCGCAGCACCGGCCGGTGTTCGAAAAGAATCTCGCCGCCTATCTCGCGGAGTTGGACAAAGCGATCGCGCGCTGGCAGGCGATGGCGGCGCCGCTCAAGGGCGTAAAGATCGTCACCTATCACGTCGAATGGTCGTATTTCGCCAACCGCTTCGGCTTACAGCAGGTGGGCACCATCGAGCTCAAGCCCGGCATCGAGCCGACGCCAAATCATTTGATTTCACTCACGCAAAAAATGCAGCAGGAAAAGGCTCAGTTGATCATCTTCGGCCCCCAGAGCGACCGTTTTCCGCGGCAGCTGGCGAGCCAGACCGGCGCCGCCGTCGTGCGCCTGCAAAGTAACGCAGGCGGCTCATCGGAAACCGATACCTATATCAAGTTTGTCGACTTCAACGTGCGCAGTTTGCTCGCCGCGCTGAAAAAGAGTTAATGCATAAAGCCGATGTTGACCCTCTCATATGCGGCGCCCGGCGATGACTGAATCTTTGCCTTTGATTGCGCTCCGTGACGCGGCACTGGGCTATGACGGCGCGCCGGTTCTTAACCAGGTCGAGCTAGCTATTCGGCCCGGCGAATTGGTCGCGATCGCGGGGCCCAATGGCTCCGGCAAGACCACGCTGTTTAGGACGATGCTGGGTTTCTTGCCGCCGCTGAGCGGCACGCTGGCGCGAGATTGCGCGCTCCACGAGATCGGCTACGTGCCGCAAAGCGCGGCATTGGATTCGACATTCCCCATCACGGCGCGCGAAGTGGTCGAAATGGGCGGCTACGGCCGCTTGAAGCCTTATCAGGGCTTCCCGACGCAGGAAAAAAACCGTTTGGAAAATGTTTTGGCCCAGGTGGGGCTCAATGAACTCGCCGGGCGTTTGTTTTTTTCCCTATCCGGCGGGCAGCGCCAGCGTATGCTAATCGCGCGCGCGCTGATGGTCGGACCCAAAATTCTTATCTTGGATGAACCTCTCGCCGGCTGCGATCCGGAATCGCAGAAGGCGATCGGCGACCTGCTGGTAAAATTGAGCCGCGAAGAAAACATCGCCGTGTTTTTTTCCAGCCACGACTTGCGCATGGTGCAAAGCGTGACGAAAAAAGTGCTGCGCGTCGACGGCGGCCGGGTGAGCTGGGCCGAAGGCGAGCAGGCGGACCACCCATGGTGAGCGTGTTCGAGCTCTTTAGCCCGTCGTTCCTGCTGTTCCCCGCCTTGGCAGGGAGCGCCATCCTGGCTTTCGTTTGTCCGCTGGTGGGCGCGCATCTGCTGCTGCGCCGGCGGGTTTTTCTCGGCCTCACTTTGCCCCAGGTCGCCGCCTGCGGCGTCGCGTTCACTTTTTGGTTGTCCCACGCATTCGGCTTAAGTCACGGCACCGGCGGCGAAAAGTTTCTTGCGACGATAGGCTCGCTGGTTTTTACGCTCGCCGGCATGGGGCTGCTTGCCTACCTCGACCGGCACGCAACCGGTTCTCCGGAGGGGCGACTCGCGGCAGCCTATGCCTTCGCTTCGGCGCTGACGATCTTGTTTGTCGTGTTCAATCCGGCCGGCGAGCTGGAGATTCTCAATCTGCTCAAGGGCGAAGTGATTTCGCTATCGCAGGGGGAATTGCAGCTACTCGCGGTGGTTTTCGCGATCATCTACGCGGGGCTGGTGCTTTTCCGCCGCGAGTTCCTATTGAACTCCTTCGACCGAGATCTTTCCTTTCTTCTTACCGGCGGCGGCGTGCAGTGGGGCTTCTGGTTGTATGTGCTGTGCGGTTTCAGTATCGCCATCGGCGTTATCATGGCGGGTCCGCTTCTGGTATTTGGCTTTATGGTATTGCCGCCGCTGGTGTCGCGCGCGTTGGCGCGCGGCATGAGCTCTTTTTTCACGCTCTCCTCGGTGCTCGGTCTCGCGACCGCGCTCGGCGGCTTTTATCTTTCCGTCCGGCTCGATCTGCCTCTGGGGCCGACCGACGTCGCGCTTGGGTGCGTCATGATTTTCTTCACCTATGTCATTCAATGGTTGCTGAGAAAAACACGCGCATGATGCGCGCAGGGTTGTTTATATTTATGCTGGCCGTTTGCGGCTGTGCTACGCCAACGTCGCAGCCGCCGTTCGCGGTTCAGGCGCTCGGCGGCAAGTCTTTATGGATTCCATCCGCGCGTAACAGCACCGACGGCGACCTGCGCCTTCAGAGTACGAATCCGCTGCGCTCCCTGGGCGAAATTGCCGGCAAGATTTCGCCGGACTACCGTCCGACCGTGACGGATCTATTGCGCGCGTTCATAAAGCTCGAGATGGAACAGCGAAAGGTTCAGGCGCGTTTTCCCGAGGAGCACGATGCGCGGCTGTCCGTACTGCCGTTGGGAAACGAAGCGGCGGCGCGTATCGCGCGCGAAGGAGGGCTCGACGGCTCGCTCTTGTTGAGCGAGATTCGCCGCTGGGAGGCGGACACCGCCGGTTTGCTGCGGCTCTGGGTCGAGTTCAAGCTCGTGCGCATCGCGGACAGCGCATTGCTGTGGGAGCGGCGCGTGCAAAAAGTGCTTCCCGCCGGCAGGTCGGGAAACCCAGCTGAAATGCACAGTGATGCGGTGAGAGAAGTCGTAAAGGAGTTGTTTTGATCTAGAAGCTTGCTGAAAAAAAACCTCTTGCAGGCTGCTCAAAAAGATCCAGAGCCGAGGCGCGCGAAGAATCGACGAGCGGAGGCGTACATCGGCAGTACGTTGACGCGAGACGATTGAAGCGCAACGAAGCATAGGGGGGCTTTTTCAGCAGTCTGCTAGGCTAGGCTTTACACCCGTCGATGCTTTGATATAGTTCGGCACGTTATGGCGTCCATCCTGGTAAAAAATATCGGTACTTTCGTCACCGGCAAACTCGAAAGCCCGCTGCGCCAGGCGGATGCGATTTTCATTCGCGACGGGATCGTTCAAGCGATCGGCAAAGGTTTGAGCCAAGCGGCCGACCACGTCATCGATGCCAACGGCATCACCGCCATTCCCGGATTGATCGATTCTCACTCGCACCCGTCGATCGGCGAGTATACGCCGGCGCAAAACTCGCTCGGCTGGATCACCAACTACATGCACGGCGGCGTCACCGCGCTGATCTCGGCCGGTGAGTTGCACCTGCCGGGCTTGCCGCTGCCGCCGGACGCGCGCACGGCGTTGTCGGTCGCCATCGTGACCAAGAAATGCTACGACAACCTCCGTCCGTCGGGTGTCAAAGTGCACGCCGGCACGCTTTTGCTCGTTCCCGGGCTCAGCGAGAAAGACTTCGACGAGATCCAAGCGCTCGGCATCAAGTTAGTTAAATTTATTTTCTACGATTACAGCCTGCTGCCCAACGGCGAAGCTGAGCGCTACGTCAACTGGGCGCATGCGCGCGGCATCAAGGTCAAAATTCATTCCGGCGGCGTGTCGCGCTCGGGCGTGAGCCAGGTGGCCGGATTCGACATGGTGCAGAAAATCAAGCCGGACATTATCGGCCACATCACCGGCGGGCCGATTCCCATGCCGGAAGAGGACATGATTCGGATCGCCGCCGAGACCGAGTGTTTCATGGAAATCTGCACGTCGGGAAACTACCGCTTGGCGCTGAGCCTCGCCCGAGTCGTCAAAGCCAAAGGTCTGCATCATCGGGTGCTGATCGGCACCGATACGCCGGGCGGAACCGGCATCGTGCCGCGCGGCATTTTGCGCGAGATCGCTTTCTTGTCTTCCGTCGGCGAGATCGAGCCGGAGAAGACGATCTGCATGGCGACCGGCAACGTCGGTCGCGCGCATGATTTAAATATCGGCATCCTGGAAGAAGGGCGTCCGGCGGATCTCGTCTTGATGCACAAGATCACCGGGTCTGTTGCCAAGGATGCGTTGGATTCTTTCGCCAAGGGCGATCTGCCCGGTATTTCCTACGTGATCATCGACGGCGTCGTGCAGGTCGCCGGCCGCAGCCAGCAGACGCCGCCGCCGGAGCGGGTCGCCAGCCAATCTTGTTGTTAAGGAGAATCGCACGTGAGCGGGTTTGATTTTGGCGTGGGTCTTTTTCCCACCGAGCCGTTACAGAAAATGATTCACCTCGCCAAGGTGAGTGAAGAGTCGGGCTACAGCCACATCTGGGTCGGCGACTCGCATCTCATTTGGCGCGAGGCCTACGTCAACATGACCGCCATGATGCTCAACACGGCGAAAGTCAAGTTCGGCACGGGCGTTACCAATCCGCTCACGCGCCATCCCTCGGTACTCGCCAGCGCCTACGCCACGCTCGAAGAATATGCGCCGGGCCGCATGATCGTCGGCATCGGCCTCGGCGATAGCTCGGTGGAAACCATGGGCTTGAAGCCCTCCACGCTGGCTAACTTCGAAAAGTCTTTGGAGCAAATGCGCGAACTTTTCGCGGGCAAAGAAGCGCAACTGCCGAGCGGCAAGATTCACCTGCTCCACCCGTGCAAAGGCAAAGTGCCGATCTACATTGCCGCCAGCGGCCCGAAGATGCTCGAGCTTTCGGGGCGCATCGCCGACGGGATCATCGTGCTCGTCGGCGTCGCCGACGAATACATCGCGCACGCGCGGGAAAAAATTGCCGCCGGCGCGAAAGCGGCGGGACGGAAGCTGGAAGATATCTATCTCGTCCTGTGGGTTCCCTGCGCCGTTTCCGAGACCGCTTCGGCGAAAGATGCCGTCAAAGCGCACGTCGCCCGGGTGGTCGCCCATCCGCTGCCTTACATATTGGATCCGAATGAACAGAAGGTCTTGGACGAGATCCGCAAAACCTACGACTACTACCACCACATGGACCAGCAGGCGAACCACGCCGAGGTGATTCCCGACTGGCTGGTCGATAAATTCGCCATCGCCGGGACTGTTGCCGAGTGCCGCGCGCAGATCGAGCGCATCAAAAAGACTGGCATCCAGCAAATCGCGATCATCCCGTACAGCCCGCCGGGCGGCAGCCGGGAAGAGACGATTCGAGGCTTTGCCAGGGCGATGAGCTAAATCGGTCGCGATATCTACGCATAAAGGAGGCGCGATGAAAATTGTTCATACGATGATCCGGGTCAATGATCTCGACGAGAGTTTGAAGTTTTATTGCGAGGGGCTCGGCATGAAACTTTTAAAAAAACGGGAATACGAGTCCGGCCGGTTTACCAATGTCTTTGTCGGATACGGTTCGGAAGAAACGGACGCAGTCATCGAGCTTACCTACAATTGGGATACGCACTCGTATGACATCGGCAACGGCTTCGGACATATCGCCCTCGGTGTTCCCGATGTCTACAAAACCTGTGACGAGCTTCGCGCCAAAGGCGTTAAGATTGTGCGTGAGCCAGGTCCGATGAAGCATGGAAGCAGTAGCAACGCCATCGCCTTTCTCGAAGATCCCAATGGCTACAAAATCGAGCTGACGACGCGCGCTGAAAAGTGATTTAGACTGCCGCCACGTGCATACAGTCGGGTTCTGGCGCTTCGAATTGATAAATTGAAGGAAGTTTGAAGAGGTATCTTAACTGGCGATCAGGCAACGTTTTGCATCTTTGTCGCAAAGTCACGTCCAGAGGTCGGAGGCGGCAGCGGCTTGCCATCTTTTATGTATAGTTCAATCGCTTCCTCGACGATTTGGCACAACTCGTCGAAGACTTTTTTCTCATCATCCCCGTGGCAGCCAGCTAAAATCAAGCCGGGAGCACTCCCCACGTAGCACTGATCTTCTTCGGACCATTCCACGATCTTTGCATATTTAGCGCTCTCTTTCATTTCTTCGCCTCCTCGATCGCAAGTTGTACCGCCCGAACCTGATAATGTTTTGCATCGTCACCTGGCCTACCGGAAATCGTTAGCGGTTTTGCCAGTTTCGGGTGAACAAAGTTTCTATGACTGCCTTTGCCTCCGCGATTCACAAATCCAGCCTTCTCAAGATCGACAATGAGTTCTCTTACCTTGGGCGGCACACATATGTCCTTGCTCTGAATCTCAGATGATAGCGTTGGTGTATGTCGTGGGCCTTACCTGTCAAGGATACCATTATATAGCGCAATACGAGCGCGTTTTTCACCCTAGTTAGGTGAATGGCTCATTCTTTTCTCAGTTGAACTACCTTCGCGTTGTCGCTGTGCGCATTGTCGGCAGAGGCGGCCTTACGTAAAAGCCCTGGGGCCACGTTCCAGTGCTGGCCTCCGTCGGTGATGACCGTGACTGTTTTCTTGTTATAGCGGGTAATTATGCCAGAAAGCGCCGGCCGACCTTCCGGCTGAAACGTAACCCTATCGCCGATCCTAAAGTCGAGCATCTGTGAATGCGCGCGCATCTGGTTCAAAAACCGCAACCGCGCCACGATCCGGTTATTCAGATCGATCAGTTCGTCTTCGTTGAGTTTGTCGATATCGATTTTCATGACTGTTTCGCCTTTTAGTGAACATCCGATGACCGAGAGGTTCCAGTGATTTTGCCGGCTACATGGTCTCGCTTATTTGCCCGCCTGCGCCAGTCCCTCCTTTTTAGCGATTTCCAGTGCGGTATTCTTGTCGCGCTCGATCATCGAGCGAAAATCGGCGGGTGCGATGTATTGAACGACGCCGCCGGTCTTTTCGATTCGCGCACCGAATTCCTTGGACTTGATCACTTTCTCGGCGGCGGCCGTGAGTGTATCGATAACCGGTTTGGGCGTGCCGGCGGTGACGAAGGCGCCGGACCAACTGTCGAGATAGTTTCCTTTGACGCCCAGTTCCACGGTCGTCGGGACCGAGGGCAACTCTTTCATCTTGTTGCCGCCCATGAGCGCCAAGGTTCTGAGCTTGCCGGCGCTTTCCTGCGGCAAGGTCGCGATCGCGGTGCCGATGACAAAATCCAGATGCCCGCCCAGGAGCGCTGGAATGTATTCCCCGCCGCCTTTGTACGGGACGTGTTTGATCTTGATGCCGGTGATCTGGGAGAGGATCAGAGAATTGAAGTGGCCGCCGACGCCGGTGCCCGCCGTTCCGTAGGACAATTTGTTCGGGTCTTTTTTCGCCGCACCGATCAGGTCGTTGAGATTCTTGAACGGTGACTCGGCGCGCACTGTCAGGCCGTCCGGCGCGGAAGTAATGAAAGCGATGGGATAAAAATCCTTGTTGGTATCGTATTTGATGTCTTTGAGAGTAACCGGCGCGAGAACCATGCCGCCGAGCGTGTTCACCAAAATGCTGTAGCCGTCCTTGGCTGCACTGAGCATGGATGTGGCGGCCAGGCTGCCGGTGGCGCCGCCTTTATTGATCGGGGCGATCGGAGTGCTCAGCACCTTCGACATCTCTTCTGCGAAAATTCTGCCGGTCACGTCGGCAAAACCACCGGCGGGAAATGCCACAACCATTTCAATTGCCCGTGAAGGATACTTTTCCTGCGACCAGGATAGAGTCGGCGCCGCACTGAAAGCGATTGCTTGCACCGCAACAATCGCCGGCAGAAGTCTCTTGCGAAATTGCGTCATCTTTTTCTCCTTTCGAATCAGAGGTTACTGAAAACCCTCTCGGAGTCCTTCGACGATGCTCAGGACGAACGGAGAGGATTTAAAATCGTTGATGATTTTCCGTTCATGCTGAGGGTCTCGAAGCATTCCGAACCTTTTTCAGCAAGTTGCCAATCTAGAAACCGAAGAACCCTTTGGGCAGCCTGATCTTTAGCCACAGCTCGAATATCGCATAGCTTGCCAGCGCCGCCGCACTTGCTACCCCGAGAGATCGGAACCAGTTTATGTCCTCGATGCAGCCGAGTAAGAAAGTCACAAGGACAAACGTCGTCAAAATGAAACCGAGCCTTTCCAAAAAGAAGGCGTATAACAAGAGCGAGAGAAGTACCAGCGCAATCTTTGCCCAGTTCATCTCGCCCATTTCCCGCGCCGTATCCGCCGGACTTCGAATCGATTCGGCAAAGACGATGAGCGACAAGAACACCAGAATCACCCCCGACCAGAAGAAAATGAAGCCGGCGCCGGGCTCAGTGACGCTTCCTAAACCGAGCCGGGTCGCTCCGTAAGATGCCAGGAGCCCCGCGGCAACCCAAAAAAGCGCGCCGGCACCGGCGGCGATGGTTTTAATCCTCTTCACTCAGTCCACGTCCCAATCTTATTTGGCTGAACAGCGGCGCTGCGAGCACAACAATGGAAAAGACAATGAATGCCGCCGAGATCGGCCGTTGCAGGAAGATCAAGAGGCTGCCGTCTGATTGGATCAGCGAGCGTCTCAAAGCCGTCTCGAGCAGCGGGCCTAATACGAACGCGAGCACTAGCGGCGCGGGTTCGTATTGGAATTTTTTCATCAGCAGGCCGATGAGACTGAAAATGGCTGCAATGTAAATGTCGGTGGTGCTGTTGTTGAGGCTATAGGCGCCAATCAGGCAAAACAGAATGATAAAACACGACAGGTAAGAATAGGGAATTTTGAGTACGCGCACCCACAAAGGAATCAGCGGCAGGTTGAGAATCAAGAGCATGAGGTTGCCGATATACATGCTCGCGATCACGCCCCAAAACAGATCGGGGGAATTCTTGATCAACAAGGGTCCGGGGGTGAGGCCGTAAATCATCAACGCGCCGAGCAAAATCGCCGTCATCGCGGTGGAAGGTATGCCCAAGCTCAGCAGCGGGATAAAAGTGCCGCCGACGGCGGCGTTGTTGCAAGCTTCCGGCGAAGCGACGCCTTCGATGGCGCCGTTGCCAAATCGTTCGGGACGGCGTGAGAGTTTCTTTTCCAGGGCATAGCTCAAGAATTGCGGCACGATGGCGCCGACTCCGGGTAAGAGTCCGAGGAAAAATCCTAACAGTGAGCCGCGCGTGATCGGGCCGATGGATCGTTTCCAGTCTTCACGGTTGGGGAACAGCCCCTTGATTTTCTCGGCAAAAACTTCGGTCTTGCGTAGCACGCCGAGGTTCTCGAGAACTTCGGCGATGCCGAAAAGCCCCATGACCACCGGCGCTATGCCGATGCCGTCGGCCAGTTCCAGCATGCCGAATGTGAAGCGCGGCGTTGCCGTGATCGGATCGAGGCCGATGCAGCCGAGCAGGATGCCGACGACGGCCATCATAAGAGCTTTGGCCATCGACTTTCTCGCGAGATAGGCGACCACCGTCAGTCCCATCACCATCAGGGCAAAATACTCCGGCGGACCGAATCGGAGCGCGAAATTTGCCAGTGTCGGCGCGAGCAGGATGAGTCCGAAGATGCTGAAAGTGCCGGCGATGAACGAGGCGAAGGCGGAAATCCCGAGGGCGGCGCCGGCGCGGCCCTGCCGGGCCATTTGATAGCCGTCGAAGCAGGTGACCACGGAAGAGGCTTCGCCGGGGATATTCAGCAAGATCGAAGTCGTCGAGCCGCCGTACATGGCGCCGTAGCAGATACCCGAGAGCATGATGATGGCGGAGATTGGGTTGAGCGAGAAGGTGGCGGGCAAGAGCAGCGCGATGGTGGCCGTCGGACCGATGCCGGGAAGCACGCCGACGAGGGTGCCCATGGTGACGCCGATGAAGCAGTAAAAAAGATTTTGCGGCTGCAGCGCGATGTTGAAGCCGTACGCGAGGCTCGTCAGAGATTCAAGCATGGTTTACGCTGAACGACTTGGGACCCAAGCTGAACGGTGCTACATTTACCGACTACCTTTTCCGGCAATTCCCGCAACGGCGAGATCCTGGCCTTATCGTCACCCCGGTGAAAAACCGGGGTCCATCCTGTCCCCCCTCCCAACCTGGATACCGTTTTTCAACGGTATGACGGACACTGTCCATCACTTGGATGGCGGCTGGAGTTTATCCTGAGCGCATCGAGGGCCGGCATGACGAACTCTCGCTTCGCCCGGAGGCGGGGGTTTCAACCGTCGGTTGATGCGACTTTGTCCGGCGAATCTACCTCCTGGATCGAAAATAAGTCAATTGCGCGGCGCCGCATTTGGCTGTAGTTTCTGCCCATGGCAAAATTTATTTCAGCAGCTAAGGTAATTCCCGCGGCTGGCCAGCCGCCTAAGATCATTGAAGAGTTTATCGGCAGGGTGAATTCGCAAACATCAACGGTAAGCATTGCCAAGATGACCAGCCCCTCGGGGTGGCGCGAACCCGGACAAACGCCGGAGTTCGACGAATACACGCTGGTGCTGAGCGGTGAGTTGCAGGTTGAGACGCGGTCAGCCATTCACAAAGTCGCGGCCGGGCAGGCAATTCTCGTCAACGCCGGCGAATGGGT
>Ga0075421_100003633_pt1 | contig 18497 bp, 19 predicted proteins | sample SoiMetdeltSBSDD5_FD_75292 | JGI IMG/M metagenome (GOLD analysis project Ga0075421, IMG submission 75292) | Bulk soil microbial communities from a Populus tree surrounding site in Tennessee, USA - Soil MetaG P. deltoides SBSDD5 | ecosystem: Environmental > Terrestrial > Soil > Tree plantation... | reverse complement strand
TAGAGATAGCCCGCGCCGTGGTTCATCACGAAGCACGCCTCGCCGGAAAATGCCGCCGCGCCGCCGCCGCGCAGCGCTCCGAGGCGCTGCAGCCGAACGTTGGGCCGGATGTCGCGCGTGACGGGCAGGAAGCCGTGGTCGGACACGACGGCGACGGTCGCGCGCTCGCGCACCGTGGCCGGCAGGGCCGCGAGCAGGCGGCCGATGCACGCGTCGATGTACTCGATCGCCCAGTACACCTCCGGCGTGCGCGGACCGTAGAGGTGCTGGTGGCTGTCGGCGCAGAGGAAGTGCACCATCAGCATGTCCGGGGCGTGTCGATGCATCGCGTGCGCTGCGACGTCGGCCACCATCGCGTCCTTCATGAACCGCTTGGGCAACAGCGCCCACTCGCCCTGCCGGTCGAGAGGAAAGCCCGCGGCAGCGAGCTCGTCCCACACCTCGCGCGCCGTCTGCGTCTCGAAGACGCGCTGGTCCTTGAAGAACGGCAGATTGAAGACGAGTGAAGGCGAGCGCCGCGTCGCCGGCCAGTCGACGGCGGCCACCTTGAGCCCCGCGGCCGCCGCGCGATCGTAGACGGTGGGCGCGCGCAGCAGCGCCTCGGCGTCATAGATCGGATCGCCGGTCAGGTCTTCAGCGCGGCGGCGCGCGCGGTTGAGGACGTGGTTGGCGACGACGCCGTGGCGGGCGGGCGTCACGCCCGTCGTCAGGCTCACGTGGGTCGGCCAGGTCGTGCTCGGAAAGACGGTGCGCACGCCGTCGGCGACGACCCCCCGCTCGGACAGCGCGCGCAGCGTCGGCGCCTTCACCCGCTCGTCGCGCCAGTAGAAATCCGCGAAGCCGTCGATCGAGATCAGCAGCAGGAAGGGCGCGGCGCTCAGCGGCGTGGCCCGCTCGGTAGGATGCGCAGCAGCGCGTCGACATCCACGGGCTTGGTGACGTGGCTGTCGAATCCTGCCGCGCGGGACTGCTCGATGTCTTCCGCTTGGCCGTATCCGGTCACAGCGACGAGCCGGATGGCTTCGCCGTGCGCGGCGCGCAGGCGCCGCGCGACATCATGCCCGTCCATCCCGCGCAGACCGATGTCGATGATCGCGACGTCGGGCCGGGACACCCGCGCGGTCTCGATCGCCTCGGCGCCGTCGGCGACGGCGGTCACCTCGTAACCCTCGAACGCCAGCATCTCGGCCAGCATCGCACGGCTGTCCGGGTGATCTTCGACGATCAGGATCTTCGTGCCGGTGCCGGCGGCGGTGGCTCGGGGCGCGTCGGGGATGAAGTCTGCGGACGGGCCGAGCGGCAGCCGCACGGTAAATTCGCTGCCGCGGCCCGGTCCATCGCTGCTCACGGCGACGCTCCCACCGTGCGCCTCGGCGAGTCCCTGCACGAGCGCCAGGCCGATCCCGAGCCCCCGCTCCGACGCGCCGAGCACTTGCGGCCCCTGAGCGAATGGCTCGAAGATCAGCGGCAGCGAGTCGACGTCGATGCCGATGCCGCTGTCCCGCACGCGAACCACCGCGTCATTCGCCTCCCGCTCGAGCGTCACCGCGATCTCACCCTCCGCCGGCGTGAACTTCGCCGCGTTCGCCAGCAGGTTGACGACGATCTGTCCGAGCCTCACGGAGTCGCCGTTCACCCAGACGGGTGCTGAGGGCACGTGCACCGCGAGACGATGTCGCTGCGCGTCGACCTGTGGACGCGCGGCCTCGACCGCATCGCGGACGACCGTGGACAGATCCACCCGCTCGACGTGCAGCTGCAGCTTGCGCCGGGTGAGCCGCGCCACGTCGAGCAGATCGTCGACGAGCCGCGTGAGATGGTGAACCTGACGCTCCACGATGTCCTGAGCACGCGCGATCGCCGGATCGCCAGGATGGGTGCGCTGCAGCGCCCGCATCGCGAGCGCGATCGGCATGAGCGGCGTGCGCAGCTCGTGGCCGAGCACCGCGAGGAAGTCGTCCTTCGCGCGATTCGCGGCCTCGGCCTCGGCACGAGCCTGGTGCGCGGACGCGAAGCGTGTCTCGCGCTCGTGCTCGAGCCGCCGGGTTTCGGTGACCTCCGAGGCGAAGCACACGGCATTCACGGTCACGCCGTCCTCGACCACCGGATCGACGGTGAGGCGGAACCAGCGGCCGCCGCGCGAGACGTCGCCGATCTCACGCTGCACGGTCTTCCACACGCGGACGAACGGCGGCACCGCGTCGGCGGTGTCCCAGAGCGCGGAGACGGGCTCACGCGACGGCGCGCTCACGCCGAACATCCGGGTGAACGCCACGTTGCAGCGGACGATGCCAAGATCGGGCGCGAGCATGGCGATGCCGTCGCCGATGCCGTCGAACGTCGCCTCCCACTGGCGCGCGGCGGTGTGCAGCGCACGCTCGGCGCGGCGCACGCGGAGCAGCGCCTCGACGGTTGCGCGAAGCACCACGGGCTCGACGGGCTCCACGAGATAGCCGTCGGCGCCTCCCTCGAGGCCGAGCGCCTGATGCGCTCCGCTGGTGAACGTCGCCGAGACGTGCAGCACGGGCAGGGTCGCGCCGTCGTGCTCGAGCTTGAGACGGCGGCACACCTCGAAGCCGTCCATGTCCGGCAGGCGGATGTCGAGAATGACGAGGGCAGGCGCCTCGAGCTTGGCCAGGCGCAGCGCTTCTGCCCCGGTGCCCGCCTCTTTCACCTCGAAGCCCCAGGCGCGCAGCAGCCGCGTTCGCGCGTAGCGGCCCGCCTCGTAGTCGTCGACGTTCAAGATGAGCGGTCTGCTCATGCCTTGTTGGCGAACACTCCCGCCGCGGTCAGTGCCGCACGGATCTGGCCGGTCGCCACGCGGCGGTCGGTGCCCTTGTCGACGATGGCGGCGGCGTCACGCGCGAGCCGCGTACGCTCGGCGTCGTCGAGGACGCGCGAGGTCACGATCACGACGGGGATCGCGGCGGTGGCGCTGTCCGCGCGCAGCTCGGCGAGGACGACCTCGCCGCTGAGATCCGGCATGGCGAGGTCCAGCACGATCGCGTCAGGCGGGTCCTTGCGTGCCAGACGCAGCCCGGCCGTTCCGCTCGACGCCTCGGTGATGATGCAGGGCATGTCGTCCAACAAGCGCCGCACCAGGTAGCGTGAGATTTCATCGTCGTCGATCAGCAGCACGCGGCGGATCGGCTGCTGGCCCGTGGCGCGACGAAGCTGGTCGAGCAGCCACCGGCGCTCGACGGGTTTGACGGCGTACGCGTCGGCGCCGAGCGAGAGCCCCTTGCGCTCGTCGTCCACGGTCGTCACCACGATGACCGGAATCTTCCGCGTCGCGGCGCTGGTCTTGAGCTCGGCCAGCAGCTTCCACGTGTCCTCACCGCGCAGCAGAATGTCGAGGACGATCGCCACCGGCTTGACGTTCTCGAGCGCGTGCCGTGCCTGTCGAATGGTCGTGGCGGGGACGACCTGGAATCCCGAGCCCTTCAGATATTTTTCGTAGACGAGCAGCTCTTCGCCGCTGTCCTCGACGATGAGCACGGGCGCGTCCAGCCGCGATTTCTCCCACACCGGTGCGACCGCGGGGGCCGCCGGTGCGGGCTCGACGTAGTGAATCGGGATCTGCGCGCAGAACGTCGAGCCGACGCCCGGCGTGCTGTCGACGGTGAGGGTGCCGCCGAGAAGCTCGGCCAGCTTGCGCGACAGCGGCAGGCCGAGGCCGGTGCCGCGCACTTTGCGCTGCACGCGGCTGTCGAGCTGGCCGAATTCCTGGAAGATCCGTTCCTGGTCCTCGGGCGCGATACCGATGCCCGTGTCGGCGACGGCGAACGTGACCGCCTGCCCATCGGCGGAGATGCTCGCCGAGACCCGGACCTCGCCTTGCTCGGTGAACTTCAGGGCGTTGGAGATCAGGTTCCTGAGGATCTGAGAGACCTTGCCCTCGTCCGTATACACGGGCGGCAAGTCGAGCGCCGGCTCGAAGACCAGCGTCACCGACTCGGTGAGGAGCAAAGGCCGCAGCATGCCGCGCAGCGAGCTGAACAGCGTCGCCACGTCGAACTGCGTGGGCCGGACGACAACCTTGCCCGCCTCCACCTTCGCGAGATCGAGCAGATCGTCCACCAGCTCCGCCAGCTCGTCTGCCGCCTTGCGGATGTAGCCGATCTGCAGCTGCTGTTCGGCGTCCAGCGTGGCGTCACCTTGCTTGAGCACGTGGGTGAGGGCTCGGATCGCGTTCAGCGGCGTTCGAAACTCGTGGCTCATGTTGGAGAGGAACCGCGACTTGAGCTCGTCGGCGCGCCGCAGGTGATCGGCCTTCTCGTCGAGCTCCGCATAGAGAGCGATGACACCGCGGTTCGTGTCCTCGAGCTCGCCGTTGACACGAAGCAGCTCGTCCTGACGCGTGCGCAGCTCGTCGAGCGTGCGCAGCAGCTCCTGGTTCTGCAGCTGGATCTCCTGGATCGGGCCGCGTGGCGTTTCCTTCGCCAGCTGGTCGGCCAGGGTCGACAGCCGCGCGCCGTTCACGAGGCCGGCGCTCGGCGGCAACAGCTTCTTCAGCTGCACCACGGTGCCCGACGGCGACGACTCGATCTGGAATTGATCCATGAGACGGCGAGCTCCGACAATCCCGAGCCCCATGCCCGTGCGGGACCGATACCGGCCGTCCAGGACGTCCGCGAGGTTGTCGATGCCCCGGCCGTTGTCCGCGATCCGCACGACGAGCAGCTGCGGCCGCGTGCGGCCCTCGACCGAGAAATCCACGCGCCCTCCGCCGGCGTAGGCGAAGGCGTTTCGCGCGATCTCCGACACGGCCGTGGCGATGCGGGTCTGGTCCTGGGTGTCGAAGCCCAGGCTCGCGGCGATCTGCCGCGCCCGCTGGCGCGCGGCGACAACGTCCGGTTCGAACTTGATGGCGACCGACAGCACGGCCGCGCTCATCGAGCCGCCTCGGACGCCGCCAGGACGGCGACGTCGTCGCGACCGCGGTTGAAGTCGCGATACAGCACGCCGGCGACGAGACTGGGGCTGCGCGCGAGCAGTCCCGGGTAGCGCTCGAGGTCCCAGTGCGTCCCCAGGCCGTCCGTGTGCTTGACCAGCACGCCCGCCTTCGGCCACGGATACGAGAACTCGTCGATGCGGCGCATGGCATGTCCCGCAGTGCCGTTGTGGGACACGAGGTGGCGGCGGCCGCCGGGCCACACGAGCACCGCGGAGATGTTTCCCAGCCCGGCGAACCTCACGAGGCCGCGCTCGTAGGCGATCTCCGTCACGGCAACGGCGGCTCCGCGTGTGCCGCGCAGGCCATCGTGGAGCGCGCGGACGATCTCGCCGGGGGCGCGTCGGGCGTTGGCGCGGAAGAGGCGCACCGCCTCGTGCGCGGCATCCGCGGCAACCTGGCCATGCCCGAGACCGTCGACGAGCAGCAGGAGCGTACGCCCGGGCGCCTGATCGACCGCCCACGCGTCGCCCGACACCGTCTCGCCCGCATGCGATGCGCCCGCCACGCCGACGCTCACGCGGCGACCGTCGTCGCGCCCGGGCACGCGCGCCCACAACGTCGCCACCACGGCCGTGCCCTGGCTCGGCGCCGACGAGATGTCGAAGCTGCTCGCGAGCCGCCTGATGGCGCCGAGACCCGTACCCGGGCTGCCTGCCGTCGAGTAGCCGTCGCGAAGGGAGCGGGTGAGGTCGGCAATGCCCTTGCCGCGGTCGAGACCGACGATCTCCATTCCCACGATGTCAGCACGCTGGATCGCGTTGAGCAGGATTTCGCCGCCGCCGCCGTGCTTGAGGATGTTGGTGGCGATCTCCGTGACGACGAGCGCGACGTGGCCCGCTCCAGTGGCATCGAAGCCGAGCTTTTCGGCGAGGCTCGCCGCCTCGCGACGCGCTGCGGCGACCTGGCTGGGCTCCTCGACGCTCAGCGGCCGCGGCGACATGGTGGCGTTCACGGGATTACTTCCACCGCGTGATCGTGACGCGCGTGCCCTCGCCGGGACGCGACTGGATCTCGAATTCGTTCGACAGTCGCCGTGCGCCGCTCAGACCCAGCCCGAGGCCGCCGCCGGTCGTGTAGCCATCCTTGAGGGCCAGGTCGATGTCGGCGATGCCCGGCCCCTTGTCCTCGAAGGTCAGTCGGAGGCCGGCCCGTCCACCGTTCTGCACGCGCTGCAGGCGCGCGCTGCCGCCTCCGCCGTGGTCGATCGTGTTGCGCGCGAGCTCGCTGGCGGCGGTGACGATCTTCGTCTGCTCGACCAGGTTGAAGCCGATGTCCATGGCCCACGTCCGAACGACCTGGCGGACGACCACGATGTCGTGCGAGGAGCGGACGGGCAGCGTCTCATCGGCCGGCATGGCGTTGACCGTTGCCGCCGTCGGCCAGCGACGAACGAAGAAGCTCCATGCCTTTGTCGACGTTCAGGCTGGTACGCACGCCGGGCAGGGAGAGCCCGAGCTCGACCAGGGTGATGGCGACGGCGGGCCGCATGCCGACGACCACCGTCTCCGCATCGAGCACGCGCGACATGGCCGCGATGTTGCCGATCATCCGGCCGATGAACGAATCCACGATCTCGAGCGACGAGATGTCGATGAGCACGCCGCGCGCGCGGTCGCGGACGATACGGTCGGTCAGATCGTCCTGCAGCGTCATGGCCAGGCGGTCGTGCATGTCCACCTGGATGCTGACGAGCAGGAACTCGTTCATCTTGAGGATCGGGATGCGCTCCACGCGTCTGTCCTATCCCTTCGGCGTACGCGCGATGGCGGAGCCGGTCTTCTGCAGCGCGACGATGAATGCGTCGGCGAGCGTCGCCTTCGTGATGACGGTGTTGAGCTCGACACCCAGGTGCACGATCGTCTGCGCGATCTGCGGCCGGATGCCGCTGATGATGCAGTCGGCCCCCATGAGCCGCGCGGCGGCGACCGTCTTCAGCAGGTGCTGCGCCACGAGCGTGTCGACCGTCGGCACGCCGGTGATGTCGATGATGGCGATTGCGGCGCCGGTCTCGACGATGCGCTGCAGCAGATTCTCCATGACGACCTGCGTGCGCGCGCTGTCGAGCGTGCCGATCAGCGGCAGAGCGAGAATGCCTTCCCAGAGCTGGACTACCGGCGTGGACAGCTCGAGCATCTCTTGCTGCTGTCGCAGGATGACTTCTTCGCGGCTCTTCTGAAACGCCTCGGTCGTGAAGAGGGCCAGCTGATCCAGCAGCAGGGTCGCGGTCCACACCTCGTCCGCGAGGGTGTCCACGTCGCGACCGACCTCACTTCGCAGGCGATCGAACAGGGGTTGCTTCAGCGACATCACGAAAGTGGCCGTCTCGGACGGCGTGTAGCCGGCTTTCGCGCGCGAGCGCGACAATTCACCCAGCATGGCGCGCGCTTCCGTCCACGGTCCCGTCGCCGAGTTGTGGGCGCCATCCGAGTGCAGCGCCGCGCGGAACAGCGACAGGAATCGCTGGGATTCGGCACGGAGATCGGCTTCGCTGATGCGGTCGAGCGCCTGCAGTGACGCCAGCTGCTCCTTCATCCAATCGCTGAGGATGCCCGCTTCGTGCTTTTTGACGATCTCCGCGAGTCGACTGCTCTTGCTGACCATCGGCTCCTGCTCCTTACTCGGCGGCCTCTGGGCACTCGACGGCCTCTGGGCGCATGCGGTGGTCGTCCCAGAGCGCATGGCACTCACGATCCAGCATCAGGGACTCACCCGAGGCGAACTCGATCTCGTATTCGACGTCGGCGGCCCTCATGGTCGCGCCGCAGATGGCGCACTGCTTGTCAGTCCCGTTGCCCGCCCAGATCTTGGCGGGCTTGTCGCGCGGGACGGCGCCGGTGGTGAGCGCCTTGGTCACGGCCCTGCGACGCTCGTCGTGAGTCACGCCGAGACCCTACGACACGACGGCCAATGCCGACTATTGGGAAATGCCCGTGGCGAGACTCAGGCAAACCCTGAGGCCGATCTCAGGCCTCGGCGTCGACGAGCCCGCGACGCAGCGCAAATTTGACGAGTCCCGGCACGTCGCGGATCTCCAGGCGCTCCATCAGCTGCGCGCGGTGTGTCTCCACCGTCTTCACGCTGAGCTTCAAGCGCGTGGCGATGGCCTTGGTGGTGTAGCCCTCGGCGATCAGCTGAAGCACCTCGCGCTGGCGCAGCGTCAGTCGCTCCAGCGCGCTGGCGCCGGTTCCGCCGCGCGCGTAGCTCTGAACGAGGTGCTTGGACACCGCGGGGGAGAGGTACGCCTCGCCCCGCGCCACCTGCCGCACCGCGCGCTCCAGCTCGTCGGGCTGCGCGTCCTTCAGCAAGTAGCCCGCCGCACCCGCCTTGAGCGCGCGCGTGACGTGTTCCTCCCCGGTGTGCATCGACAGGATGATCACACGCGTCGTCGGCGTGGCAGTGCGCACGCGCTCGGCCGCCTCGATGCCGTTGAGGCCGGGCATCCCGACGTCCATCAACAGCACGTCCGGCCGGTGCTCCGTCGCGAGCGTGACGGCCTCGCGACCGTCGGTCGCCTCACCGATCACCTCGATCCCGCCGAAGCCCTTCAGCAACCCGCGCACGCCCGCGCGAAAGAGGTTGTGATCGTCGGCGATGAGGATGCGAATGGTCTGCGAACGGGCTGCGCTTTTCTTCATGGACCCTCGACTCTACCACCATCGGGCTGGCGCTGGCCGAGCGGCGTGCCCCAGCCGTCGTGCAGCGCGCCGGCCGCCGCGGCAAGACGCACACGCTTCTCGACGGCCCCGCGCGCGACGACGGCCGAGACGGGCGCCTGCACGATGCACGTGACGCTCCAGAACGGCGCGCCGCCGCGCGTCTGCAGGGGGCCGTCGAGCTCGAGCTTGGCGTCAGGGAACGCGGCGTCCAGAGACCGCATCAGTCCCCGCGCCAGCTGCTCCGTGTCGGCGAGGAAGTGCAGGTCGATGTGGCGCGGCGTATTCAGATCGACGCCGCGCTGGCGCAGCACGCCGAGCAAGTCCGCATCACGTGCGAGGAAGCCGGCGACCTGTTCTTCGACGCTTTTGGAGAGGTCCAGCGCGCGCGGGCGCCGTGGCCGGCGCATCCACAAGACGATGAGCAGGACGACCACGAGCCCCGCGGGCCCGAGCGTGTACGCGTCCATCACGCCTGCGCGGCGAGCTTGGCCTTGAGGACCTTTCCGGTGGCGCTCCGCGGCAGCGCAGCGAGGAGCGTGACCCGGCGCGGGTACTTGTAGCCGGCGAGCCGCGCGCGGCAGTGGGCGATGAGTTCGGCCGGGGCGGCGCGGGCTCCGTCGCGCAGCACGACGAACGCCGCCACCTCTTCGCCGAGCTCGCTGTGCGGCACGCCGACGACGGCGGCCTCCGCCACGTCGGGATGGGCGAGCAGCGTCGCTTCCACTTCGGGCGGAAACACCGAATGCCCGCCGCGCAGGATGCGCTCGCGCTTTCGGCCGGTGATGCGAACCCAGCCGTCGGCGTCGATCGTCGCCAGGTCGCCGGTGCGAAACCACCCATCGACCAGCACTGCGCGCGTCTCCTCCGGCGCGCCGAGATAACTCTCCATGGCCGCCGGCGTCCGGATCTGCAGCTCGCCGACCTCACCCGCGGCCAGCGCGCGGCCGTCGTCGTCCACCACGCGCGCCTGGACACCGGGAACGGCGCGGCCGACCGCATCGGGCAGGTCGGTTGGGTCGTCGGCCAGATAGGACAGCGGGCGGAACAGCTCGGTCATGCCGTAGCCGCGCACGATGCGCACACCGGTGCGGGAACGCCACTCCCGCGCGAGCTCCCATGGACAGGGCGCCGCACCGGACACGGCCAGGCGCAGCGCGCGCCCGCCGCTGAAGTCGGGCAGCTCGAGCAGCCGGCGAAACATCGTCGCCACCGCGGGCAGCACGCTGATCGGCTCGCGTCGCAGCAGCTCGGCGACGCCGTCGGGCGTGAAGCGCTCGACCAGACGGACGGTGGCGCCGGCGAGCAGCGGCGCCAGGAGCGCGCCGTTCAGGCCGAACGAGTGCGACAGCGGCAGCGCGGCGAGCACGACGTCGTCGGCGGTGAGCGCCATCACCGGTCCGGCCCAGGAGCGCTCAGCGAAGTCCACCGCGGCGTGCGAGAGCAGCGCGCCCTTCGGCCGCCCTGTCGAGCCTGACGTGTAAAGGACCAGCGCGGGCGCGGCCGCGGCCGTATCCGTGGTCCACGCCGCCCGCTCGACGCCGACGTCCTCGACGACGAGCGCGGGCTTGAGGTCGGCGAGGATCTCCGCACGCTCCTCGGGCTTGAGCAGCGGATCGAGCGGGGCGACGGTGAGCCTCGTCTTCAGGCCGCCAAAGATCGCGACGACGAGCTGCCATCGATTGGGAATGACGACGGCCAGGCGATCGCCGGCGCGCAGACCGCGCGCGGCGAGTGCTCGCGCAAATCCGCCCGCGCGCGCGTCGAGCTCGCCATATGTGAGCGCGCCGCCGTCCCAGCGAAGCGCCGTTCGCTCCGGCTGAGCGCGAGTGGTCGCTTCCAGAAGCGCCGCGAAGTTCACCGGGGCCAGTTCACCTGGGCTGGCGATCTACTGCGGCAGGAAGTCGTCGAGGCGCAGCCGCTGCCACACGTCGGGCGGCACGCGATGGCGGGGTGTGTAGGCGCCGAGCGAGGGTTTCGCCGTGGCGTCCACGCCCCACTTCGCGGTGTAGCCGTCCTCCTTCGTCGACGGATCGAGGTCGGAGCCGCGCGCATGCGTGACGATGGTGATGTCACGATCGGGCTGGCAGCGCGTGGCGATTGCCCACGTCACCTGACGATCGTCGAAGACGTCGACGTCGTGGTCGACGACCACGACGCGCTTCATGTAGAGGTCGGCGCCGAAGACGGCCATGATCGCGTTCTTGGCCTGGCCTGGCAGGCGCTGCTCGAGCGCGACGTAGCACGTGAACGGCGCGGGCACGCGCACGGCGCGCACGGAGGGCACCATCGCGCGTACGGCGCGGTAGAGATTGGCCTCCATCGGAATCGTGGACAGCAGCATGTGGTCGAGATGCGCGACGGTGATGTCCTGGAACACGGCATCGCGTCGGTGCGTGATCGCCTTGACCTTCACGACCTCGCGCTGCCGCTCGCCGAGGCTGTAGCCGGTGAACTCGCCGAAGGGCCCCTCGGCGGTGCGCTTGCCGGGCAGGATCTCGCACTCGAGCACCAGCTCGGCGTGCGCGGGCACGAGCACGTCGGAGGTCCGGCACTTCACGAGCTCCAGCGGCTCGCGGAAGAGCCCGCCCATGATCGCGCGCTCGTCCTCGTCGATGGAGCCGATGGCGAGCGCGCCGAGGGCGATGGCCGGGTGCACGCCGATCACCAGCGCCAGCGGCAGCGCCTCGCCGCGCTGCTCGGCGACCCGCTGGAACTCCCACAGGTGCTTGCCGAGCGTGAGATGGATGGAGGTCGTGTCGCGCGCCTGGATCATCAGCCGGTTGTAGGCGCAGTTCCACGTGTCGGACGCGGGGTCCTTGGCGAACGAGATCGCGGACGTGATGTACGGCCCGCCGTCCCCCTCGTGGTGAACGATCTGCGGCAGCGCGTACAGATCGACGTCCGCGCCCGTCTGAACGACTTCCTGCGCCGGCCCTGCGTTCACGACCCGTGGCGCGATCGGCTTGTCCATCGCCTTGAGATACGTCGTCAGCATCGCGTCGGGCGTGCAATTGAGCGCCAGGGCCAGCCGCGAGCGGCTGGCGTGGAGGTTGGTGAGGACGGGGAACCTGGTGCCCTTGACGTTTTCGAAGAGGAGGACCGGGCGCCGGCGCCGCTCCTTCTCGAGCTTCACGACGAGCGCGGTGATCTCGTACGCGGGATCGATCGGCCGAGAGACGACCTCGTAGTCGTCGGGCCGCCGCTGCTTGACCGTGTCGAGGAACGATCGGAGATCCTGCGGCATGGCGCCCGATTATCGCGCGATCACACGTGGTCGGCCACCTGCCTTCGCCCGCTGTGGGCGAACCACCAGCCGAGCGCGGCCACCACCGCGCCGACCACGACTGGCAGGCCGTGCATCCACGCCGGCGCCGGACCGACCCAGCGCTCGAGCCCGTCGTCGCGCAGCATCATCTCCACGGCGACGTAGCCGAGGATGCCGCCGCCGAGCCAGATGATCCACGCAAAGCGGTTCATCAGCCGCGCGAGTAGCCCGCTCCCCCAGACGACGAGCGGCAGCGACAGCCCGATGCCGAAGACCACGAGCAGGAAATGGCCGTGGGCGGCCGCGGCCACCGCCAGCACGTTGTCGAGGCTCATGACGGCGTCGGCGACCATGATGATCCACACCGCCTCGCGCAGGCTCGTGCCGTGGCGGACGTGGCCCTCGCCGCCGCCCTCCGACTGGCGCACGAGCTTCAGCGCGATCCAGATCAGCAGCGCGCCGCCGGCGAGCTGCAGGAACGGCACCTCCAGCAGCCAGGTGGCGATCGCGATGAAGGCCAGCCGGAGGCCGACCGCGCCCGCCGTGCCCCACACGCGGCCCAGGAACTGCTGACGCCGCGGCAGCGTGCGAACGGCGAGCGCGATCACCAGCGCGTTGTCGCCGGCGAGCGTGAGGTCGATGACCACGATGCCGAGCAGTCGCAGCCAGAATTCGGAGGTCATGACCTCGGTCACTGCCCGTCTCCGAGCAGCAGCCGCACCAGCCCGACCAGCACGCGCCCGACGACCAGAAGGGAGATGGCGATGGCCAAGCCCTCATAGCGATTCACTTTCATGTCGTGTGTCTCCTCGCTCCATGTGGCGGTGGCCGGAGGACGGCAGACCTCCGGCGAGACGATGGACGCAGGGGCGAGGAGAGGGGCTAGTGGTCTTCGCCGGGTGCCGGTGGGGCGGCGGCGGGATCGGCGGTGCGACGGAGCGGCGGCGTCGGTGTCTCGGTGCGCCGCGGACGGACGGCGCGCGGCGCGACGACGGCCACGCGCGGGGCGGCGGTGAGGCCGAGCGGAGCAGGATGCGCGCGGGCGATGGCGCGGGTGTCGCGGCGGTGATCGCGGCGCGCGCGCAGCTGCGCGGCTTCCTCGAGCTCGTCGTCCAGCTGCAGCAGGCCCGCGGCCGTCGGCTCGAACGGTACGACGGCGTCGAACGTCAGCGCGAGCAGCAGTCCCAGGAGGAGCTGCGTCCACTTCATGCGATCATTCTAGCGGCCGTCGCCAGGGGGCTCGGGCAGAGGACGGCGGCCGAACAGGCTCGACCATGCGCCGAGGAGCGTGACGATGGCGCCGCCGAGAAGCGCCAACGGGATCGCGAAGCGTCCGACGCCGGCGCCCGCGACGGCCGGATCGTGCACGGCCATCTCCACCCCGACGTAGGCCAGGAATCCGCCGCCGAGCCAGACGATCCAGCCGAAGCGGTTCATCAGCTTCGACAGGATGCCGGCGCCCCAGATGACGATCGGCAGCGAGAGCGCGATGCCGACCGCGATCAGTGCGAGCTCGCCCTTGGCGGCGGCGGCGATCGCGAGCACGTTGTCGAGGCTCATCGTTACGTCGGCCACGATGATGATCCAGACCGCCTCCCACAGCGAAGCGCCGTGACGCGTGCCGATGCCCTCGTCCTCGGTGGGCCGCACCAGCCGCGCAGCGATCCAGACGAGGGCCGCGCCGCCCACCAGCTGCAGGAACGGCACCCGCAGGAGCAGCGTCACCGCGGCCACGAAGACGAGGCGCAACGCGACCGCACCGAGTGCGCCCCAGATCTGGCCGAGCAGCCGCTGGCGCGCTGGAAGCGCGCGCACGGCGAGCGCGATGACGAGCGCGTTGTCGCCGGAGAGGAGCAGGTTCAGCACACTGATGCCGAGCAGCCGAACCAGGAAGTCCACGCTGACGAGCTCGCTCATTGCTGGCGGGCGCCATTGTACCCGCGGATGCTCGCGGCTCGCAGACCGGTACGGCGCTTACTCCGCGGCCAGCCGGTATCCCACGCCGGCCTCCGTCAGCAGATAACGCGGCCGCGCGGGGTCCGCCTCCAGCTTGCGGCGCAGGTGGGCCATGTACACGCGCAGGTAGTGCGCCTGCTCGGTGGCGTTCGGACCCCACACCTCGCTGAGCAGCTGCCGATGCGTGATGACCTTGCCCGCGTGGTGGACGAGCGCGACGAGTAGACGGTACTCGATCGGGGTGAGGTGCACCTGCGCGCCGCGGACGGTGACACGCCGCGCGGCGAGATCGACGTGCAGGTCGCCCACGTCGAACGCGGATTCGAGCGCGCCGTCCGAGACCCGCGCGCGGTGCCGGAGCGCCACGCGCATGCGCGCCATCAGCTCGTCCACGCCGAACGGCTTGCTGAGGTAGTCGTCGGCGCCCGCGTCGAGCGCGGCGACCTTGTCGGCCTCCTGACCGCGCGCGGAGAGCACGACGACCGGCACCGCGCTCCACTCGCGAACCTTCCGGATGACGTCGAGCCCGTCCATGTCCGGAAGGCCGAGGTCGAGGATGACCACGTCAGGTTGCCGGCTCGCGACTTCGACGAGGCCGTCGGCGCCGGTCGATGCCTCGTATACGCGGTAGCCCTGACCTCCGAGCGCTGCGCGTAGGAAGCGACGGATCTGGGGCTCGTCCTCGACGACGACGACGGCGGGATCCGGCCGCGCGTCACTCACCGCCGCGCTCCGGCGGACGCGGCGGCTCGCCGGCGGGAAGTGAAAAGGAGAAGACCGCGCCGCCGCCTGGACGATTGTCGCCGCGAATGCGGCCGCCATGGGCCTCGACGATCGCGCGACAGATCGTCAGGCCCAGCCCGGCGCCGCCGCCCGTTCCGGCGCCGAAGAACTTGTCGAAGATCCGCTGCTCGTCGCCGGCGGGCAGGCCCAGCCCGCGATCCGCGACTTCGACGACGATGGTATCGGCCACGCGGCGTGCTTCGATGTCGATCGGCTGACCGGCCGGCGTGTGCTTCGTCGCGTTCTCGAGCAGATTGATCAGCACCTGCTCGATCAAGAGCCCGTCCACGAGCACGGGCGGCAAATCTTCCGGAAGCCGCGTCGTGACCTTGCGATCGCCGAGTGGCTTGGCGAGACGTGCGAGCGCAACGCCGACCAGCTCCTCGACCGGGATCCACTCGCGGCGGAGCTGGAGGCTGCCGGATTCCAGGCGCGTCACGTCCAGCAGATTGTTGACGAGGCGGTTGAGCCGCTCCGCCTCGTCGCGGATGGATTCGAGCAGCTCGCGCCGCGTCACGTTGTCCAGGCGCGTCTCGCCCTCCAGCGCGGCGCTGGCCGCGCCGGTGATCGCGGTAAGCGGCGTGCGCAGGTCGTGCGAGACCGCGCTCAGCAACGCGTTGCGGACGCGCTCGGCCTCCGCGCGCACCTGCGCCGCCTGCGCCTGATCGGCCAGCAGCGCGCGATCGACGGCCACCGCCACCTGGCTCACGAACGTTTCCAGGAGATGCTCCTGCTCGGGCGCGTCGAACGCGTGCGGCTCCGCCGGGCGCATGCCGACGACGCCCACGATGCCGCGTGACGACTCGAGGGGTTCGAACCGCATCTGGGCGCCGGGGACGTTGTCGGTGCCGGCGCCGGCGGCCGCCCGGTGCTCGTAGGCCCACTGCGCAACGGCAAAGTCGCTCGCGTCCATGTTGAACGGGGCGAGCTGGCCGGCGCGCTGTTCCAGGCGGCCGCTCGCGTCTGGCATCAGAATGACGATTCGGCCGCCGAAGACTTCCAGCAGATGACGCAGAGCGAGCTCGAGCAACGTGTCGAGCCCGCGCGCCGCCGCGAGCTCGCGGCTCAACGAGTAGAGCGTCGCGGTGCGGCGTTCCTGGGCGCGCGCGCCTTCGGCCGCATCCCGCGAGCGTGCCGTGAGGTCGCTGATGACGAGGCCGACGACGAGCATGATGGCGAAGGTGACCAGGTACTGCGTGTCACTCACGGCAAACGTCAAGAGCGGCGGCACGAAGAAGAAGTCAAAGGCGGCCACGCTCAGCACCGAGGCGAGCGCGGAGGCGATGCGACCGAAGCGCATGGCCACGATCACGACGCCGAGCAGGTACACCATGATGATGTTAGACAGCTCGAAGCGCGGAAACATGACCCAGGCGAGCAGCGTCGACGCGAGCACGGTCGCGACCGCGGCCGTGTAGGGCAGCGGTCTTCCCGCCGGCGCGCGAAGACGGCGTCGCCGCGTCGGGGCGGGGGTACCGTCGCCGCTGATCACGTAGATGTCGATATCGCCGCTGCCGCGGACCAGCGCATCGACGATCGAGCCGAGGAACACGCGCTGCCAGAAACCGCGCGTCGGCTTGCCGATGACGATCTTGCTGACGTTGCGCGATCGAGCATACGCGAGGATCTCGTCGCTCATCCGCGCACCCGTGAGCGTAACCGTCTCGGCGCCCAAACTGTCCGCGAGGCGCAGCGTCTCCAGCACCCGCGCGCGGTCGTCCGGGGCGAGCTTGCGCTGCGCGGGCGTCTCGACATAGGCCACCACCCATGGCGCCCCGAGCTGCGCGGCCAGCCGGCGCCCGGCGCGCACGAGGCGCGCCGACAACGGGCTCGGGCCGATGCATACCAGCACGCGCTCGGCCACCGGCCACACCGCATCGATGGCGTGCTCGCGCCGGTAGCGCTGCATCGTCGCGTCGACGCGCTCGGCGGTGCGCCGGAGCGCGAGCTCGCGCAGCGCGATCAGATTGCCCTCACGGAAGAAGTGTTCGGCGGCCTCCGCCGCCTGCTCCGCGATGTAGACCCTGCCCTCCTTGAGGCGGCGCCGCAGGTCCTCGGTGGGCAGATCCACGAGCTCGACCTCGTCCGCCCGTTCGAGCACGGAGTCGGGCACCGTCTCGCGTACGACGACGCCGGTGATCCTGGCCACCACGTCGTTGAGCGATTCCAGGTGCTGGACGTTGAGCGTCGTGTAGACGTCGATGCCGACGTCGAGCAGCTCGAGCACGTCCTGCCAGCGCTTGGCGTGGCGGCTCTCGGGCGCGTTGGTGTGCGCCAGCTCGTCGACGAGCAACACCGCCGGATGCCGCGTGAGCGCGGCATCGAGATCGAACTCCTCGAGCGTGGTGCCGCGATACTCGATGCGGCGACGCGGAAGGATCTCGAGCCCTTCGAGCAGCGCTTCGGTCTCGGCACGGTGGTGCGTCTCGACCACACCGGCGACGACGTCGATCCCGGCCGCGCGCTGGGCCCGAGCCGCCTCCAGCATCGCGTAGGTCTTGCCGACGCCGGCGGCGGCACCGAAGAAGACCTTCAGCTTGCCGCGCGCCCGCCGCGCCTCCTGTTCTCGAACGCGGACGAGCAACTCGTCGGGATCGGGCCGTCGCTCGGGCATGCTGCGATGAGTGTACCGCTCGGGCGGGGCAGGGCGGGTGTACTACGAGACGCGGCGAACATCTCGCGGCCGACGCTCGAGCCACACCCCGAAAGGCACGGGTTGCGAGCCGTTCTGCGCGGTCGGCTCGAGCGTATCCGGGCGCGCGACGCGGGTCTCGGCGAGCTCGATCCGTCCGCGGTTCACGCGGAGCCAGACGAGCATGAGCACGAACATGGCGACGACGGCGCCGAGTTCGAGCACCAGTCGCGCAGCATCGTTCGCCACGGAGACCTCGAGCAGACCGACGACGCCGACAAAGGCCGCGCCATCGACGTAGAGCAGCCACCAGGCCGGCTTCTTCTCGATCAGATAGCGCTCCATGGGTCAATCACCTCCGCTCCCATTGAACGTCCTGATCGCATCAACGAGGGCTCAAATGCGGGCGTGCCGGCATAAAAGTTCCGTAAGCGGCGGCGTTGATCCCATGTTGACGCGCGCGCTCGGGGCTTTAACGGCTTTTAGATCAGAGCCGGCGTCTCATGGACGTGGAGGTCGACGGAGATGGTCCTAGCATATCTCGCGATGAGCCTGCCGTACCTGGTGGCGCTGGCGCACCGCGCGTTCGGCGTGCTCGGGCATGGCCGGGGAGTGCGGGGGTAATCACATGCTGAAAACTGCGCTCGTGGCCCTCGACGGTTCGGCGTGCAGCCTCACGGCGACAACGGTGGCGCTCGAGTGGGCGCTCCGCTTTGACGCGCGTCTGCTCGGCCTCGGCATCGTCGACGAGGCCTGGATTCGCCGGCCGGAGCCCGTTCCACTGGGAGCCGGCGCATACAAGAAGGCGCGTGACGAGGCGCGCATGACGGACGCACACCGGCGGGTTGCCGAATTTCTCGCAGATTTCCGTGGGCGCGCGGCCGCGATCGGCGTGCGCTCGGATTTGCTCGAAGAGCAGGGCAGTCCCGCCGAGCGGATCCTCTTCGAGGCTCAGCGTGCCGACGTCGTGATCCTAGGCCGGGAGACGCACTTCAACTTCGAGACGTCGGAACGCCGCGACGCCACGCTTGCCCAGGTGGTGCGGAGCAGCCCACGCCCGATGCTCGTCGTTCCGCCGACGCTGCCGGACGGCGCCGGCGTGCTCGTGGCGTACGGTGGTGGCCGCGAAGGCGCCCGGACGCTCCAGCTGTTCACGCTGCTGGGACTCGCCGCCGGCGAGATCCTCGACGTCATAACCGTTCACCGCGATTCGGCCGAGGCGCGTGCGATCGCGCGCGCCGCCGGCGA
>Ga0075421_100003631_pt1 | contig 18500 bp, 15 predicted proteins | sample SoiMetdeltSBSDD5_FD_75292 | JGI IMG/M metagenome (GOLD analysis project Ga0075421, IMG submission 75292) | Bulk soil microbial communities from a Populus tree surrounding site in Tennessee, USA - Soil MetaG P. deltoides SBSDD5 | ecosystem: Environmental > Terrestrial > Soil > Tree plantation... | reverse complement strand
GACGCCGGGAAGGCGCTCCTTCCCGAGGTCGCGGGCCAGCGCCCAGGGATCGAGCCACGGTGCCCCCACGAGCTCGAAGGGACGCGTGGTGCCGCGTCCTTCGGAGAGGTTCGTGCCCTCCACCAGACAGGCGCCGGGATACACGAAGGCGGTGTCCACGGTCGGCATGTTGGGCGAGGGCACGATCCAGGGCAGGCCCGTGTCCTCGAAGAACATCGAGCGCGTCCAGCCCCGCATGCGCACGATGCGCAGATCCACGTCGAGGTTGCGCTCGGCGCGGAACATCAAGGCCAGCTCCCCGACGGTCAGGCCGTGACGGGCGAGGATCGGATGGAGGCCCACGAAGGACAGGTACTCGGGAAGGGGCAGGTTCCCGTCGAGAGCGTCGCCCCCCAGCGGGTTGGGCCGGTCCAGCACGATCAGCGCCTTGCCGTGCTGGGCGCAGGCCTCCAGCGCATGCAGCATCGTGGACACGAAGGTGTAGTAGCGCGAGCCCACGTCCTGCACGTCGAAGAGGAGGGCGTCCAGGCCCGACAGCATGGCCGCGGTGGGGACGCGCGTGCGGCCGTAGAGGCTGAAGACGGGACGGCCGGTGACGGGATCGCGCGTGTCTTCGACCTCGACCAGGTCCTGGGCGTCGGCCCACACGCCGTGCTCCGGTCCGAAGAGCGCGACCAGCCGCACACCGCGGGCGCGATGGAGCGCGGGGGCGGCGTGGACGAGCCCGGCCGTCACCGCGGTGGGGTTGGCGATGAGCCCGAGGCGGAGGCCACGCACCAGGCTGGTGCGGGCGAGGAGCTGGTCGAGGCCGGAGCGCACGGCGGCTCGCGTGCGTCGTGCCGAGACGCGGCGGATGGGCCGGGACACACCTACTCCACGTAACGGAGGCTGAAGCGGCCGACGGCGTCCTTGGCCGCCGCGTCCTTGAAGATGGAGCCGGCGAGCGTCCCTCCCTCGAGCGCGCCCCGGAACTGCCGCGTGCCGCCACCGGACGCGAGCAGGAACCGGAGGGTGCTCTTCTCGTAGGTCACCTGCTGCAGGGGCGTCCGCACCGCGATGCCGCCGGTCTTGGTGGTGAGGGAGCCGGAGAGCCGTCCGCCGTCGACCTGGAAGAGCATCTCGATGCTGCGCTCGCCGTCCGCGTCCGCCATCATGCCCTCCCAGCGTCCGGCGACGGCGGTGCCGGCGGTGGGCCCGCCCGAGGGGACCAGGAGCGCCATCTCGCGGACGGTCTTGAGGGCCGCGGGGGGGAGATCGTACAGCGTGCCGACGGGCACGCCCCCGGAGGCGCCGCGGCGCTGCGCCTCCGCGTAGAGGTCGACGAGGACCTTGCCTCGCGGGGTCAGCTCGGCCGTGCGGCTCGGACGCTGGCCCTGGCCGAAGAGCGTCAGGTAGTCCTGCAGGAGGGCGGTCCAGTAGCCGGCAATCTGGCGCGGGGTCGAACGGCCCGGCTTCGCGCCCGAATCCCAGGCTTGCGCGTATCCCTCGACGTCGTCGGGGGTCGCGCTCACGAGCACCGGGCCGCCGGCGACGGCCACCGAGGGCGCCGCCCCTTCCCGCGTCTCGAGCGTCACCGCCCGTGAGGTCGCGGATTCCATGAGCGCGGTGAGCGCGGTGGCGACGCGATCCGCGCGCTCGGACGTCGTGCCCGCGTCGCCCTTGCCCGTGAGGAGCAGCACGGGCCCCATCTCGGTCGAGACCAGCGCGTAGCGGTCGGGAGCTCCTTGAGAGACGGGGGCGGGGTAGAAGTGCAGGCGCGCGTTGCCGGACAACGGGTGCGCGAGCGCGAAGGTCGCATGCCCCGAGGACGCGGCGCCCCGGGCCTCGACGATCACGGGCAGCGCTTCCTGGGATCCGGTGGTGGGCGCCGCCGGGGCCGCCACCTGCAGCTCGGTCGGGCTGGCGGCAAGGACGAGGGCGGGGGTGCCACCGATGGTCACCCGGTTGCCGGTGGCCACGGGATCGAAGCCGCGGCCCTTGATGGTGACGCGCTGGCCGATCGGGCCGTAGGCCGGCCCCACGTCGAGGACGAGAGGGAGGCGACCCAGGAGCAGCGGCATGGCCCGGGCGGTGTCGGTGCCCATCTCCACCGTCACGGAGACGCTCTGGCCGTCCGAGCCCGCGCTCTCCGGCACGCGCACGTGCAGCGAGCCGGCGGTCGCGTTCTTGACCTCGACCTTCTCGCCCCCGATGCGTACGGTCACCGGGCCGCCGTCGAAGTTCTGCCCGTGGAGCGTCACCTCGGTCCCGGGCAGGGCGACATCCGGCTCCACGCGCGTGATCCGGGGCAGGCGCGCGATCTTCACGAACAGGGCGTTCGAGCGTCCGCCCTTGCCTTCCACCGTGATCGGGATCCCCTTGGCCGCGGCCGCCGCGACCTCGGGCACGGTGACGGCCAGCGACGTCGCGGACGCGTTCGTCACCTTCGCCACCGCATCACCGAAGCGCACGGTGTTGTCGGACGCCGAGTCTTCGAAGCCGCTGCCGTTGACCGTGATCGTGGACCCGATCTCCGCCTTGGGCGGCGTGACCGAGGCGAGGACGGGCGGCGGCAGGCGCGAGTGCGAGTACATGTAGAACGCGCCCCCGGTCAGGGCGGCGGCGGCCACGGCGACGATCGCGACGCGTGGAATCGCGGGAAGGCCGGGCCCGCGCCTCTTCGCGCGCGCGGCCGGAGCGGGGCGGGCGGCCGGCGTCTCCGCGGGCACCTCGAGGGCTCCGCGCACGCGGTCGCCGGCGCTGATGCTGGGGACGTCGGTCATGTAATCCGGGCGGGCGAGGGGCGTCGAGGCCCGCGGCGTCCGTACCGGTCCCGCGGGTGCGGGCGGGGCCGCCGCCGGGGCCGCCGGAGGCGGAGGCGAGGGCGGGCTGTCGTCGACGATGATCGCGGGACCGCCGCCGGGGGCCTGGGCGCTGGGAGGCGCAAACGCCGGCGTGAACTTGTCCGGCACGGCCGGATCCGAGAAGACGAGCGGGTCCTCCTCCTCCGGGACCGTGAAGGCCGGGGCCGGCGCGGACGGACGCACGGCACGGGCGGGCTTCGCGGGCGTCGCCGCCGCCAGCGCCGCCAGATCGCCGGGCACGCGCACGAGCAGCTTCACGCTCTCCGGCGAGCCCGGGGGCCCGATCGAGATGCGGTCGCCGTCCGCGAGGACGTGGCCGGTCGCGACCTTCTCGCCGTTGACGAACGTCCCGGCGGCGCTGCCCTCGTCGCTCAGGATCACCGCCGCGTCTTCCCAGCTGACGCGGGCGTGGCTCGCGTCCACGTTCCGGCTGGTGAGGCGGACGTGCGAGTCGGGGCCCGAGCCGATGATCTTCGCGTCTCCGGGCCCCTCGAGCGGAATCTGGAGCCCGTCGGATGAACCCCCCGTCACGATCAGCGTGGGAAGCGGCGGGCCGCTAGACGAGGAACTCATTTGCCTCGCGTAATTTGGCCCGGATTCAAGCACACGGCGCGCGACGGTGTCAACGACGGCCGCGCGGCCGCGTGTGCGTTGACACACCCGCGCGCGAGGTGCAAGCTTGACGCCTTCGAGGTCCCCCCGATGGAGAAGGTGGCGCCGCCGGCGGCGGCGGAAGGGCTTCCCACCGAGCCCGCGCTCCGGAAGATCCGCATCCCCTTCATCAAGCGCGGCACCGTCGCCGTGGGCGGGGTGCGCGAGCACCTGTTCGTGGTCGACCTCGGGCTGCGGGGCGTCTTCATCGAGCGGCCGCAGCCGCTCGATCCCGGCCAGGAGATCGAAATCTGGTTCACCCTGCCCGGCAACGAGATCGCGGTGCACGCGCGCGGCCGCGTGGCCTGGTGGCGCTCGGCGGAAGCGGCGGCGCGCTCGCGCACCACGACGGGCGTCGGCGTGGAGTTCGTGGAGCTGGGGGAGGGCGATGCCGAGCGCGTGCGCCAGTACCTCCTCGATTACCTGCGGCGGCACCCGCGGCACCGTCGGTTCGTGCGTCATCCGGAGGAGGCGGAGGAGGAGGCATGAAGACCATCGGGGGACTGGTTTCCGGGCGCGAGATCTTCCACGTGCGCTCCGACCACTCCGTGCGCGAGGCGTGCCGGTACATGACCGACCGGCGCGTGGGGGCGGTGTCGGTGCTCGACGGCTCACGCCTCGTCGGCATCCTGTCCGAGCGGGACGTGATGAGCCGTGTGGTCGCGCCGCAGCTCGATCCGGATCGCACGCGGGTGGGTGAGGTGATGACGAAGGACCTCGTGGTCGCGCAGTCCGGCGAATCCCACGACGAGGGCCTGCGCAAGATGAAGCAGGCGGGCTGCCGCCACCTGCCCGTGGTCGACGGGGACCGCCTCGTCGGCATGGTGTCGCAGCGCGACCTGCTGCAGATCGACCTCTCCGAGAAGGACGAGGAGATCCGCTGGCTCAACGCCTACATCCACTTCATCCCCCCGGTGAAGGAAGGCACCTCCTAGGCTTTCGTTGCCCGTCCACGTCGTCCTCGTGCGGCCGCATTCGCCGGCCAACGTCGGCGCCGTCGCGCGCGTCATCCGCAACACCGGCCTGGCCGGTCTGCGCCTGGTCGCCCCCGGCGACTGGCGCACGATCGACTGTTGGCGCACGGCCTGGGGCAGCCAGGACGTCCTCGAGCAGGCCGCCGTCTTCGACGACCTCCCGTCCGCGGTGGCGGACGCGCAGGCGGCCCTGGCCTTCTCGGGCAAGAGCGGGAAGGGGGCAGCCGGGCGCGACGTCCGCGAGGCGGCGGCGGAAGTGGCGGGCCGCGCGGACGAGACGACCTGCCTCGTCTTCGGTCCCGAGAGCTCGGGCCTGACCGATGACGAGCTCGCGCGGTGCGGCCACCGCGTCCTCATTCCCACCCATCCGGACCAGCCCTCGCTGAACCTCTCGCACGCGGTGATGGTGGCGGCCTACGAGATCTTCCGCGCGGCCGCGCGCCCGGCCCCCCCGCCCCGGCGCGCCACCCTGGAGGAGAAGGCGGTCATGCTGGCCCGTCTTCGCGACGGCCTCGTCGCCATCGGCGCGCTGCCCGAGACCAACACCGAAGGCCATCTGCGGGACTGGCAGGCCCTCCTCGCGCGTGCCGATCTCACCCCGAACGAGGTCCGCCTCCTCGAGCATCTCGGCCGCAAGATGGCGAAGCCGCGCGGTTCGCACGGCGGCGGGAGCTGACCGTGGTCGACGAGCGCCCGTTCGAGGACGTGGAGATGACCGGCGACGGCTTCTCGCTCCCCGAGCTCAAATGGCGCGAGCTCGTCTTCGTCGGCGCGCTGCGGCGCGAGGGTGAGACCTTCGTCCGCGATCCCTCGCGCCCCCTGCCGCCCTTTCGCGCGGGCGACCTGTTCCCCGAGGGCCAGCGCTTCGTGGCCACGAAGGCCGGCGATCGCGTGCGCCTGCGGCGGGCCTGACCCGGCGCGTCAGGCCTTGGCCAGCTCGCGTCCGCGGAGGTGCCATCCGTGCGCGTGGCGGCGCGCGATCGACAGCGCGAGCATGGCCACGGCCAGGACGACGACGCCGCATCCCGCCTCCTCGACGGACAGGCTTCCCCGCAGGCCGGGGGCGATCCACTTGCCGTACACGATCTCGAGGTGCGCCCAGTAGACGAGGAGGCTCGTCTGCCCGAGCGGGCGCAACGCGCTCGGGCCGGGGAGACGGTCGAGGACGAAGGCCAGCGCGAGGAGCACGAGGAGGACGCCGCATTTGAGGGCGACGTAGGTCGGGCTCGTGTGCCAGAAGTCGTAGGTGGGATACGCGGCGGGGGCGTGCGCGTCGAGCCACAGCGCGATCGGGATGGCGGCGGCACCGGCCGCGGCCAGGGCGCCAATGGTGCGCCCTTCCGTCCCGCGGGCGCGCGCCCCCGCGAGCACGAGGCCGGCGGCCGCACCCACGGCCGTGAAGGCCGTCCACGGGAAGACGGGGAACAGCGCGTCGGGGACGCGGCCGGTGAAGTACCCTGCGATCGGGACCGGCCATCCCTGCCACCAGGGCGTATCCCAGGCCAGCGGGGTGAGCAGTGCGATGGCCGCGGCCAGGCCGAGCGTCGCGATCAGGCGATCGCGCGCGGAGGGGCGGCCGAGAGCGAGCGCGACCAGCATCAGGGAGACGGCGATGCAGTTGAGGACGTCCACGCGCAGCAGGTCGGCCGCCCGACCGAAGCCGCCGCTGGCGAGCATCCCCACACGGAAGAGGAAGGCGTAGCCGAGGACGGTGAGGCCGCGCCGCAGCCCGCGCCGGCGGACCTGGGCGCCGTCCGCGCCCTTCGCGCGCTCCCTCTCCGCGACGAGCGCGGCGGACACGCCGGCCAGGAACAGGAAGAGGGGAGCGGGGTAGCCGCCGAAGAGGCGAGCGAGGCCGAAGAGGCGGGTGCCCCGGTCCTCCGGCACCGTCCAGGCCGAGAAGGCATGGGTGTTGATCATGAGGAGCACGGCCAGACCGCGCGCCCAGTCGAGATAACCGAGGCGCGAAGCGCTCTTCGGGCCATCCTGGCCTGGGCTCGCAAAACCGGTCATAATCCGGGCCTTGAAGCCGCGCCCTTGACCATCCCGCCGCCGCTTGCCGGCGGGACGCTCGCCTGATCATGCCCCGCATCCTGCCGCGGCCGGAGCACAACGTCTCCCGAAAGGACATCGACGAGGATGCCCTGAAGGTGCTCTACCGCCTCAAGAATCACGGGTTCAAGGCCTACCTGGTCGGGGGAGGTGTACGCGACCTGCTCCTCGGGCGCAAGCCCAAGGACTTCGACATCGCCACCGACGCGCATCCCCAGCAGGTGAAGAAGCTCTTCCGGAACTGCTTCGTGGTGGGACGCCGCTTCCGGCTCTGCCACGTGCGCTTCGGACGCAAGGTCGTCGAGGTGTCCACCTTCCGCCGCCAGGCCCTCGCCGACGAAGGCGACACGCTCATCCGCCGCGACAACACGTTCGGGACCTCGGAAGAGGACGCCTTCCGCCGCGACTTCACCGTGAACGCGCTCTTCTACGACATCGCGACGTTCTCGGTGATCGACTACGTGGGCGGGCTGGAGGACCTCAGCGACCGGCTCATCCGCACCATCGGCGACCCCGCGGTGCGGTTCCGCGAGGACCCCGTGCGCATGCTGCGCGCGGTGGCCCTGGCCGCGCGTCTGGGCTTCACCATCGACCGCGACACGCTGGAAGCCGTCCGCTTCCTCCGCGGCGAGATCGTGAAGAGCAGCCCCGCGCGCATCCTGGACGAGCTCTACAAGATCCTGCGCCAGGGCGCGTCCCGGCAGACGTTCCAGCTGCTGCACGACGCGGGCCTCCTCGCCTACCTGCTGCCGGAGGCGGACGAGGCCATTGTCGATCAGGGCGAGCGGCTCCTGGGCAGCCTGGCCCGGCTCGACGACTACCGGAACGCGGGCCTGGCCGCGCCGGACGAGCTGACCAACTCGCTCCTGATGGGGACCCTGCTCGTTCCCCTCGGCATCCCGCTGCGCCGGGCGGCCGCCGCCACCGCGCCCCGCCGCGGAGCGGCGGAGGCGGAGCCCGAGGACGCCGACGATCGTCTCGATGTGGCGGCGGAGATGGCGGCGCTGGGCGAGGAGGAGGTCGACGACGCGCCCAGCGGCGGCCCGGCCGCGCTGGTCCTGCCCTTCGCGCGCCGCGACCTCGACCGCCTGCGCCTGATCCTCGCCGCCCAGAGCCGGCTGCGCGAGGTCCACACGTCGCCGAAGGTGAAGCACCTCCTGGCCGGCCGCGGCTATCTCGAGGAAGCGCTGCGCTGGATGGAGATCCACGGCGGCGTGCAGGGTCAGGAGCTGGCCATGCACTGGCGGCGCCTGGAGCTGGAGCCGTCCGCGGCCGGCTCCACGGCGGAGGCGAGCGTGGCCGGGAACGGGGACCTCCCGCGCCCTTCACGCTCGCGGCGGCGCCGCCGGCGGCGGCCGCGCCGTCGTCCCGGCTCGTCGTCGTCCACTCCGGTTCCCTCGGCCTGACATGGCGCGTCTCTCCGACGACGAGGCACGCAAGCGTCTCAGCGCCCTCCGCGGCTGGGAGATCGACGGGGACCGCTTGCGCAAGCGGTACACGCTGGAGTCCTTCCCCGCCGCCATCGCGTTCGTCCGCCGGGTCGCGGAGCTGGCGGAAGCGGCCGACCATCATCCCGACATCCTCATCGAGTACAAGAACGTCACGCTGACCCTGACCACGCACGATTCCGGCGGCCTCACCGCGCGCGACTTCTCGCTGGCCGCTCGTATCGACGCTTGAAGGCGCTGGTCACCGGGGCAGGGGGCCAGCTCGGTCGCGCGCTGGTGGCACGGCTGGGTGCGTCCACGCACGCGCTCGATCACGGCGACCTCGACGTCACCGATGCCGCCGCCGTGTCCGCGGTCGTCCAATCCGTCCGGCCCGACGTCCTGATCAACGCGACGGCCTACAACAAGGTGGACGCCGCCGAATCGGAGCCGGAGGCCGCGTTCGCGGTGAACGCGACGGCCGTCCTCGGCCTGGCCCTGGCCGCGCAGCGCGTGGGCGCGCTCCTCGTCCACGTCTCCACGGACTACGTGTTCGACGGCACCGCGTCGCGGCCGTACGTCGAAGGCGATGCCCCGCGCCCGATCAACGCCTACGGCCACTCGAAGCGGGCGGGCGAGGTGATCGTGGAGACGGTGGGCGCTCCCGCTCTCCTCGTGCGCACCAGCGGCGTGTTCGGACCCGGGGGAAGCCGGGCCAAGGGCGGCTCCTTCGTGGACCGGATCCTGGAACGCGCGCGCTCGGGGGCCGCCCTCAGGGTCGTCGACGACCAGCGCTTCGCGCCCACCTATGCCCCCGACCTGGCCGGCGCCCTCGTCGCCCTCATCGAGGGGAAAGCCACCGGCATCGTCCACGTGGCCAACGAGGGCACGTGCAGCTGGCACGAGCTGGCGGTGGCCGCGCTGGAGCTGGCCGGCCTCCCGGCCGCGGTGGATCGCATCTCCAGCTCGGAGCTGGCGGCGCCGGCGCGTCGTCCGGCCTATTCCGTGCTCTCGACCGCGCGGTTCGCGGAGCGCACGGGCGCGCCCCTTCGTCCCTGGCGCGCGGCCCTCGCGGAGATGCTCGGCGAGCGAGCTCCGAGGGGCGTATGAGCCGCATCACCATGGGCAAATAGGGTCCGCGTTTCCCGGCTACAATCCGCCCGTCTTCTCCGAAAGGAGTGCGATGTGAGCGATCAATCGCCGGCGCCCTCGGGAGATCTCCAGTTCGACAAGGCCGAGCCAGGGGAGGGGCAGTCGGCGTCGCCCACCGCGTGCGCCGCCTGCCAGAAGCCGCTCACCAGCGTCTACTACCAGGTCAACGGTCGCCCCGCCTGTGAGCGCTGCAAGGCGCAGCTCGAATACGACCAGATGTCGGGATCGGCGGTCAGCAACGTCGTGCGTGCGGGCGCATTCGGTCTGCTCGCCGCCCTGGCCGGCGGCGCCATCTGGTACGCCGTGCGGGCCACGACCGGCTACGAGGTGGGGCTGATCGCGGTGGTCGTGGGGATCATGGTCGGCAGCGCGGTTCGCGCCGGGTGCCGCCGCCGCGGCGGTGTCGCCTACCAGCTGCTCGCCGTCGCCCTCACGTATTTCGGGATCTGTGTCCAGTACGTGCCGGACATCATCAAGGCCATTCGCGATCACCGGCCGTCCCAGGCCGAGAATGCGCCGAACCCGACGACGTCCAACGCGACGACGTCCAACGCGTCCACCGCCCCCGTCGCCGCCGAGCCGCCGCCGAGTCCCGAGGCTTCGTCCCTGGCGAAGCACTCGCTGCCGGTGCGGCTCCTGATGGCCGTCGGTTTCCTGCTGGCCTTCGCCATGGCGGCGCCTTTCCTGGGCGGGTTCGAGAACATCATCGGGATCTTCATCATCGGCTTCGCCCTGTGGGAAGCCTGGAAGATCAATCGCCGCGTTCCCATGCAGATCGAAGGTCCCTTCCGTCTGGGCGCAGCCGCTCCGAGCGGGGAGGCGCGCTGAGCACAGCCGGCCCCGGCGTCATCGCGGAGGCGACGGCCGTCCGGAGCTGTCCCGATTGCGCGACGGAATGGGGCAGTGGTCTGCTCGCCTGTCCCGGGTGCCAGCGTCTCGTTCACAGCGAGGCCCTGCGAACGCTGGCGCAGGAGGCGGAGAGCGCCGCGCAGTCCGGGGACGTGCCGGCGTCGCTCGCTTCCTGGCGCCGCGCCCTCGAGCTCCTCCCCCTGGGGTCCCGCCAACACACGTTGCTGGCGGAGAAGGTCGTCGCTCTGAGCCTGGAAATCGAGAAGGCGGGGGGATCGAGCGAGCCCGCGAAGGACGCTTCGGGCCGCGCCCGCTGGACGGGCGTGCTCGGCGTCGTGGCCGCCCTGCTCTGGAAGTTCAAGGTCGTCGTCGTCCTCGTCCTCTCCAAGGCGAAGCTGCTCCTCCTCGGGCTGACCAAGCTCCCCACGCTGCTCAGCGCGCTGGCTTCCTTCGGTGTGTACTGGACGGTCTGGGGCTGGCGGTTCGCCCTCGGGCTGATCGCCACGATGTACGTCCACGAGATGGGCCATGTCTTCGCCTTGCGCCGCTATGGAATCCGCGCGACCGCGCCCATGTTCGTGCCCGGTCTCGGAGCCTTCGTCCGCATGGAGCAGTACCCCGTCTCTCCGCGCGAAGACGCGCGCGTGGGTCTGGCCGGTCCGATGTGGGGACTGTTCGCCGCCGCGGCCGCCTGGGCGGGAGCGGTGGCCACGGGCTGGCCGTCCTGGGCGGCGGTGGCGCGGACGGCGGCCTGGCTGAACCTGTTCAACCTGCTTCCGCTGGCGTCGCTCGACGGCGGGCGCGGCTTCCGCTCGTTGTCGCGCGGCCAGCGATGGCTGCTGGCCGGCTGTCTCGCGCTCGCGTGGGGGCTCTCGCACGAAGCCATCCTGGGGCTGCTTTGCCTGGTCGCCGCGGCGCGCGCCAGCTTCGGGCAGGGCGCCGCACCCGATCGCGGCGTCCTCGCCCAGTTCGCGTTCCTGGTCATTGCCCTCGCCGGCCTGTGTGTCGTCTCCGGCCGGCACGCGATGCCCTGAGATCCCGTCTCTCGCCCTGCGGATGGGTTATCCGTCCCGGGACGGATAACCGTCGCCCGGGAACCAAGACGACCGGCCGCTTGTCCAAGTTGGCGAGACCTCGATGAAGATCCCCTGGCGCCGCTTTGCCGAGCCGGAGTCGATCGTTCTGGCCCTTTCCGTGGCGAACTTTGCTCGAATCGGATACCTGATCGAACGAAGCTCTGGTATAGCCTGTCTCGTGTGCCCCTGGTATCACTCCTGGGGTTACGCGTACGAACCGTTTCGCCTGCTTGCAGCGGGCATCTTCGTCAGAGTTGGCCGGTCCTGGACCCAGGCCCTCGCGGCTGTTCTCGCCGCGCAGGTCTTCGTCGAGGGCTTCTACGCGGGCGTGTCGCCGGACCAATTGCTGGCCGTCCGTGCGGGCATCGAGGAATGGCCCTTCCTGACGCAAGGAATCGTGGGAGCCGCGGTCCTGGGTGTGGCGTGGTTCCGGCTCGCGCGGCGCGAGCGCTTGCGCGCGTGGCTCCGTTGGCCGACTCGAGCCGCGGTTGCGTTCATGATCCTCATCGCCGCTGGAATCGCGTCCAACTTCTCGTCATACCAGCAGTGCGAAAATCGCGTCGCGAGCTGGGTCGCACGCGAAATGCTGGGAGGGAAGCCGTTCACAGCGTGGGACGGCTTCCAAGGATGGGGCAACTCGGCGGCCATATTCCGCCGCGTCGGCGCGGACGTTCGCAAGTCCGATCCGGACACGGAAAGCTCGAGCTCGAGTGCCCGAGTCAGTGCGTGGCACACGACCGTACCGTTCGTGGTGCGAGTCCACTACGCAGTGGACGGGCGGCGGATGGGAGAACGAGCCTTTCTTTGTCTTTTCGGACTGACGTGGCCGCTTGAGAGGACCAGCTGGCTCTCCGCTGTCGACCGCGCGGTGGCTGTCGGCATGACGATTCCCTGGAATTGGTTCGTCGACCGGCCGTAGCGCCGCGATCGAGGCTCGCACATGCATGAGGTTCCTGGAAAGGTCAACGGGCGCGGCCCGTAGCCTCGGCACGATTGACGTGCCCCCGCGGATCCCCTAGCCTGTCGCACCGACGTTCGCGCGCGAGAGGTCCGGGTGGCGAGTCCCGATTGGCAGCGAGCAAAGGAAGTATTCGGGGCCGCGCTCACGCATGCCTCGCATCAGCGGGCCGCCTTCCTGGACGAAGCGTGCGGCGGCAACGCCGAGCTGCGCCGTGAGGTCGATGGCCTGCTGGCCGCGCACGAGGCGGCGAGCGACTTCCTTTCGAAGCCGATCGGGCTCGACACCGACGGCGCCGAGGAGGCGGGCGCGCTCGAGGCCGGCCCGCAACGGATCGGGCCCTACCGGATCCTCGACACCATCGCCCACGGGGGGATGGGCACGGTCTACCGGGCCGTGCGCGACGACGACGCGTTCCGCAAGACCGTCGCGCTGAAGCTGGTCCGCGGCGGGCGCCACTCCGACTACTTCGAGCGGCGCTTCCGCCAGGAGCGACAGATCCTGGCGGGCTTCCAGCATCCCAACGTTGCCACCGTGCTCGACGGCGGAACGACCGAGGACGGCCAACCCTACCTGGTCATGGAGTACGTGGAAGGGCAGCCGATCACCCACTTCTGCGCGGCCCAGGGATCGGGGACCCGGGAGCGCCTGGTCCTCTTTCGAACGATATGCGGCGCGGTCCAGTACGCCCATCAGAACCTGGTGGTCCACCGCGACATCAAGCCGGCCAACGTGCTCGTCGACGGGCACGGCGTCCCCAAGCTGCTCGACTTCGGCATCGCCAAGCTGCTGGCCTCCGGCGTCGATCCGGACCTGGCGCCCACCGCCACCGTGCTCCCCATGATGACCCCCGAATACGCGAGCCCCGAGCAGGTCAAAGGACAGCCGGTCACCACGGCCAGCGACGTCTACTCGCTGGGAGTCCTCCTCTACGAGCTGCTGGCCGGCCGGCGGCCCTACGAAGTGCAGACGGACTCGCTGGAGGCCATCGTGCACGCGGTCTGCCACACGGAACCCAGGGCGCCTAGCGAAGCCCTCACCCAGCGGCCGGGGACGACGCGAGCCGCCGGAAGCCTGCCGCCCGCGTCCGAGCTGCGAGGCGACCTGGACACGATCGTCCTCAAGGCGCTGCGCAAGGAGCCCGCGCGGCGTTATCGGACCGCGCACGAGCTCTCGGAAGACCTCCGACGCCACCTCGAAGGGCTTCCGGTCGGCGCCCGGGCGGACACCATCGGCTACCGCGCCGGCAAGTTCGTGCGCCGGCATCGCACCGCGGTGGCCGCCGCCTTCCTGGTGTCGGCCAGCCTGGTGGTGGGGATCGTGACCACCACGCGGCAAGCGCGTCTGGCGCAGCGGCGCTTTGACGAGGCCCGCCGGCTCATCCACACGGTCATCTTCGACATCCAGCCGAAGATGGGCGCGGTCGCCGGTACCACCCCCCTCCGCAAGGACCTCATCGAGAGCACGCTGCAGTACCTAGAGGCCTTGGCCCGCGACGCCGGCGACAACCCGGCGCTCCTCCGGGAGCTGGCCGCTTCGTACGTGCAGCTCGCCCGCGTCCAGGGCATCCAGGGAGAGGCCAATGTGGGCGACACCAAGGCCGCCCGCCGGACGCTGGGAGAAGCGGAGAAGCTCGTCGAGCGGCTCTGGAAGCTGGACCCCAACGGGCCCGAGTCCCTGCACGAGGCGGTGTTGGTGAAGCGCGCCCTCGCCCTCAGCTTCCTCTACGAGGGGGCGTACGCTCCGGCGCAGCAGCATGCCCGGCGGGCCGTCGAGCTGGCCCAGCGCTCGGTGGGGATCCGGCCGGACTTCCAGGCCCGTGAAGACCTGGCCGATGCCCATCGCACCCTCGCCAACAGCTCGGACTCCGCTGAAGCGTATGGGCGAAGCCGGGAGATCTACGAATCGCTGCTCCTCGAGAAGCCGGACGAGCCGCGGGTGCTGCAGAACCTGTCCCAGATATACAAATACGCCGCCAACATCCATTACCAGAAGGGCGAGCACAAGTCCGGCCTCGACCTCATTGTGAAGGCCCGTGCGATCGACGAGAAGCTTCTGGCCGGCAACCCCGAAGACCCCGAGGCGCAGATGGCCCTCTCGTTCTCCATGGGCCAGCTCAGTTGGGGCTATTCCTATCTGGGTGACCTGGCCGGGGCCCTCGCCGCCAGGCAGGAGAGCCTGGCCATTCGGGAGAGGATCCTGGCCCGGAACCCCGGGGACGCCCGCGCCCAGGACCAACTGGCCTCCGGGCTCAGGGTCCAGGCTTCGCTGCGGCGGCAGGCCGGCGACCGCGCCGCCGCCCGGGCGGACTACCTCAGGGCCCACGCGATCTTCACCGACCTCCGCGCCCGCGGCTACGGCGGCACGTACGTGGGGTCGGAGCTCGGGATCACGGATCTGGAGCTGGGAGAGCTGACGGCCGAGGAAGGGCGCGCGGCCGAGGCCTGCCAGTGGTATCGCCGGTCGGCCGCGGTCTTCGGTGAGCTGGCGGCCCAGGGTGGGGTGCGGTCGGATAACAAGGAAGAGGCCGAGAAGGCTCGCCGCGCCGCCGCCGCGTGCGGCCTCTGATGACGGCACCGCCGCCGGAGGCGGTCACCCGGCTGCTCGAGGCCTGGAGCAGCGGCGACCTGCGCGCGCGCGACGAGCTCATGCCCATCGTGTATTCCGAGCTGCGCCGGCGCGCGGCGGCCCATCTCAAGCGCGAGCGCCCGGGCCACACGCTGCGTCCGACGGACCTCCTCCATGAAGCGTATCTGCGGCTCTGCGCGCAGAACGCGGGGTTCAAGAACCGAGATCACTTCTTCGGAGTGGCCTCGCAACTGATGCGGCGCATCCTCGTCGATCACGCGCGGGCCCGGTCCGCGGCCAAGCGCGGGAAGGCGCTCCGCGTGACGCTGAGCGAGGACGTGGCGGCGGCGTCTCCGCCTGCGGATCTCCTGGGGCTCGACGCCGCGCTCGACGAGCTCGCCGCCCTCGACGAGCGCGAGGCGCAGGTCGTGGAGCTGCGCTTCTTCGGCGGCCTCACTCTGCCGGAAACGGCCCGTGTCCTGGGCATCTCGTTGGCCACGGCCAAGAACGACTGGGCGCACGCGAAGGCGTGGCTGTTCGCGAGGCTGGACCCCAGCTCCTCGTCCCTCCCTCGACCCCCTCGCAACTAGCCGTTTCTCCTTCCGCTTGCGCGTCTCGGGTGGGACGCCTTTCGGCATGGAGGCCGTCCCACAAGGAGGACGACCCGTGAGCAGACTATTGGCGGCATTGTGTCTCCTGGCGCTGCCTCTCCCCGCTCTGGCCCAGGCGCCGCTGGCCGCGAACGACGTCGTGGCCACCACCGCCGGCACGCCGATCGACGTCGACGTGCTCGCCAACGACAGCGACCCGGACGGCGACCCCGTCGACCTGACCGCGGTGGATGCTCCGGGGCACGGCACGGCGACCTTTGCCGGCGCCATCGTCACCTACACGCCGGCGGCGGGCTTCACGGGAATCGACCACTTCCTCTATACGATCTCGGACGGCAGCAATACGGCCAGGGCCGCGGTGAGCGTGTACGTCGACGTGCCGCTGCCGCCCCCACCCGTGCTGACCCTCACGCCGTCGTTCCTGGACTTCGGCGAGGTGCCAATCGAGAAGACCCGCGACCTCGTTCTGACCGTCACCAACAACACGGCCGCACCGATAGAGCTGGCCAATTTCATCCCGGTCGACCAGGGCACCCCCACGCCCTTCGACGCCACCGACTACCTGGCCCCTGACGGCTGTCATCTGATCCTCGCGCGGACCCTCGATCCGGGCGAGTCCTGCATTCAGATTGTGCGGTTCTATTCGGTGGTCGGGGCGGACGCCGTGAGTCCAACGCAGATGCGCCTCCTGGACGGCACCACATTTGACACGATCGCCACCGTCCCGCTCTTCGCGGCCGTGGGACCGCCCGACACCGGACTCAACAGCTCGCCCAGCGCGGTGGACGATCTCGCTGGAGTGGCGCCGGGGTTCACGCACACCCTCGAGGCGACGCGCAACGACTCGGACCCGGACCACGACCGGCTGCGCATCGCGTCCGTTTCCGACCCGCTGCACGGCACGGCCGCGGTCATATCCTGCCCGGCAAACCCGAACACCGACTGCATCCAGTACGTGCCCGATGCCGGCTACATCGGAACCGACGCCTTTCTGTACGCGGTCTCCGACGGCCGGGGCGGAACCGCCACCGCGACCTACCATCTGGCGGTGGGCAACCTCGTGCCGAACGTGGCGGCGATCACCCCGGACCGCGGGCCCACCTCGGGCGGCCAGGCCGTCCGCATCACAGGCTCGAACTTCGTTTTCCGTTCGGACGCGGCCTTCCTCTGCCTGGGTGTCGGCACGTTGCCCCTGACCATCACGTCACTCACGGACACCGAGATTCTGGCCACCACGCCGGCGAGCCTTCCCGGCGTGTGCGACCTCCGCGTCGTCACACGGTTCGGACGGACGGGCCAGCTGGCCAACGCCTACACCTACGAGGGGAGCGCACCCGTGGACACGGATGGCGACGGCGTCCTCGACGCCACGGACAACTGCCCGTTGACCCCGAACCCGAGCCAGGCCAACGCCGACGGAGACGGCCAGGGCGACGCTTGCGATCCGGACGATGACAATGACGGCTCGGCTGACGTATCGGACAACTGCCCACTCCATGCGAACGCCGATCAGGCCGACACCGATGCCGACGGGCTAGGCAACGTTTGCGACACGGACGACGACAACGACGGCCAGTCGGACGCGGACGAGGTCGCCTGCGGCTCGAACCCATTGAGCGCGGCCAGCACGGCGCCGGACGGCGACCGCGACGGTCGTCCGGATTGCGTCGATCCTGACGACGACAACGACGGCGTGGCCGACGGATCGGACAACTGCCCGCAGGTGGCGAATGCGAGCCAGGCGGATGCCGACCACGACGGTGTCGGCGATGCCTGCGATCCCACGACCCTGCCCGACCGCACGATCGTCTTTTCCAGAGCGACCGGGTCCAGCTATCGGATCTTCAAGATGCGCGCGGACGGCAGCAACGTGACGCAGCTGACGAGCGGCGATTCCTTCAGCGCGGATCGAACGCCGGCTCTGTCGCCCGACGGCAGGTACGTCCTGTTTGCCAGATGGGGCGTGCAGGGATCGGCTGTTTACAGGATCGACGTAGACGGCGGCAACCTGGTGCGGCTGACGGGCGCTGGTTTCGGATTGGACTGGGATCCTACGTGGTCGCCTGACGGCACGCAGATCGCCTATTCGTGTGTGGCGTATGTATGCGTGATGAACGCAGACGGCTCGAACATGAGGAGGCTGGCGTGGCACGGGATTGCGAGTCCCGGTCCCGCTTGGTCTCCCGACGGTACGAAGATCGCTTTCGCGAGTTTCAGGTTCGGCAATGCGTTCCTCGGCAATGCAGAGATCCTGGTGATGAATGCGGACGGCAGCGGCCTGACGAGACTGACAACCAACTCGGCGGCGGACGTTGGACCGACGTGGTCTCCGGACAGCGCGAGGATCGCCTTCGCGACACTCCGCCACGGCAACTACGAGATCTACTCGATGAACGCGGCCGATGGCACGGGGCTCATGCGCCTGACGAATCGCGCCGGGTACGACGGCGAGCCGGCCTGGGGCGCCAACGGCCAGATCGCGTTCACGTCGGTGTTGGGGAGTACTGGGACCTACCTGCGCAAGATCAACGCCGACGGCAGCGGAGTGACGGCGCTGGCCGCAGGCATCGAGCCGCATTGGTAGGGGCGGGTGGCCGCTCACCCGCGACCTCCGCCACCGCTCCGCAGGTTGGCTCTGCCAGCCTGCCAACAGTGGCTCGACCCCCAGTTGATCGGGGTGGACATGACTCGGCGTCGCCGGTCTGGGGATCAGACGCGCGCCATCGCGGATGGTCGCTCACCCGCGACCTCCGCCACCGCTACTTAGGTCGCCGACGTTGGATACGTGGGAGATACGGTGGTCCCGTACCGTACGTGATGAAACGAATGGCGGGGTGGACGGGACTCGAACCCGCGACCTCCGACGTGACAGGCCGGCGTTCTAACCAGCTGAACTACCACCCCGCATAGGTGGTTGAGCGGGAAGCCGCGGAAGGGATCGGCCCGGGGTGGTGGGCGGTGCAGGGTTCGAACCTGCGGCCCCCGGTGTGTAAGACCGATGCTCTACCGCTGAGCTAACCGCCCGGCGGGACAAAGGGCAAGTCTATGGGACGGGCTCGCCGAGTGTCAATCCGGCGCCGCGAGGTAGCGCGCGCGCACGAACGACGCCCACTCCGCCTCGAAGGCCGCCGCGCTCGCGAACCCCACCGTCGTCACGTCGCCGTTCGACCGGATGAGCCGCAGCAGTCCGTCGCGTCCCGCGCGCGAGACCACGAACTCGCCGATCAGGTAGCCCACCTCGTAGACCTGGCGGCTCGCGTTGGGGTCGGCGTCGAGCTCGGACAGCGTGGGGAAGCGGCCCTGCACGAGGTAGGGGAGCGACCGCGGGTCCACGCGCTC
>Ga0075421_100003630_pt1 | contig 18500 bp, 14 predicted proteins | sample SoiMetdeltSBSDD5_FD_75292 | JGI IMG/M metagenome (GOLD analysis project Ga0075421, IMG submission 75292) | Bulk soil microbial communities from a Populus tree surrounding site in Tennessee, USA - Soil MetaG P. deltoides SBSDD5 | ecosystem: Environmental > Terrestrial > Soil > Tree plantation... | reverse complement strand
GGGGGGGGGGGGGGGGGGGGGGGGGGGGGCGGGGGGGGGGGGGGGGGGGGGGGGGGGGGGGGGGGGGGGGGGGAAGCCCCCCCGGGGGGGGGGGGGGGGGTGGGGGGTGGCAGCGCGCTCGGCGCGCGGGGGAGGGGATCTAGCCTTCGAAACCGGCCAGCACGGCGAGCGCGTGGTCGATGTCCGCCGCGGTGTGGTCGGCGTTGACCTGGAAGCGGATCTCCTCGTCCCCCTTGGGGACCACCGGGTAGTTGAGGCCGGTGGCGAGCACGCCGTTGTCCTTGAGGTGGCGGACGAGCGCCGTCGTCCGCGCCGTGTCGCGCACCATCAGCGGCACCACCGGGTGCTCGCCGGGGATGGTCTCGAAGCCGAGGCGGACGAGCCCCTGCTCGAAGCGCGACGTCATCGCGCGGAGGTGGGCGAGGAGCGCGCGGCCGCGCTCGCTGTCGAGGAGGTCGACGGCGGCGAGGGCGGCCGCGGCTTCGGCGGGTGTGATCGGGTTCGAGTAGATGTACATCGGCGACTTCTCGCGCAGGAAGTCGATCAGCGTGGCGCTGCCGACGACGTAGCCGCCGTTGACCCCGAAGGCCTTGCCGAGAGTGCCGACGAGCACGTCAACCGGCTCGCAGCCGGTGTGCTCCTCGGTGCCGCGTCCGGTGACGCCGAAAGCGCCGACGCCGTGGCTGTCGTCGACGACCACGACGACGTTCTCGGGGTAGCGGCCGTCGTGCCGCTTGGCCGCGGCGACGATCTCGGGCAGCGGCGCGTGGTCGCCACGCATCGAGAAGATGCCGTCCGTGACGACGACGGCGCGGCGGCAGGTGCCGGCGCACGACTCGAGCTGGCGCTCGAGGTCGGCGACGTCGTTGTGCTTGTAGACCTCTTTGCGTGCCGGCCGGGCGAGGCGCATCGCGTTGATGATGCAGTTGTGGTTGAGCGCATCGCTGATAAGGGCAGTCTGGTCGCTGACGAGGGGCACCAGCACCGACAGCACGGTGGCGTAGGCCGAGCTGAAGATCATCCCGGCCTCGCGGCCGTGGAGCTCGGCGAGGCGGCGCTCGAGCGCCACATGGACGTCGTGGGTGCCGCTGATGAAGCGCACGGCGCCGGGCCCCGTGCCGTAGCGGCGCGCGGCGTGCTCCTCGGCGGCGATCACCTCGGGCTGGAACGACATGCCGAGATAGCTGTTGGAGTTCATGCGCAGGTATCGGGTGTCACCCTCGCCCGCGAGACGGAAGCGGGGGCCGCGGCCGTCCGCGGCCGGGAGCACCTCGACGACGACGCTCTCGGCGCCCTTGGCGGTGCCCTTGGCGACGAGGTCGGCGACTTCGGCGCCGAGCACCTGGAGCAGCTGGTCTTGCGGCATGGTCCCTCGCTAAGCCTGTAGCTTGACCCGCAGCTTCTCGAGCATGTCGGAGGTCATCGCAGCGAGGTCATAGCGCGGCGACCACCCCCACTCCCGGCGCGCCGCCGAGTCGTCGAGCGAGTTGGGCCAGGAGTCGGCGATCGACTGCCGCACCGGGTCGACGCGGTAGTCGATCGAGAAGCCCGGGACGTGCTCGCGGATCGCCGCCGCCAGCTCCTCCGGGGTGAAGTTCATCGCCGTCACGTTGAAGGCGTTGCGGTGCTCGAGGCGCCCGGCGTCGACCTCCATCACGGCGACGAGCGCCGCCAGCGCGTCGGGCATGTACATCATGTCGAGCCGCGTGTCGGGCTCGAGGAAACACGTGTAGTGGCCGTGACGGATCGCCTCGTAGAAGATCTCGACGGCGTAGTCGGTGGTGCCGCCACCGGGCGGCGCCACGTACGAGATGAGGCCGGGAAAGCGCAGGCCGCGGGTGTCGACGCCGAAGCGGCGGTTGTAGTAGTCACACAGTAGCTCGCCCGCCACCTTGGTGACGCCGTACATGGTGGTCGGCCGCTGGATGGTGTCCTGCGGCGTGTGGTCCGCCGGCGTCGTCGGCCCGAAGGCGCCGATCGAGCTGGGGAAGAAGACCGCGCAGCGGTTCTGCCGGGCCACTTCGAGCACGCGGTAGAGGCCGCCCATGTTGATGTCCCAGGCGACGTGCGGCTTCTCCTCGGAGGTCGCCGAGAGGAGGGCGGCGAGGTGGTAGATCGCGTCCACCTGGTGGCGGTGCAGCACCTCGCGGATCTGGTGTCCGTTCGTGCAGTCGAGGAACTCGAAGGGCCCCCCGTCGGCGAGGGCTCCCTTCGGCGGCATGCGGATGTCGGAGGCGACGACGTGGTCCTCGCCGTACCGCTCGCGCAGGGCGGGCACGAGCTCGGAGCCGATCTGCCCGAGCGCGCCCGTCACCAGGATGTTCTTCATGGGGTCGGAATCCTAGCAGCGGAACCAGGGACCCGAGATCCCGTGTACGAGGTGGGACGGGCACGGGTAGGATCGCGTGCTGATGCGGGCCCTCGACTCCGTCGAACAGCGTGTCATCGGCAGCCTCATCGAGAAGGAGCTGTCGACGCCGGACGGCTACCCGTTGACCCTCAACGCGCTCGTCGCCGCCTGCAACCAGACCAGCAACCGCGATCCGGTGAGCCGCCTCGCCCCCGAAAACGTCGACGGCGCTCTCGTGCGTCTCATGGGCGACCTGCTGGTCTGGCGCGACCGCGGCGCTCGCGCCCTGCGCTGGAAGCACAACGTCGAGGAGAAGCTCGGGCTCTCGGACAGGCCGACGAAGGCGGTGATGGCCGAGCTGCTCCTGCGCGGCGCGCAGACGCCCGGCGAGCTCCGCGCGCGCACGCCGCGGATGCACGAGTTCGCCGACCTTGCCGGTGTCGAGACGACGCTGCACGCGCTCGCCCGGCGCGGCTTCGTCGAGGAGCTGCCCCGGCAGCACGGGCAGAAGGAGCGCCGCTGGCGGCAGCTCCTCGGGAAGGGCACGACCTCCCCGGCCGGCGCGAGAGCGGACGCCGGCGAGGTGCCCGACGTGCCCCCGCCGCCGCCGAGGACGGCCGTGGTGGCCGCACCTCCGGTGGTGGTGCGCGTCGCCACGCCGACTCCGGAGCGAGTGGCGACGCCACCCTCTGCACCAGAGCGGAGCGCCGCGGTCGCTCCCGGGGCGGATCGAAGCGCCGCGACCACCGACGACCTCCCGGCCCGCGTCGCGGCGCTAGAGCGACGCGTCGACGAGCTCACCGCGCTCCTCGCTAAGCTCACGCACGAGCGCTGAGGTCGCGGAAGATCGCGCGGCGGCGCACCAGACCCACGAGCTCCAGGACTTGTGCCGCGTGGTCACGTTCCCGCGAATGCACTCCACCCTGCCGGATGGCGCCGGCGCTCCTTCCAGATCGCGAAGATCGCCGGGTAGACGGTCAGCTCGAGCAAGAACGAGGTGACGATGCCGCCCACCATCGGCGCGGCGATCCGCTTCATCACGTCGGCGCCGGTGCCGCTCGACCACATGACCGGCATCAGGCCGACGAGCAGCACGAGCACGGTCATCAGCTTCGGGCGAATGCGGTGCGCAGCCCCCTCGACGATCGCCTCCCGCAGGTCGGCGGGTTCGCGCAGCCGACCTTCGCGTCGCCATCGCTCCCAGGCCAGGTCGAGGTAGAGCAGCATCACCACGCCGGTCTCGGCGTCGAGGCCGGCGAGGGCGATGAGCCCCACCCAGACGGCGACGCTCACGTGGTAGCCGAGGATCCAGAGCAGCCAGACCGCGCCGACGAGGGAGAACGGCACCGCGAGCAGCACGATCGCCACCTTGGTGACTGACCCGGTGTTGAAGTAGAGGAGCAGGGCGATGAGGAAGAGCGTCACCGGCACGACGATCTTCAGCTTGGCCTTGGCGCGCTCGAGATAGGTGAACTGGCCCGCCCACTCGGTGCGAACTCCAGCCGGTAGGTGCACCTGCGATGCGACGACCTGCCGCGCCTCGGCGACGTAGCTGCCGATGGCTCGCGTACCGGGATCGATGAAGACGTAGCCCACCAGGCGCCCGTCTTCGCTGCGGATCATCGGCGGCCCGGTGGCAAACGTGATCTTGGCCACCTGCCCGAGCGGGACCTGCCCGCCGCCGGGCGTCGAGACCAGCACTCTCGCCAGCGCCTGCGGCGTCTCGCGGAACTCGCGGGCGTAACGCACGGTGATGGGATAGCGCTCCCTCCCCTCGACGGTCTGCGACACCGGCATGCCGCCCACCGCGGTCGTCACCACGTCGTTCACGTCCGAGACGCGAACGCCGAAGCGCGACGCGGCCTGCCGATCGATGCGCACGTCGACGTAGAAACCGCCGGTGGAGCGGTCCGCGAACGCCGAGCGCGTACCCGGCACCTTGGCGACCGCGCCCTCGATCGCCACCGCGGCGCGCTCGATGGTGTCGAGGTCGTCGCCGAAGATCTTGACGCCGAGCGGTGCTCGGATGCCGGTCGACAGCATCTCGGTCCGGGTCTGGATCGGCATCCACCAGACGTTCGGCATGCCCGGGAACGACAGCGCTCGGTCCATCTCGCCGATGAGGCCGTCCCAGGTGAGTCCCCGCCGCCACTGGTCGCGCGGCTTCAGGGTGACCACGCTCTCGACCATGCCGATGGGCGCGGGATCGGTGGGAGTCTCGGCGCGCCCCATCTTGCCGAACACGCGGACCACCTCCGGAAACTGGCGCAGCCGCGCGTCCATCATCTGCAGCACTCGCTGCGCCTCACTGGTCGACATCCCCGGCGGCGCCGTCGGCATGTAGAGCAGCACTCCCTCGTTGAGCGGGGGCATGAACTCGGTGTCGAGGGCCAGAAGCACCGGCGCCGTGGCGAGGATGACCAGGGCCGCGGCGACGAGGACGGCCCAGCGCCAGCGGACGACGAATCGCACCACCGGCGCGTAGAGGCGAATCAGCCAGCGGTTGACCGGGTTGTCCTTCTCCTTGCGGATGCGGCCGCGGATGAAGAGGGCGGCGAGCGCCGGCGTCAGGGTCGCCGAGAGCAGGGCGGCGAAACCCATCGAGTAGGTCTTGGTGAAGGCGAGCGGGCGGAACAGCCGACCCTCGACGCCCTCGAGCGTGAACACCGGCAGGAAGGAGATGGTGATTACCAGCAGCGAAAAGAAGAGCGACGGTCCCACCTCCTGCATCGCCTCGACGATCACCGCCAGGCGCGGCGTGGGACGCCCTTCGCCCTCCCAATGCTCCAGCCGCTTGTGGACGTTCTCGATCAGGATGATGGAGGCGTCCACCATGGCGCCGATCGCCACGATGATGCCGCCGAGCGACATGATGTTGACCGTCAAGCCCTGGTAGAACATCGGGATGAAGGCGAGCAGCACGGCGACCGGCAAGGTGAGGATCACCACCAGGGAGCTGCGTGCGTGGAGCAGGAAGGCTAAGATCACCAGCGAGACCACCAGGATCTCTTCCAGGAGCGTGTGCCGGAGGGTGGCGATCGACTCCTCGATGAGCGGGGCCCGGTCGTAGGCGGTGACCACGCGCACGCCGGTCGGCAGGGTTTTCTGCACCTCGGCCAGTCGTTGCTTGACGGCCCGGATGACGTCGAGCGCGTTTTCGCCGTAGCGCATGACGACGATGGCGCCCACGGTTTCGCCCCGGCCGTCGAGCTCGGCGAAGCCGCGGCGCGGTGCTGGTGCCAGCTCAACCCGGGCTACGTCGCTGAGGGTGACGGATGCGCCGATCGCGGTCGTGCGCAGCGGCGCGGAGGCGAGGTCTCCTCGACCCTGGACGTAGCCACGGCCACGCACCATGAACTCGTGCTGCCCCACTTCCATGACCTGCCCGCCGACCTCCTGATTGGAGTCGCGCACCGCCTGCGCCACCTCTCGCAGAGGGATGCCGTAGGCCTGGAGCTTCACCGGATCGAGGACGATCTGGTACTCCTTCTCGAAGCCGCCGACGGTCGCCACTTCCGCCACGCCCGGCACGCTCTCGAGCGCGTAGCGCAGGTTCCAGTCCTGCAGCGCCCGTAGCTGCTGCAGGCTCTGGGTGTGGCCCTCGTCGACGAGGGCGTATTCGTAGACCCAGCCCACAGCGGTGGCGTCCGGGCCGAGGGTCGGATTGATCCCCTCGGGGAGCTTGCCGCGCACCTCGCTGAGGTACTCGAGCACCCGCGAGCGCGCCCAGTAGATGTCGGTCCCGTCGTCGAAGATGGCGTAGACGAACGACATGCCGAACATCGACTGGCCACGGACGTACTGCACGCGTGGCGCGGAAATCAGCGACGTTACGATCGGATAGGTGACCTGGTCCTCGACGATGTCGGGGCTCTGCCCCTGCCACTCGGTGAAGACGATCACCTGCACGTCCGACAGATCGGGGATGGCATCGAGCGGGGAGCGCCGCATGGCCAGCCAGCCCCAGGCGGCGAGGGCGACCACGAGCAGGATCGTGAGCCAAGGGTGGTAGGCGCAGGCGGCGATCAGCCGGCCCACCCCACCGACCCGGCGTGCTTCGGCTGGCGTGGCGACGTCTATCGCCGGCGGCAGAGCGGGCTCGTTCATCGCCATTGCTCCATCGCCAGCTTCAGTCGCGATTCGGCGGCCACCAGGAAGTTCCCGGAGGTGACGATCGTCTCGCCCTCCCGCAGCCCTTCGAGCACCTCGACGACGTCGCCGGCGGTCTGGCCGGCGACCACACGCCGCGGCACCAGCCGCCCATCGCCGAGGTCCACGAAGACGAAGCTCTTGTCGCCGGCGTAGAGGATCGCGTCTGCCGGAACAGCCAGCCGCTCGCCGAGGCTCTTGGTCAGGGTCACGTTGGCGAACATGTCGGGCTTGAGCTCGAGATCGCCGTTGGGCAGCTGAATGCGCACTCGCCCGGTTCGGCTCGCGGCATCGAGGTAGGGATAGACGAAGCCGATGGTGCCGGTGTACGAGCGGCCGGGTAGATACGGGAAGCTGACCGAGGCGCTGTCGCCCACGTGGATGAGGGCCAGCTCGGACTCGTAGACCTCGGCCTCCACCCAGACCGTGTCGAGGCCGGCGAGTCGAAAGAGCTTCATTCCAGGCTCGACGGCTCCCCCCGCGACCACCTCTTTTTCGACGACGTAGCCGGACGCCGGCGAGAGGATCGGTTGCTCTTCGACGGCCTTGCCGGTCTGCGCCAGGCGGTCGATCTGCGCGGGCTGCAGGTCCCACAGCCGCAGCCGCTGCCGCGCCGCGGTCACCAGGTAGTCCGCCCGGTCGGGGGCGCCCGTGCCGCGCGCCTCGCGCTGGCTGCGGAGCGCGATCAGGTATTCCTGCTGCGCGGCGTAGAGCTCGGGGCTGTAGAGGGTGAACAACGCCTGGCCGCGACGCACCGCCTGCCCCGGGCGGTCGACGTAGAGGCGGCCGACGAAGCCTTTGTATTTGACGGTGACGTCGGTCAGCTTCGTCTCGTCGAAGACGACCTTGCCCACGGCCCGAACCGGAACCGCGAGTTGCCTGCGGATCACCACCGCCGTCGTCACGCCGATCGCCTGGCGTCGTGCAGCGTCCATCCGTACGACGGCGGCCGCGTTCGTCGCCGCATCGGAGGGCGCCGCAGGAGAGCTGGCCGGCAGTGGCACGTTCCAGTCGGTCGGGGAGCCACAGGTGGTCATCGCCATGCCCAGGTACGGGTTCTGCTTCTGCGTTCCCCGTTGCATCCACTTGGGGAAGGTCGTCGTCATCGGACACGAATACGCCTGCCACCCGGCGGCGAGCCGCGCGTCGGCGCCGGCGAGGCCGATCAGCGAGCGGCTGGCGTTGCCGAGCGCGGTGCGGGCGCTCTCGAGGTCCTTTGCCTCGCGGAGCGCAGCGGCCGCGGCGGCGCCGTCGTGGAGCAACTGCGCTACGTCGGCACGGGTGGTCTCGCCCAGGGCCTGCCGGGCCGCCCGCAGGCTCTGCTCGAGCCGCGCCGCGCGTGCCGCCAGCCCGTCGACGCTGTCCGCGGCGAGCAGGCCGCGGGCTTCGTCATAGGCGTCGAGCGCCGTGCGAAGAGGCTCGAGAGCCGGTGCCGGCAGCTCGACAGGCGCCAGCGCGACCGGCTCCGCTGTCAGGGCCGGGACAGCGGTCTGCGCGCCGCTCGTGCCGCCGAGGTCCTTGAGCCCTTTGCTGCCTACCGTCGCCGTGTATTCGCCCTTGGCGCTGCCCTGCGGCGTCGTGATCGTCAGGTCGAGCGTCCAGGTGCCGTTGATCGGAAAGTCGAAGGTGGTGCGGAACAGGCCGGGGCCTTCCTCGGTGACGTCGGCGTTACCCTTCATTTCGGGCATCGAGCCCATCGCCCGCATGAGCCAGCCGAGGGTGACGTCGGCATCCGCCACCGGCTTGCCGTCGACGCCGAGCACCTCGACCCACACGGTGTTGCCTTTCTGCTTCGGCGGGTCCGGTTTCAACCAGAGGTTCCACGAGAGGCCGCCCGAGAGTCCAGTGAGCAGGGGCTCTCCCGAGGGGCGCCTGGCGCCACCGCATGCCGACGCCATTGCCAGGAGTGCCACCGCCGCCGCAAGGACGAAGCCGCGAAAGACGATCGGTCGGATGGGATGCGCGGACATGGTCACTCCTTCCCTCGGGCCGTAGCCGTCGACGTCGCGGCGGCAGCAGCCGTGCCCGGCAGCTCGCCAAGGGTGCGCGCCACAGCTGCCTGCGCCCGGACGTAGCCGGCGACGGCTTCGTGGTACTGCTGCTGTGCGTCGCGCAGACTGCGCTCGGCCTCGATCAACCCGAGCATCGACTCGTTGCCGCTTTCGAAGCTCACCCGTGCGGCCGCGACCTGGTCGCGCGCGGCCGGGAGCACGCGATCTCGATAGAGCTCGATGAGATGCATCATTTCCTCGCGATCGGCGATCGCGACAACGGACTCCGCGTGCAACGTGTCTTCGAGCCCTTGCAGCTCGGCGGCCGCCTGGTCCACGCGGGCTTCCGCAGCGGCCACTTGGGCGCGAATGCGGCCTCGCCGGATCGGCACGTTGACGCCCAGCCCCACCGCCCAGCGGTGCTCCTGCATGTCCCACATCGAGCTGTAGCCCGTCATCACCTCGAAGTCGGGGTACCGCGACCTCCGGGACAGCTCGAGCTCTGCCTCGCGCGCCGCCACCTCGGCGCGACGAGCGCGCAGCTCCGGTCGATCGGCGATGACGACCCCCCGCTCTGACTCATCATGGTGCGCTGCCGCCACTGCGGCAGGAATCTCCAGCTTCACCGGCGGCGGCGGCAGCGGCGCCTCGGCGGGCCTGTGCAGCATCGCGTTGAGCCGAGCGACTACGCGCCGCTCGGCAGCCCGCAGCTCGACGTCGTGGTGCAGCATGCGGGCAGCCTCGACCTCCGCTTGCACGGGGGCCTGCTGGGGCACGAGGCCCGCCGTGTAGCGAGCGGTCGCCACCTGCTTGAACGCATCGAGCAGGGCGATGTGCTCGGCGTTGATCTCGCGCTCGCGGGCGTTGAGGTAGTAGTCGGCGAACAGGCCCGCGGCCTGCGCGGCGAGATCGAGACGGGCCGCTTGCAGCTGCTCCGTCGCCGCGGTGGCTTCGCTCGCGGCCACCTGCCCGCGCAACCGGCGCTTCCCGGGATAGGGGATGCGCTGGCTGGCCCGCAGCTCGTAGCCAACGGGCTCGCCCCCGGCCAGCGACAGCGGCGCGAGCATGGCCGTCGCCATCGGGTCCTCGAGCGCGGTCGCCTGCGCCGCCGCGGCGGCCGCGGCGCGGGCTGCGGCTGCCATCGCCGTCAGGCCGGCGTTGCCGTCGAGGACCGCCTCGACGAGTTGGTCGAGGCTCAGCACGGGCCCGAACTCTGCGTCACTCGCGCTCGGCGCGTGCGCCTGCTCTCCAGACCCGGTACCCGAGCTTTGCGGATGGCCGGCGCCGCCCACCGCGGCGGCCGCCAGCGTGCCGAGGAGCACGCACCTGAAGGTGCGTCGATCGAGATGCATCGTGAGACCTCCGTTGGGTCGACAGTGATCGCCCTCCGCCACACGCGGAGGACGCACCTATCCCAACGGACGTCTCAGATCAGCAGGATGGAATGGAGGGTATAGAGCGGGACGTCGCGCGCCGCCGCACCCAGGCGAAAGGGCTCACCGCTGCGTTCGATGGAGGCGGGGCCGATCTCGGTTGCTTGCAAAGCCGGCTGGACGGCAACGGCGGGCTGGACGAGCGTGCGCGAGAGGGTTCCCGGCTCCGAGCGGCGCTCGGAGGTCCCGCAGCAGTCCGGAGCGGAGACCCCGCCGGCCTTCGGTGCCGCCGAGTGCTTCGCCATCCCCCGCATCGGGCACGCCTTGCCCGGCAAACAGGTGATGGCGAGCAATGGAGCGCCGGCGCCCCAGAACAGGACGGCGGCGAGCAGAGCGCTGAGGAACCGTAGGCGCAACAAGCGGTTCGAAGTCTACCGCGTTGCGGACAGGGAGCACCGGATCTTCCATCCGCAAGCCCGTTGTAAGTCGCTGCTGAGATGGTGGTTAGAGTCATCTTTGCCCGTGCTCTCCCGGGGCTCGCTCGTGGAGTCGACTTCCGGACCTCCGCAAATATAGTTGCGGCTACCAACAGCATCGAATACAATGGTTGCGGCCGCCAACGAAGCGCTCCAGGATCCATCCATCAGACCGGGAGGAGTATCCGCCGATGACCGCCGCCAGCCGTCTTTCCCGTGCGCCCGCCGGCACCGAAGCCAGTGCGTTTCCCGTGGTCGTCATCGGCGCCGGGCCGATCGGGCTCGCCGCCGCCGCCCATCTCCTCGCTCGCGGCGGTTCCCCGATCGTCCTCGAGGCAGGGGACGCTGTCGGCGCCTCGATCCGGGACTGGGGCCACGTCCGGCTCTTCTCACCCTGGAAGTACCTCGTCGACGCGGCGAGCCGCGCGCGGCTCGAGGCCCGGGGGTGGGTGATGCCGGATGGTGAGGAGCTCCCCACGGGGCGCGAGCTGGTCGAGCGCTACCTCGAGCCGCTGGCGGCGATCCCCGACCTCGCGTCGACGATCCGGCTCGGCCACCGCGTGACGGCGGTGACCCGGCACGGGTTCGACAAGGTCAAGAGCGCCGGCCGCGACGAGGCACCCTTCGAGGTCGTGGTGGAGAGGCAGGACGGGCGCCGGGAACGCATCCTCGCGCGCGCGGTCGTCGACGCCTCGGGGACCTGGGCGAGCCCCAACCCCCTGGGCGCATCCGGTCTGCCCCTCGCGGGAGAAGCCGCGGCGTCGGCTCGCATCTCCTACCGCATCCCCGACGCGCTCGGTGCCGACCGCGCGCGGTACGCGGGGAAACGCACGCTCGTCGTGGGCAGCGGCCACTCGGCGTTCAACGCTCTCCTCGATCTCGCGCGGCTCGCGGTCGACGCACCCGGCACGGAGGTGACCTGGGCGGTCCGCCGTCCCGAGGTCGGCCTCATGTACGGTGGCGGCTCGCGCGACGCGCTGGGCGCACGCGGCCGTCTGGGCGAGCGCTTGCAGGCCCTCGTCGAAGACCGCTTCGTGACGCTCGTGCTCGGGTTTCGCGCCGCCCGGATCGCGAGCGACGCCGGCGGCGTCACCATCGAGGACGAGAACGGCCGAGCGCTGGGACCGTTCGACGAGCTCGTCGTGACCACCGGGTTCCGGCCCGACCTCGGCCCGACGCGCGAGCTGCGTCTGGCGCTGGACGCGTGGCTCGAGAGCCCGGTGCAGCTCGCTCCGCTCATCGACCCCAACGTCCACAGCTGCGGGACGGTCTATCCGCACGGCGCCGCCGAGCTGGCGCACCCCGAGAAGGACTTCTACGTCGTTGGGATGAAGAGCTACGGCCGCGCTCCGACGTTCCTGCTCCTGACCGGCTACGAGCAGGTGCGCTCGGTGGTCGCCAAGCTCGCCGGCGACGAGCAGGCCGCGCGCGAGGTGCGCCTCGTGCTGCCCGAAACGGGAGTCTGCTCCACCGACCTCGCCGGCGCGTCGGCCTGCTGCGGAACGAGCGACGGCGGCAAGGCGGCCGTCGCCGGCTCTTGCGGCATCACCTCGCCCTGCGCCTCGGCGGCTACCGCCGCCGTCGCGACGACCAGCGTCACCACGAGCTGTTGCGGTTGATCGCCTCCCCGCAAGTGGGGAGGCTCGGCCCCCCGGTGCGACGACGGATCTACCGGGGGTGGGCGATGGTGGCTGCCCTCGGCATCACCACCTGCGTCGCGTACGGCGTCCTCTCGTATTCGTTCGCCCTGTTCCTCGCGCCGATGGAGGCCGACCTCGGATGGAGCCGCACGCAGCTCACGGGGGCGTTTTCGCTCTCGTGGCTGGTCGCCGGGGTCGCGGCAATCCCGGTGGGTCGGTGGGTCGACCGGCGGGGCGCGCGCGCCGCGATGACGGTCGGCTCGATCGCCGCCACGGGGCTGCTGCTCGCCTGGTCCCGCGTCGAGCGCCTCACCACCTTCTACGCGATCTGGATCGGCCTCGGCGCCGCCTGCGCGGCCGTGCTCTACGAGCCCGCGTTCGCCGTCGTGGCGACCTGGTTCGATCGCCATCGCAACCGGGCGCTGACGCTGCTCACCTTCCTCGGCGGCCTGGCGAGCGTGATCTTCGTCCCGCTCGGGAGCTGGCTCGTCCATGCACGGGGATGGCGAGGGGCGCTCGTCTGGCTGGCGGCGATCCTCGGCGGCGTCTCGATCCCCCTCCACGCGCTCGTTCTTCGACGGCGCCCCGCCGACCTCGGTCTTCGCCCCGACGGGGCGCCCGATCGCGTGGCGCTCGAAGAGACGGCGGCGGCCCCGACCACGCGCAACGTCGCGCTCGGCGAGGCGCTGCGCAGTCGGTCCTTCGTCCTACTCACGACCTCGTTCGGTCTCGCGACGGTGGCCTCGACGGCGATCACGGTGCACCTCGTGCCCCTACTGCTCGAGCGCGGCCACGGGGCGTCGCTCGCCGCCGCGGCGATGGCGACGCTGGGTCTCATGGCGCTCCCCGGACGACTCGTCTTCACGCCGCTCGGCGGCAAGGTGCCGCGCGCGGCGGTGACGGCCTCGATCTTCGCCCTGCAGGCGCTCTCGGCGGCAGTCCTGCTCGCGGGCTCGTCGCGCGCGGCCGTGTGGTGCTTCGTGGTCCTGTTCGGCGCCGGCTTCGGCGCCGTCACGCCGGCCCGCGCGGCGCTCGTCGCGGAGACATACGGGCCGGGCTCCTATGCGAGCATCAGCGGCGCCATGGCCCTGGCGCTCGCGCTCGCTCGCGCTGCAGCCCCTGTGGGGGCGAGCCTCGTGCGCGAAGCCACCGGGAGCTATGGAGCCGTGCTCGCGCTGGTGCTCGCCGCCAGCGTGGTCTCGGGCGCCCTCGGGCTCGCGGCCGGCGCCTCGGCGCCGCGGCGGGTGGTCGAGGAGTGCACGACGTGAGTGCGCGCCCGGAGCTCGTTGTCCGGCAGGCCGCGGCAGCGGACGCCGCCGCGATCGCGGGCATCTACAACCAGGGCATCGCAGATCGCGTGGCGACGTTCGAGACGCGCCCGCGCGACGCCGCCGAGGTCGCGGGCTGGCTCGGGCATGTGCGCTACCCGCTGCTCGTCGCGACGGCCGAAGGTGCCGTGCTCGGTTGGGTGCGCGCCTACCCCTACCGCGAGCGCGACTGCTACGCCGGCATCGCGGAGTTCTCCGTGTACGTCGACCGCACGGCCCGAGGGCGCGGCGTGGGCGACGCTCTCATGCGCTCCTTCGTCCCCGCCTGCGAGCGCGTGGGGCTCTGGAAGCTCCTCTCGCGCATCTTCCCGGAGAACGCCGGGTCCCGGGCGCTTTGCATGCGCCACGACTTCCGCGAGGTCGGCGTGTACCGTCGGCACGCGCGGCTCGACGGGGAGTGGCGCGACGTCGTCATCGTCGAGCGCCTGCTCGGCGACGCTGCGCGCAGCTGAGCGGTCTCAGCGCGCGCGCAGCGCACGCAACGCGAGCGCCGGCACGGTCCCCGTGGCGAGCCCGAGCGCCATGCCGGCGAGGCCCGCGAGGCCGGCGTGGAGGCAGCCGGCCGTTCCGAGCACGACGGTCATCGTCGCGGCCGCGATCCAGAATCGCGCTCCGTGCAGCGGTCTCGCCGGGTGCCGCATGAGGAGCACGCCGCCGAGGAAGCCGCCGAGGACCGCCGCCGCCGGGAGGATGCCGCAGACCGTCGCGCTGCAGAGGATCCCGCTCCACTTCGCGAGCAGCGGCACGAGGAGCGGGGCCAGGCCCGCGGCGAATCCCGCGCGTGCTCCGCGCTCCGCGTCGAGACCCTTCCAGGTGAACCACGCGAAGAGTGCCGCAGTGGCCGTCACCAGCCCGAGCGTCGCCGGCGGCCTGGCGCCGTCGAGGCAGTGGTAGAGGGCGAGCGAGGTGGCGGCGGCAGGAATCGCCGCGCGGCGCAGCGCGACTCCGGCGCGCCCTCGCTCGTAGGCGCGGCGGGCCGCGGCTTGCAGCAGGGTCGGATCCAGGGCGGCTTCATCCATGGCGCAGCCTCCACGCTTCGCGGATCCGCTGCCGGGCGCGCTGCAGTCGCTTGCGGAACGCGGCGCCGGCGGGCCGATCGTCGCGGACGTGACGCAGCAGCGCCTCGACGTCGGCGCTCGGGAGCCCATCGAGCGTCTCGGCGAGGGCTTTCGCCAGGTCGTCGGCGATCACTTTCTCCTCGGGGCTCGGCGCCTCGTCCGTCCTCTCTCCGGCCGCCTCCGCGGTCGTCTCGCGACGGCGCCAGCTCTTCCGGCGCACGGTGCGGATCTCCCAGACGGCGAGCCCGACTGCCCAGGCGAGCGCGTCGCGGCGCGGATCGAACTCGCTCGCCCGTTCGAAGATGCGGAGCAGCCCGCGCTGCGCGGCGTCTTCGGCGTCGGCCGCCGGCAGGGAGCGCCGGCCGAGCGCGCGCAGCAGCGGCCAGAGGGTGGCAAATACGGGGTCGAAGGCCCCGCGGTCGCCGTCCGCCAGGCGGCCGAGATCGCGCTGGAGCGCGGCGCGCTCCGCGACGCCGAGCGTCACGCGGACGCTCCGCGCATCAGCGACGAGGGCCCCTCAACAGCACCCACCTCCACCGGCACCGCTGTCCGGCTCTGCGCGGATCGCCGCGCTGCCCGCCGGCGCCTCCGTCGTCTCGGCCTGTTGCGAGCGCACCGCACGGATCTCGCGGCGCGCCGCCTCGAGGTCGTCGCGGAACTTGGGGACTTGCAACATCCGATCGACGATCTGTCGCGCCAGCCCGCGGCCGGCGACCGAATCGCTCGGGAAGTGCACGCCGAGGATCTCCCGCGAGTAGGCCATGTCGGCGGCGTTGTGCTCGAAGAGGGCGCGGGACTCGGGGATCAACTCGGCGAGGACGTAGGCGGCGACGTAGGAGTTCCCCGAGTGCGCGCTCGGGTAGGCGGGGAAGTTCGGCGTCTCCAGGTTCTGCAGGCGCGGCTCGAGAGCGTACGGACGGTTGCGGTCGAAGCGAAACTTCGCCGCCCACAAATAGTAGGTCGCGTCCGACCAGACCCTGGCCATGAAGTCGGCGGTCACCGGGAGCTCCTCGGGACCGAACCACGCCCCGAGCTGACGCCCCATCTGGAAGAGGTTGCGGCGCATGACCGGCCAGTCGGCATCCTCCGGTCGCACCGAGACCCGGTAGTAGACGCCTGCCATCCTCTTGCTCTCCGCGACCTGCGCGGGCGTCCTCTTCGCCTGGAGCTCGAGCAGGAAGTCGAGCTCGGAGCGTGTCTGCTGCGAGCTGTTCACCGGCATCTCCAGGAGCTCGAAAGACTCGAGCGGCACGTCGAGATACGCGGGGGCGAGGTCGAGCGTCTTGAGGTACGAGGCGCTCATCGAGGAGAGCGGGAAGGGCTTGCGGTCGAGTCCGGACCCGCCCGCCCGGGGTGCGCCGCTCAGCGCCGCAAGCCGGGCGTAGTGCTCCGCCTTCTCCGGGGCGAGGAAGCCGGCGCGGGACGGCGCGTCGGTGGCGCGACACGGCTCGCATCCGCCTCCCTCGCACGAGGCCGGAGGCGGGCTCTCGGCGGCCGAGAGGGCGGACGGCGGCACGACCAGGATCGATACGAGGCCGAAGATCCTCGAGGCAACACGGACCGCGCTGGGTTTCATCGAAGCTCCTCTCGCAGGGGGCCGATTCCGAGACTCCTGCGCGGGCCCGGCGACCGGCTGTTCACAAGAGATAGGCGCCTCGCGGCCATTCGTGACAGGGCGGGGCAAAGGGTGATGACAAAGTCGAACCGCGTTCCGGCGCCCTTCGCCCGACGACTCGCAACTTGCAAAGCGGCCGGAGTCCGGGGGAAACTGCTCCCCGATTTCCCGCCGCACGGCCGTGCGCAACCAAGTGCGCGCGAGCGGCGCTCTCGAGGGATAGAAAGGCCGGATCAGGTCGGGTGCGCGACTTCCCAGCTCGTTGAAAGCAAATCCTTGGGCCGTTAGCTCAGCTGGCAGAGCAGCTGACTTTTAATCAGCGGGTCACAGGTTCGAGCCCTGTACGGCCCACTTCAACTTCACGTTCCGAGCGACACTCAGAACCACTAGCACGCTCAGAGGAGCGCGCTCCAGTTCGCCTTCCTGGGCCGGCGTCCTCAACCGAGGAGGTCGAACGCGCCGGTGTCGATCCACTCGCTGCGCAGGAGCGTCCAGAAGTCGCGTGTGTGGCCCTGCAGCACGAACTCGTAGGGCAGCCAGCCGTAGCCTTTCTCGCCCCACGCCTCGCTCCACGAGTTCTTGATGCGGAGCGCGCCGCGGGTCTTCGCGGCCCCTTCGACGCCGCGGCCGATCTCGATCGCATCGTCGTAGCCGATCGCCATCACGGCGTGGTTGGCGAGAGGCTGCTGGGGTTTCGAGGGGTAGGGGATGCGGCCGGTCGACTGCGCGCCGCGGATCGACTCGTAGAGGGGGAAGCCGAAGCCGAAAGGCACTTGTGCCGCGAGGTGCGCCTTGGCGATGCGGAGCAGGTCCGCCGTCTCCTGCCCGGGCTCGTCGAGGCGGTAGTAGGTGATGGCGCGGTAGTCGTTCGCCACCGCATAGCAGAACGCAGGCGGCTCCTTGCCGAGGAGCGGGTCGGCCGTCCGCGGGCTCTTGAAGCTGCCGGGGTCGGGGTAGGGCCAGTAGCGCTCGGGCGGCACCCCGAGGAGCTTGAGCACGCCCATGACCTGGCGGATGTAGACGCCGGCGTCGTCCGTCGACTGCAGGAAGTTCTTCGCCGCCTTGTAGAGGAAGAGGCGCGACGCGGCGATCTCCCGGCCGTGGGCCTTCTTCTCGAAGTAGGCGACGAGGCCGGCGACGACGTGGACGTTGCAGGTGTTGAAGCCGCCCTGGAACTGGACCGGGCCCGCCCACTCGCTCAGGTCCACCCGCGACGGCATGCGGAGCTTCCCGAGCAGCCCGCCGAGAGCGAGGCGCCCGAGGAGGTTGGCGAGCGGTGGATGCGACGCGGTCAGGTCCCGAGGGTCGGGCGGTTCGGGCCGCCATCCGGTGCCGAGTCGGAAACGGGGCGTCCTTGTCGCACCGGCCCGCTTGCGGGGTGGCGTCTCCGCCTCGGCAGGCTGGCGCATTCCGCCCTTCCTGGCGGCTTTCGCCGGCGACGATTTCGACGTCGATTGCTTCCATTGCGGCCGTTTTGTGGTCACGGATCACCCTCCTCATGAGACGTCCCGAAACGCGGTGGTGGCGGTGACGGGCCGCATCCGCGCCGCCCGCCCCGCAATCACGGTTGGACCTATGCCGCTCATTCTAGTGTCGGATTTGACGCGTCCGAAGGGGTGGTGGAGCATGGGCCGGCCACCCGCTGTCATTTGCGAGAGCCGCCCCCCACACCCGCCCCGTCGCCCGAGCGCGAACGGCGAACCGACGACGCGGCCACGGCGCGCGCGAACGAGCTGCGCGCGCTGCTCGGCCGGGCGCTGGAGAGCGACGAGCCGGCCCGGCGGAAGATGATCGCGGACCTGGCGGCGGCCGACCCCGCGCTCGCCGCCGAGCTCGCCGAGCTCGTCGCCGCCGACGAGTCGGGGTCGGTGCTCGACGGCAACGTGCGTGGGCTCGTCTTCGAGCTCGGTGCCGCGGAGGCCGCGGACGAGGCGGTCACCCTCGAGCGAGAGGTCGCCACTGACTCACAGCGCACGGGAGTTGCCTCGCCCGCAGCGGTCGCCGGCGGCGCGGAAGATGCGAGTCGGGCCGCGCGCCGCCACGCGCTCCTCCTGGTCGGGGGAATGGCGGTCGGCCTCGTCTCGTTCCTCGCCCCGCTGGCGTGGCGGGGCTGCGGCGCCGAGCGCGTACGGTCCGTCGACGCGGCGCGACCCGCGGACTCCGCCCTCGCCCTCCGCGAGCGGGCAGCGGCCGCCGACCGCGCCGGCGACACGGCGCGGGCGGTGGCCTACCTTCGCGAGGCCGTGCGCGCCGAGGAACGCCACTTGGCGAGCGGGCCCGGCGACGCCGGCGCGGCGCGGCTTGCAGACGCCCTTCTCGCCCTCGGCGCCGCGCTCTCGGCGGCGGGCGACCCGCAAGCGGCCCTCGAGCCGCTCGGTCGCGCCGGGTCGCTCGTCGAGCGCATCGCTCCGTCCAGCGCACCCGACGGCGAGCGGTCGAGGCTCGCCTACGCGATCGCGACGGAGACCTCGCTCGCCGAACACCGGCTCGGGCGGCCCGAGCGCGCTCTAGCCGGCCAGG
>Ga0075421_100003627_pt1 | contig 18505 bp, 22 predicted proteins | sample SoiMetdeltSBSDD5_FD_75292 | JGI IMG/M metagenome (GOLD analysis project Ga0075421, IMG submission 75292) | Bulk soil microbial communities from a Populus tree surrounding site in Tennessee, USA - Soil MetaG P. deltoides SBSDD5 | ecosystem: Environmental > Terrestrial > Soil > Tree plantation... | reverse complement strand
CTTGTGTTAACTTGTTGCTTAGAAGCGGAACCAGGCTCCGAAGCCGGCATTCAGCGAGTGATACTCCGCATCGCCATCTTCCGATTCCTTGTTGGTGAAGCCGACGCCCCATCCCAAGGTCAGCTGATCCACCGGATCCCAGAAGAGCGATATGCCCGCCGTCCAGGCCTTGTGCACCTGATCGTCAAGGGTGGTGAGCAGTGTCTCATCGTCCTCGTGGTCGACGTCGGTATAGGCAAAGCCAAGCTCGACACGCATTGCTTCCGCGAAGCTAACGACAGCCAAGGCATTGGCTCCCCAGAACTCGAAGTCATTTTCATTACCGTTTTGAAGAACGTAGATAGCGTCTCCGTAGCCTTCGCCCATGCCGGCGGCAGCTTCCACGCGGAACATGTCGCTCAGCCGGATGGCGGCACCTGCACCCACGAACCAATTGTCTTCTGTGTCGTTAAAGCTACCGTCGTCATCCTCCTCCTCAAAAATTCCCGAGGCGGTGACCAGGAAAGACCCTGAGTCAAAAACGACAGCTGCTGCAAGCGCAGGAAGATCGCCCGCCTTATTGTCCTCAACGGAACCAGCCAGAGTCAGCCCGCCACTGCTATAGGTGAGACGGAACTGCGAAACACTATCATTGGTTAGGCCGCTATCCAGGCCTATGAGTGCCGGCTCTCCATTCCAATCCCAACCGGCCTGAACGGCCGCCAAGCTATCCCAATAGCCGCCGGCAAACTGTAAATCTGGGGTCATCTGCCAGTAACCCCAACCGATGTTTAGGCTTACATCGCCTCCGTCCACTCCCTGGAGACGGATCCTGCCGCCGACCTCACCGATAGAGGTTTCGGTGCGACCTTCGACATTGAGGCGGGCACGCGTGGTGATATCGAAATCATCCGTCTCGAAGCCATCTACTTCCGTTGTGAGGTCGATACTGTCACTTGCATCGAGATCAATACTTCCGCCCTCAATCTCAACGTTGCTGTACAGCAACCGTGCGCGGATTTCGCCGCTCACGCTGACTTCGGAAACGGGCGCCGGCATGTCGGCCGTGGGCGTAACGGCAATGGTGTAGCCGTTTTGCTCGCTTACAATATCCGAAGCACGCATCGGCAAGGCCGAAGACGCAAAAGCACCCTGTCCATTTCGGACGGTCAAAAGTTTGGTACCTGCTGGCAGTGGCGTGCGGGCCGAGGTGGTTTCGAGCTGGTTCACGCGCGACTGAAGGGCCTCGAGCTGAGCCTTCAGGGTAGAGAGCTCGTCAGCTTGCACGCCGGTGGCCAGGACACTGAGGGCTGCACCACCGAGTAGCGGCTGACGTAGCCACTTCAAATTTATCATTTCGTTCTCCCAAGTCTGGAGTTGATCTTGCCCCCAAGGTCCAGTCGGTCCGGAGGTTGTGCGGAATCGCGAGTGCACACGAGCAGATAGAACTTTGAAGGCACACACGGGTCAATTGCAAAGACGGTTCGAGTATCACTAATGCGCGTGCTGTATCATTTCGGCAACAATCATTGGATGATGCCGTTGAAAATATATCGCATAAGTTGTATAAAGTTTATCAACCTCGTGGAGGACAGGACAGGTTAACAACCCGGGCCCGGGACGTGCTATCAAGCGGTCCGAATCTAGGGATGGGGATTCGATATGGACACCGAAGCCGCCGTAGTCCTCCTGCTTTCGACCGCAGAGGATAATTGGATTTGGCTCTCCGCCGCTCTTCTCCTTGGTTTGATCGTGGGGTGGATTAGCCACTCCTCGGGATCAGGAAGGCGCGCAGTCGGACGTTAGGATCGAGGGGCCCGAATGTCAGAGTCGATGGTTGAACTCATACTCCTGGTTTTGTTCGTTTTCTTCGTTGGTTGCATATTGGGCTATGTCCTTCATCTGGTGATTGGGACTGGCCGAAGGATACCAATTCCGACGCAAGCGGAGGATGCATCCGATGGGGATGAGGAATCCGAAACCGCGAAAATAGCCGGGCTCAAGGTGCCAACCGTTGCGGGGCAGAAGGGCCTATCGTCCAGCCAACCGGACACCGCTGCCAAAGCTTCCAGAACTCAACCGCGACCCAAGCCGACAAAGGCACCAAGCAATGGGATGCAGCCGAAAGGCCTGCCCGCGCCGCGAGGTGGCAGCCCCGATCCCCTCCAGAGGATCTCCGGCATAGGCCCGAAAATCGAGATTAGGCTCCATGAGCTCGGCATTTTCCATTTCGATCAGATTGCCGCCTGGTCGGAAGAACAGGAGCAATGGGTCGACGGCTATCTGAAGTTCAAGGGACGGATCAGCCGGGACGAGTGGGTAAACCAAGCCAAGCTCTTAGCTCAGGGCAAGGAAGAGGAATTTGCCGGCAGGTACGGCACTCCTGAAAAGAAGGGCAGCCGCAGCCGCAATGCGAGAGCGCCGGACGGTTAGACCCGGTCACAGGCCCAGGCCACAGCCCTGATGGCCGCTAGGCTTTCGGGTTCACTTAGGAAGGGAACATGACCGCGGTTTTCTACTGTTACGCAAATGAGCCGCGGATGAATTGTTGCCATTCTCTGCATTGTGGCTTGGCTCAGGAGATCGGAGTTTTGCCCTCGCAGCACGGCACAGGGCTTCTCTCTCAGGGTCCCAAACAGCTCCCATAGCTCCGTAACCCGCCCAGCCTCGATATCTTCGATGCTGGGGAAAGTCTCGGCGAGTCTGAGGTCGAAATTCGCCACCAGGCGGCCGGAATCCTCTCTGAAGATTCGGCGCGCGAAAGCCTCCCACTCTATATCGCTGAGCCCTGTGGTTCCTGGATTCGTACCTCTTAGGGAATTCGCCGCCTCCGACCACGAAGCGAAGCTTCTCTGCGTGGATAGGAGATTCGCGATGCGCAGAAGCCCTTCGGCTTCGAGCTTTGGCCCGATATCGTTGAGCACGGCACCTGCGATTCGGTCCGGGTGAAGCGCGGCCATGAGCATCGCAATGATTCCGCCCCGTGACGTGCCGATGACGCAGACTCGAGCTAACGCGAGCCCATCGAGCAGCGCGATGGCATCGGCAAGTTCGTGATGAGGCGTATAGCTCGAGGAATCTGGGGCGTACTGCGAGCGCCCGCGGCCGCGGTAATCCAGGGTTATGATCCGTCTGGGTTCGGCAAGCCCCTCGGCCATGGGCTCGAAGTCACAAGAATTGCGGGTGAGGCCTGAAAGGCACAGGAGCGGCGTGGAAGACGCATTAGCCGGCCAGCACTCGCGTGCATAGACCTCAAGCCCGTCCGGCGCTCGAAAGGTGAACTCCCGCCAAGGGGTGGCCGCGCTAGTCACAAACCGAGATCAGGGCAGCCATCGAGGCGACAGCCACGCCACAGGCATTGGACGTCTGCTGGGCAAATTGCGGAACAACCATCTTCTTGCCCGAACCGCGCAGAAGATCGGCCGTCATGCCCCGCATGGAGGAGGGCTCAAGCCGCGAACGATACACGTGCATGTTTTGCAGAACCTTCTGCACGTAATACCGCGTCTCAGTGAACGGTATTGTTTCGACCCAGTCGATCGGATCCACGCCCTTAGCGCGAGGATCGCCATAGCGCTGCATCCATTCAAGCGAGCGCCGAGGGCCGGCGTTATAGGCCACCAGTGACAGGATGTATGACCCTTTGAACTCCTTCACCAAATCACCCAGGTGCGCGGCGCCGAGGCGCGCATTGTAGGAAGGATCCGTCAGAAGTTTCGGATTGTACTTGAGCTTGTACTGGCGGGTGATGAGCTTGGCCGTCCCAGGCATGAGCTGCATCAGGCCCTTCGCACCCGCGTGGCTGCCGGCCGCCGCGTTGAATTCACTTTCCTGGCGGGTGAGGGCATATACCAGGGCCTTCTCGACCTTGGGCCCCATGGGCGTCCAAGCGGGCATGGCCCGCACCGGATAACCCCAATGGTCGATGTCGACTCCATAGCTCGAAGCCGCCTTGGCGAGCCTTACCGCCATGAACGGCCCGCCATTGTCCCAGACAATGGAAGCCGCAGCCGACATTTCCTCTTCGGTTTTGAAGCGCTTGGCAATGGGCCAGAGGAACATGCCCATCTCGCCTTGCCTGCCGGCTCGGGCTAAAAGTCTGAAGGCTCGAATGAGATCATCGCCCGCCACTTGCGAACGAACGTTTGCGGATGGCCTAACCTCGCTCACAGAGATTGGTCGGCTGCCCTGTCCGAGCGCGTCTCTGGCAAGCTGGCCGTAGTAGACGGTCGAATGCACGGCGGCATCGCTGAAGGCTGTTTGGGCGAGCTCGCGTTGTCCCAGCTCCGAATATGTGCGGCCAAGCCAGTATTTGGCGCGTGCCCTGTCGGTTCTGCTCGTGGTGATTTCCTCGAGGTTTTTGAAATGCAAGAGCGCCGTGCCGGGATCGTTGAGGTAACGCAGGGCGATCCAGCCCGCCAGAAACTCGCCCTCAGCCGCGTTGGGCCCGGATTTGAAACCGTGCGCGGCTGCGATCTTCTGCGCACTCGCCCAGTTTTTCTTATTATTCCGCGCGAGCAAACCGCGTGCAACAAGACGGCGCTCTGTCCAGATCTCCTCCGGATTGTAAATCTTGACAGAATCACGGGGCATTTTGAGAAGAACGGCCGCGGCATCATTGTAGCGGTGCGCGTCCCGGTGATAATAGGCCAGAGCGTACAGCATTGCTGGCTCAGAGCGCATGGCGGCGGAAAGTTGGCCGACGGATTTCTTTGCGCCCGAAGCGTTGCGAATCAGAAGCTGTGCCGCCTTGGCGGCCGCCAGATGATCCGCCGAAATGCGTTTGGCGACCCTGATCGCAGCATTTGTCTCCTGAGCGACGATCTTGGTCCAGAGGCGGGCTTTGTGATCCTCGGCTGTCAGAAGCGGCCCGAATTCGGAAAGAACTTGGCTTTCCACGGCGGCATCGGATTCGGTGATGCGCCAGCCACGTCCTGCCCACAGTTTGGCATCTTCGCGGTTTCCCGTGGCCAATTTGGCGCGCGCAAGGGCGAACATGCCGTCAGCCGTCTCGGGCTTGCGGTCCCCGAAATATGCAATAACCTCCGGTGCGCTGTAACTGGCCTTGTAGAGCGAGCGCTCGGCAGCGCGCTCCAGCGCTTGAGCGTGGGGCCAATCTGGATGCTGGGTGAGAAAGGCCGACAACCGACGGAGACTTGCCTTGCTGCCCGTATCCTTGAGATACAGCCATTCGACAAGGGTGGCCGCAACGGGATCGCCGGAGCGCTGCGCGAGTGCCCTGGCGTCGCCATGATATCCCTTGCCGGCGAGTTCAACGGCGCGAGTGGCCGGGTCCGATGAATTGCGGGCAACCGGTTTGCGTCCAAAAGTTTCGTCGATCTTAGGCTCGCTCACCAAGCCTGAGGCCGCCCAAGCGCGGTGATCCGGCGCGGAAGAGGCCTGCATGACGAATATCGCTGCGGCAGCTGCGGTCAGAGCCGCACGGCGGTATTTCACAATCATTCGGAGCTTCCCAATGCCGTTGCTAGGATCGTCGCCCGTACAATATCCCCCAAATGGACCACCCAGGCTAATTTGAAGGGTTATTCAGCCACATGCAACCCCGCACGCGCCTTGCCGCACCCCCGGGTTCCGTCTAATGTCGGCGAATAGGCCGTTGCTCATAGCCAGCAGGCTAGGGCTAACATAGTTTCCAATTGGTTAGCGGGAGGCAAAAGCCGTGGAAATCAATGGGTCCATCACTGCCCTGATTACGCCAATGGTAAACGGGAACGTGGATGAGGCGGCGTTCCAAAAACTGGTGGATTGGCAGATTGGGGAGGGCACAAACGGGCTGGTTCCCGTAGGAACGACAGGGGAATCTCCCACCCTGAGCCAATCTGAGCACAAACGGGTCGTCGAGATCGCCGTAAAGGCGGCGGCGGGCAGGGTGCCCGTGATTGCCGGAACGGGCTCCAACAGCACCGTAGAAGCCTTGGACTACACGAAACACGCAAAAGAAGCGGGCGCCGATGCGGCGCTGATCGTGGTGCCCTATTATAACAAACCCACCCAGGACGGCATTTACGCCCATTTCAGGTGCATAGCGGATGCTGTCGATATTCCGATCTTCGTTTACAACGTACCAGGGCGCACGGTTGCAAACATCAGCCCGGAGACACTGGCGCGGCTCGCCAAGGATTGTCCCAATATTGTGGGCACCAAGGACGCGACCGCCGATCTCACGCGTCCCTCGAAGCAAAGGCTCCTTTCGGGGGAAAAATTCATTCAATTGTCGGGTGAAGATGGAACGGCCTTAGGCTTCAACGCTCAAGGCGGCGTCGGCTGCATATCGGTGACGGCCAATGTCGCGCCCCGGCTTTGTGCCGAATTCCAGCAGGCGACGCTGGACGGCGATTATCGCAAGGCGATAAAGCTGCAGGACCGCCTTATGCCCCTCCATGTGGCTCTCTTCGTCGAAACGAGCCCTTCGCCCGTGAAATTTGCAGCAAGTCTCCTCGGCCTGTGCCACCCCGATGTAAGGCTGCCCCTCGTCGGGCCGAGTGAAGGCTGCAAGAGGCAGGTGCGCGATGCCATGGTGCATGCCGGCCTTTTGAACTGAGCTTGGCACATGTCCAGTAAAATCCCCGGAGGAGCGAGACAGCGCTCCCAGGGACCGAAGCCATCGCGCACCGAGGAAAAAAACCGCAAGGTGGTGGCAGACAATCGGCGCGCCAGATTCGATTACGAGATCATCGACACCTATGAGGCGGGACTAGAGCTCAAAGGACCGGAGGTGAAATCGCTGCGTGCCGGCCGCACGAGCCTCGCCGAATCTTATGCTGTGGTGAAGGAAGGTGAGCTCTTCCTCGTCAACGCTTATATTCCCGAGTATCGTGAGGCGAACCGGTTCAATCACGAAACGCGCCGGCCGCGAAAGCTTCTGCTCCATCGCCGGGAGATCGACAAGCTATCGCAGGGTGTTCTGCGCCAGGGATTGACCATCGTGCCACTTAAGGTCTTCTTCAATGCGCGTGGCCGCGCCAAGGTCGACATTGCGCTGGCTCGCGGAAAGAAAGCGCATGACAAGCGGGAGACGCAGAAGGAAAAATCCTGGCAGCGCGACCGCCAGCGGTTGCTGCGGGAGCGAGGTTAGCTTTTCACTCTGACGACGGCGAAGCCGTCGTGACCCTTCATACCCACGGTCTGCATTGCGGTCGCTTCCACGCGTGGGTCTTGGCCTACTCGTTCCAGGAAGCTCCGCACGCCTGCGATATTGGCTTCGCGGTTCGCCAAATCCACGACCTGCCCATCGCGAACCACATTGTCCACGACGATGAGGCTGCCTGGCCTGGAGAGCTTGAGCGACCAATCGAAATACTCCGGGATATGCTTCTTGTCGGCATCGATGAAAACGAAATCGAAAGGTCCAATCCTCTCATTTGCCAAAATGGGCAGAGTCTTGAGGGCCCGGCCGAGGCGCAATTCGACCTTGTTTGCGTAGCCGGCTTTGGCGATGTTGGACTGTGCGATCTGGGCATGATGCGCGTCAGCTTCAAGCGTTACGATGCGGCCTCCGTCCGGAAGTCCCCGGGCAAGCCAGATCGTGCTGTAGCCGGCAAGTGTCCCGATTTCGAGAATACGTCGGGCGCCCTGGGCCTGGACGAGCAGCATGAGAAGCTTGCCCTGCAGCGCTGAGACCTGAATGGAGGGGATGTCAGCAGCCTCGCTGCTCCTCAGGACCTCTTCGAGAATCAGATCCTCCGGCAGGAGGGCATTGGCAAGATAGCGGTCGACCTTGGTCCACAGGAGGTCATTCACGGGGCGGTAGCTTTCAGTTGGTTGGCAATTGTGCCAACGACGGCCTTGAACATGGTCGCCGTCAGGCGGCCGGTATTGGTGTTGTAGCGGGAGCAATGATAACTGTCGAAAAGAAGATGGTTGGCGAGCACGTGACGAGCGCCATGCTGGAAGGGATGGGCCGATCGCCGCTCGCCGAGCGCAACGAGAACGGCATTGTGGGCGATCTGACCCAGGGCCAGAAAAACGCAAATCCTAGGCAAAGCGGTGATCTGGGCTTTAAGGAACTGACTGCAGGTGGCGATCTCTTCAGGCAGGGGTCTGTTCTCAGGGGGTACGCAGCGCACCGCGTTGCAGATCATCGCGTCCTGCAATCGCAACCCATCGTCCGGCGACTGTCGATATTCGCCCGTTGCAAAGCCGCATTCGAGCAAGGTCTCATACAAGAGATTGCCCGCATGATCGCCCGTAAAGGGCCGGCCGGTACGGTTGGCTCCCTTGAGTCCGGGCGCCAAACCCACGATTAGAAGGCGTGCATCGGCATCGCCAAAAGAAGGAACGGGAGCATTGAACCATTGTGGATAAAGGCTCCGGTTCTTGGCTCGAAATCCGGCGAGCCGGGAGCAAAGCGGACAATCAGGATCGGGTTCGAAAAGCGAAACCATGATCTCCCCTAGGCGACATTTTCAGGCGCGTTGCCGAGCCATAACGCCGCAGCAGAGTCAGGTTCATATATTGGCGAAGTCTTCGAAATCGTCGCTTTGCTCGGGCGCTGCCCGTTCAGACCGCCGCGCTTCACGCTCGTTCATGTCCCGTCCGATCTCGGGCTTGAGATCGTTGAGATCGACAAACTGGTCGGCTTGGCGGCGCAAGTCGTCGGCCACCATGGGAGGCCTAGTGATGAGCGTCGATACCACGCTCACCTTGCGTCCTTTTTCCTGCACGGCTTCCACCAGCGAGCGGAAATCGCCATCTCCGGAGAAAAGCACGATGTGGTCCAGGCTGTCGGCAAGCTGCATCATGTCGACGGCGATCTCAATGTCCATATTGCCCTTGATCTTGCGGCGGCCGAGAGAATCGGTGAACTCCCGAGCCGGCTTGGTCACGACCATGAAGCCATTATAGTCGAGCCAGTCGATGAGCGGACGCACGGGAGAATATTCGGCATCCTCCATGAGCGCCGTGTAATAGATGGCTCGCACTAGGCGGCAGCGTTTGCGAAACCACCCGAGCAGGCGGCGATAATCGATGTCGAAGCCAACAGCCTTCGCGGTCGCGTAAAGATTGGAACCGTCAATGAATAGAGCAACACGCTCGTCAGAGTAGAAATGCATCTCGTTTTGCCTCGAAATAACAACGCAGTATCGGCAAAATCGAACACTGCAATAAACGGTGAATCATTTATGCGTGTACGTGGGCGGACACTAGCGAGCCTTATAGGATCAATCTACAAATCGTACGTTGCATGATAATCATTGCACTCGGCAGCAATATTGATGGTCCCTGGGGACCTCCTGCAGCAACTGTCCTGAAGGCGCTGGGTTTTCTCGATGGCGAAGAATGCCGGCTCGTCAGAGCGTCCGCGCTGGTAGAAACATCTCCCTTGGGTCGAATAGATCAACCCAATTTTGTGAACGCCGTTGCTCAGGTCGAAACCGCAATGGGACCGGAAGCGCTGCTGGAGCATTTGCATTCCATCGAAGCCATGGCCGGTCGGCGCCGTGGCGAGAAATGGGGGCCGCGTGTTCTTGATCTGGATCTCATCGACTATGACGGGCTGATACGAGATCAGCCCCCGCCGATTCTGCCGCACCCCGGCATTCCCGATCGCGCCTTCGTGCTGGCGCCTCTTGCGGAGATCGCGCCGGAATGGCGCCACCCTGTACTCAAGCAATCGGCTGCTGAGCTGCTCGCCCGCCTGGGGGGAAAATCCGAAGGGGCTATCCTCGGACCGAGGGGTTAACGAGCAATGACGGCCTCAAAACCTTGCAATTGGCAGCCCATGGGCCTATGAAGCCTCCGAAATCGCTTAGACAACCGCAAGGAGACGAGCCTCATGGCGCGCGTCACCGTCGAAGACTGCATCGATAAACTTCCCAATCGGTTCGAGTTGGTCCTGCTCTCCGCTCACCGGGCTAGGATGATTGCCCAGGGCGCTCCGCTCACGGTCGACCGGGACAAGGACAAGAACCCGGTCGTGGCCCTGAGGGAGATCGCCGACGAGGCAATCGACAAGGACGATCTTCAGGAAAATTACATCCACTCCATGCAGAAGCAGGTGGAGGTCGACGAACCTGAAGCGAGCGAGGCGCCGCTCATGATCACCGCCGGCGACACGCCCACTGCCACCCCGGCGCAGGAAGAGGATGTCGCCGAGATGGATCGCATGACGGAGGAGGACCTTCTTCGTGGCCTCGAGGGCCTGCCGCCCGCCGAAAGCCCGGGAAGCCAACGTTCAGGATACTAAATTCTCTCCATCCGCTAAGGTTTGTTCACGGAACGGCGTTCCTGGCGGGGCACGGTTAAGGCGTGTCGGCGCCTCCAATATTTTGATTAATGAATTTCCGGCAATATATTGCGATTTGCTAGGTCGGTTGCCGGGTCATGATGCGCCAGTATGAGCTCGTCGAGAAAGTCACATCCTACGACAAGGATGCAGACGAGAACCTGTTGAACCGCGCCTATGTCTACGCCATGAAGGCGCACGGATCGCAAACCCGGGCCTCGGGCGATCCGTTTATCTCCCACCCTCTGGAAGTGGCAGCCATCCTCGCTGACCTGAAGCTCGATGACGCGACCATCGTGGCCGCCCTTCTGCACGATGTTGTCGAGGACACGGAGGCCACGCATCAGGAGATCGAGGATCTCTTCGGCAAAGAGATTGCCGATCTCGTCGACGGCCTCACGAAGATCAGGCGACTGGACCTCGTGACCAAGGAGGCAGCGCAGGCCGAAAACCTGCGCAAGCTCCTTCTTGCCATGGCCAAGGACATCCGCGTCCTGCTGATCAAGCTCGCTGACCGCCTGCACAATATGCGGACACTGCAGTTCATGAAGCCGGAAAAACGGCAACGTACGGCGCAGGAAACGCTCGATCTGTATGCTCCTCTCGCAGGACGCATGGGGATGCAGAATATGCGCGACGAGCTCGAGGACAGCGCCTTCAAGGTTCTCAATCCGGATGCCTATAAGTCGATCATGGCGCGCCTGAAGAAGCTACATCGGGAATCGGGCGATGTGCTGCGCGAGATCGAAGAGGCGCTGACCGCCAAGCTGGCCGAGAACAAGATCACTGCCTTCGTATCGGGTCGCGAAAAGAGACCCTACTCCATCTGGCGCAAGATGCAGAAGAAGCACCTTTCGCTGGGGCAACTCTCCGATATTTTCGGTTTTCGCGTTCTCGTAGATTCGATGGATGATTGTTACAAGGCTTTGGGCATTGTTCATCAAACCTGGCGCATGGTTCCGGGTCGCTTCAAAGATTACATCTCCACGCCAAAACAGAACGACTACCGCTCGATACACACGACCGTCATCGGTCCACACCACATGCGGGTCGAGATGCAGATCCGTACTCAGGCTATGCATGAGGTGGCCGAGCACGGCATCGCCGCCCATGCCTTCTACCGCGATATTCTGAATGCCGAAAAGGCCTTGAACGGCAAGCCGGTGCCGGCCGATGAGTCGAATGCCTATCGCTGGCTTAGGCATTTGATCGAGATGCTGGCCGAAGGCGATAGTCCGAAAGAATTCCTGGAGCACACCAAGCTGGAACTGTTTCAGGACCAGGTCTTCTGTTTCACGCCCAAGGGAGATCTCATCGCGCTGCCCAAGGGCGCAACTCCCATCGATTTCGCCTATGCCGTCCACACCAAGCTTGGCGACTCTTGTGTAGGCTGTCGCATTAACGGCCGCCATGCCTCGCTCATGAGCGAGCTTGAGAATGGGGACGAGGTGGACATTATCCGCTCCAAGGCGCAGGTTCCTCCCGCGGCGTGGGAGGGATTTGCTGTCACCGGCAAGGCCCGGTCGGCCATCAGGCGTGCCACCCGCAATGCCGTCAGGAAGCAATATGCAGGGCTTGGCCGCGAGATATTGTCGCGCATGCTGACGCGCATGGGGCGGGCATTCGACGAAAAGGAAATGACTGCAGCCGTGCCGAGGTTGGGCATGAAGAACGCGGAGGACGTCCTCGCTTCCGTCGGGCGAGGGGAGATGGCCGCCACTGACGTGCTGAGGGCGATGGGCGTGAAGGTGGACGATAAGAAAGGCAGCGTTTCGCCGGCCTTGCAGCTGCAAAAGAAATCTCGCAAGGGCGGCAAGGACCATCCGGCCATCGCCGTCAGGGGCGTCAACAGCGAACTACCCATTCGTATCGCGCCCGAGACGGGAGCGGTTCCCGGCGACCGCATCGTGGGCATATTGACCCCGGGGGAGGGTATCACGGTCTATCCGATCTTCGCCCGCGCTCTTCAAGCCTTTGACGATCAGCCCGAGCGCTGGGTTGACCTTGCATGGGACAGCAGTGATGACGCCATGCGCTATCCCTCGCGCCTTGCCGTTCAGATCCACAACGAAGTGGGTGCGCTCGCACAGGTTGCCCAAACCATCGGTGAGCTGGACGGCAACATTGATCAATTGCAAATGCATACTCACGCTAAGGACTTCTATGACCTTGACATCGTACTCGAGGTTAACGATCTCAAGCACTTGACCTCGATCATGAATGCCTTGCGCAACAAACCTCTTGTCAGTTCCGTTTCCAGAGTGACCGGTTGATGCCAAGGCTGAAGTAAACTTAATGTTCAAACCGCGCAAAAAGCCGGGCGTTCTTATTCAAATGCTTGGCATGGTCTGGCCCCGCTCGGGGTTCAAGCGTGCCTTGCTATATGTTTGGCACCGGTTGCGGCGGATTGGGGCCAGCCCGCACAACATCGGTTTGGGGTTCGCCACGGGCGTTTTCATGGCCTTCAGTCCGTTGCTTGGCTTCCACCTCATGCTCGCGGCCATACTCTGCTGGCTGCTGGGAGCGAGCTTCATCGCCGCTGCCATCGGCACCTTCGTTTGCAATCCGGTCATGTGCCCCTTGATGATGGTGGGGAATTATCAGGTCGGCATGCTGCTGATCGGGGAGCATATCAGGGAGGATTTCCATTTCGACTCCCCGGCGTTCACTTTCAGCTATATCGTCACCGATCCCATCCAGGCCGCAACCGAACTGTGGGACATCCTGGCGCCGGTATTCCTGCCGATGATGCTCGGCAGCCTTATCCTCGGCCTGTCGGTAGCGGTTCCAGCCTACTTCGCCGCAAGGGCGGCGGTCGACGCGCATCAGCGACGCCGGCGCGAGAAGCTGCGCGCAAAAGCCGCGCTGAACCGTGCATAGGTTGGAGCATGATCATCGGCATCGGCAGCGACGTCATCGACATCCGGCGCATCGAGCGCACGCTGAACCGGTTCGGCGAGCGATTCACGTCTCGTGTCTTCACCGAGGTCGAGCGCAAGAAATCTGACCGGAGGCTGGAGAGGGCCGCTTCCTATGCCAAGCGTTTTGCGGCGAAGGAAGCTTGTTCGAAGGCTCTCGGCACGGGTTTCGCGCAAGGGGTCTACTGGCGCGACCTTGGCGTCGTCAACGAACCCTCCGGCAAGCCCACGATGGTGCTCGCAGGCGAGGCCAGACGGCATCTGAATCGACTCGTGCCGGAAGGCCACCGACCCGTCGTTCATCTGACCATAACCGATGAGTATCCTTACGCTCACGCCCATGTGATCATCTATGCGATGAAGGCATGATGGGTGCCACTGAGCGTTGAGATTGCCTAAGGCCGCTCTAGCGGCTATAGGCTTCTCCGCTTAACCGGAGAGGCTGATGCGGCCTGATCATCGAAATCACCCAAAGATGGCGGCGAACGTGCGCGAATCGCGGCGCGAGGAAGGTGTTTGGGACGTCATAAAGACCGTTGTGCAGGCGCTTCTGCTGGCATTTCTGGTGCGAACGTTCCTCTTTCAGCCCTTCAACATTCCCTCAGGATCAATGTATCCGACGTTGATGATCGGAGATTATCTCTTCGTCTCGAAGCTCTCCTACGGCTACAGCAAATATTCCTTCAATTTCTCCGTCGACCGGCTCGGCATTAAATTTGGGCCTGTGCCCATTGAGGGCCGTGTTTTTTTCGCGGAAGAGCCGAAGCGTGGCGACGTCGTCGTGTTCAAACTTCCCGCCGACAATGAAACCGACTACATCAAGCGGTTGATCGGCATGCCCGGAGATCACATCCAGGTCATTGACGGGGTGCTCCATATCAACGGCCAGGCCGTCAAGCGCGAGCGCATCTCCGACTACGTAGACCTGACGGGAGAAGGGCTGGGTTCACCCGTTCCCAGATACATCGAGACGCTGCCAAATGGCGTCAGTTACGAAACTCTGGATGCCATCGATGGATCGGCAGGCGACAATACCAAGGAATATGTGGTTCCGCCGGGTCACTATTTTATGATGGGAGACAATCGGGATAATTCGGAAGACAGCCGCTTTCTAACACCGGTCGGCTATGTGCCCTTCGAGAATTTCGTAGGACGGGCGGATCTCATTTTCTTCTCCCACAATGGCACCGCCAGCCTGCTCGAGGTTTGGAGGTGGCCTTTCGCCATCAGATGGGACCGATTCTTCAAGACGGTCGATTGACGTGGTGCAGCATAAGCTCGTTGCGGAAAAGATCGGTTACCGCTTCAAGCATCGAGAGCTGTTGACGAGGGCCTTGACCCACTCCTCTTATCGCTCCCGCAAAGGTGATGACTACGAAGCGCTCGAATTTCTTGGCGACCGGGTGCTCGATCTCGTCGTGGCGGAGGAACTCTACAATCGAGACCCGAACATGAAGGAGGGGGCGCTGACGCAAAGCCTTAAGGCGCTGGTCCGTACCGAGACCCTCGCCCAGGTCGGCCGTTCTCTCGGGCTCGCGGAGTGGCTACGGGCGGAAAAGCGCGGCAGTGGCGCCGTTCGCGCGAGCAGCAATGTCCTTGCCGATGCTTGCGAGGCGCTGATCGCAGCCATTTACCTCGACGGCGGCATCGATTCTGCCCGCAAATTCATCCTCCAAAACTGGGGTGAGTTGTTCGATAGCGTTCGCGCTGACGTGAAGGATCCGAAGACCACTCTGCAGGAATGGACGAGCGCCAGATCCTTGGCGCCTCCCTTATATAAGGTTGTGAGCCGCAGCGGGCCCCAGCACCAGCCGATGTTCATTGTCGATGTCGAGATAGCCGATCATCATCCGGCGAGAGGCGAGGGAAAATCCAAGCGGCAGGCCGAGCAGGAAGCAGCGAAGAGACTTTTGTTGCGTGAAGGAGTATGGGTTGAATGAGGAGACGACCCGCTGCGGCTTCGCCGCGATCATTGGCGCCCCCAATGCTGGCAAGTCGACGCTGATCAACACCCTGGCGGGTTACAAGGTGGCGATCGTCTCGCACAAAGTGCAGACGACGCGAGCGCGAATAAGGGCGATCGTCATTGAGGACGCGACCCAAATCGTGTTCGTCGATACCCCCGGCATTTTCGCGCCAAGACGCCGACTTGACGAAGCCATGGTGGAGGCAGCGTGGAGCGGCGCCAACGATGCAGATGTGGTTCTCTGTATCATCGATTCCCGAGCTGGGATAACCGAGGATGTCGAACGCATAGTGAAAAAGCTTGCGGAAGATCGGCCCAAAACCGTCCTGGTTCTCAATAAGATCGACCTCCTCAGGCGCGAGGCCTTGCTCGACCTCGCAGCGAAACTCAATGCCAAATACGGCTTCCTCGAAACATTCATGATAAGCGCTGCCACCGGCGACGGCGTCGATCGGCTAAAGCAGCAACTTGCCCTTTTGATGCCTCAGGGGCCGTGGCTCTATCCCGAGGATCAGATCGCTGATGTGCCCATGCGGCTGATCGCTTCGGAGATCACGCGGGAAAGAATCTACGAGCGGCTCCACCAGGAGCTTCCCTATGCCTCGACGGTAGAAACCGAACGTTGGGAAGAGCGGCAGGATGGGTCCGTTCGCATCGACCAGGTGATCTTCGTGGAGCGGGAAAGTCAGCGTAAGATCGTTCTGGGCAAAGGGGGACAGACGATCAAGGAGATTGGCAAGCAGGCGCGGGAAGAGCTCAGCGGGATGCTTGAACGTAAGGTTCATTTGTTTCTCTTCGTCAAAGTGCGGCAAAATTGGGCGAGCGATCCCGAGCGTCTCCGCGCCATGGGACTTGAGCCTTAAAAGGGCTCGACCGCCGCAGCATGACGGCTGGAACAGGATCGGCTACAAGCCCAACATGCACTGGAGCGAAGAGGGAATTGTCCTCGCGGTCAGACGCCATGGCGAAACGAGCGCCATAGCGGAAATATTGACGCGGGGGCATGGAAGAAGCCTCGGCCTCATCAAGGGCGGCCGGTCGCGGGCCCTGCGTCCGATCCTTCAGGCCGGCAACTCCGTCATCGCGACCTGGCGAGCCCGGCTGGAGGATCAGCTCGGCGTCTTCACCGTCGAGCTGGCTTCGGCGAGGGCGGCATGGTTGATGGAGGATCCCTTCAAACTGGCCGGCCTCGGCACGGTGACTAGCCTCGCATTGCTGCTCGCCGAACGGGAGCCGCACCCGCGCATCTATGACGCAACTCTCTTTCTGCTCGACGCCATGGACGATGATGACGTCTGGCCCGCATTGCTGGCGCGCTGGGAGCTAGGGCTCCTCGATGAGCTGGGTTTCGGCCTCGATCTCAGAAGCTGTGCAGCGACGGGAAGCAATCAGGCGCTGGCCTACGTGTCGCCGCGCTCGGGTCGGGCTGTCAGTCTCGCGGCTGGAGAGCCGTATCAGGACCGCCTGCTGAGATTGCCCGCCTTCCTAACTCAGACTGGAGGTCACGCAGAGGCATCCGATGTCGCCGATGGCCTCAGACTCACCGGCCATTTTCTCGAACGCCACCTTCTGCGGCCGCGCGGCATGAGCGCGCCGGGATCGCGGGATATTCTGGTGGAACGGCTTTCACGCAACGGGCAATGAGTTGATTGCGCCGGGGAACAGCTTGGTCTAGGCCTCGGCTCACGCAACAGGAGGCTGAATGCTCGGCCGTCTCAACCACGTCGCCATCGCCGTTCCGGTCCTCTCCAGGGCGCGCGAGGTTTACTGCGGCATGCTAGGCGCCAAAGTTTCCGAGGCCGTGCCGCAGCCGGAACATGGCGTGACAGTGATTTTCGTCGAACTCGAAAACACGAAGATTGAGCTGCTGGAACCTTTGGGCGACAACTCGCCAATCGGTGGTTTTCTCCAACGCAATCCGGACGGCGGAATTCACCATCTATGCTATGAAGTCGCGGACATCGCTCAAGCTGCAGAGCAGTTGAGAAAGGCGGGGGCCCGCATCCTCGGCGATGGAGCGCCAAAGATCGGAGCACATGGAAAACCCGTGCTGTTCCTCCATCCTAAGGACTTCTGCGGCACGCTCATCGAGCTCGAACAATCATGAGCGTTCTCACGCTTCTTGCCATTTACTTTCTCATTTGGTGGATGGTGCTATTTGCGGTCCTGCCCTGGGGCGCCTCCAGCGCCCATGAATTGGGAAGGGAAATAGAGGCAGGACATGCGCCCAGCGCTCCGATGAGACCGCTGATCCTTCGAAAAATCATCGCCACGACTTTGATCTCGGCAGCCGTCATGGCGACGGGCGTGTGGCTTATCGCCTCCGGTACTCTAAGCCTCGACAGTTTCCCCTTTCTGCCCGACCCGAGGCGGTGACCGCCCAAAAGAAAAGCAAGGCTCTTGGCCTTGCTTGAAAATTAATTCGCTCTCGCGCCGCTCAATGATGGTGCCAGCTTTTGACCTGACGGCGGCGGAGATGCATCCTCCCTAGACTTGGACCCGTTGGCCTATCCACTCGCGGATAGTCGCACGCTCTTTCACTCAGCCTGCGATGGAAGGGACCATAACCGTGCGGCGCGCGCCTGTCATCTCCAAATTTGAGCGGAACGGCAGCCTCGAACCGAAAGGCTTCCGCTCAAGTTAACGGCTTTGTTTTCAAGGCAAGTTCGCCTAAAAGGTGCATTCACGCCGGGTCGCGATTCCTCACTTCGCGCATTGCCCGGGAATCCGCAACACTCAGGTCGCCATGCGTCTTTCCCGTTATTTCCTGCCCATTCTCAGGGAAGAACCCAAGGAAGCAGAGATTGTTTCCCACCGGCTCATGCTTCGCTCCGGCATGATCCGGCAGGAAGCGGCAGGGAGCTATTCCTGGTTGCCGTTGGGGCTCCGGGTTCTCAAGAAAATCGAGAGGATCGTCCGGGAGGAACAAGACCGGGCAGGGGCGCTGGAGGTGCTGATGCCCACCCTTCAGTCGGCCGAGCTCTGGCGGAAATCTGGACGCTACGAGGCCTACGGCAAGGAGATGCTGCGTTTCAAGGACCGGCATGAGCGCGAGATGCTCTACGGGCCGACCAACGAAGAGATGATTACCGACATCTTCCGCCAAGGGGTGAAATCCTATCGAGACCTGCCGCGCAATCTCTACCACATCCAGTGGAAGTTCCGAGACGAGGTCAGGCCGCGCTTCGGAGTCATGCGCGGACGCGAGTTCCTGATGAAGGATGCCTACTCCTTCGACATTAGCGCCGAAACCGGGCGACACTCCTACAACAAAATGTTCGTATCCTACCTGCGGACCTTTGCCAGGATGGGGCTCAAGGCCATTCCGATGCGAGCGGAAACGGGGCCCATTGGTGGTGATCTCAGCCACGAGTTCCTCATTCTGGCCAAGACGGG
>Ga0075421_100003626_pt1 | contig 18506 bp, 15 predicted proteins | sample SoiMetdeltSBSDD5_FD_75292 | JGI IMG/M metagenome (GOLD analysis project Ga0075421, IMG submission 75292) | Bulk soil microbial communities from a Populus tree surrounding site in Tennessee, USA - Soil MetaG P. deltoides SBSDD5 | ecosystem: Environmental > Terrestrial > Soil > Tree plantation... | reverse complement strand
GGGACTTCTATTGCCTGCATTATCAATAGGATTATGGCACAACTTCGGGGGCGTTGACGTTTTTGAGAATGGTAGAAAAATTATCCGGCGCGCTTTTGAAAGGGGTATAACTCATTTCGACCTGGCCAATAACTATGGACCGCCCCCCGGTTCGGCCGAAGAGAACTTTGGCGTTATTCTTAAAAATGATTTTCCAGGCTCTCTGCGCGATCACATCACTATTACCACAAAAGCTGGTTACACCATGTGGGGCGGCCCTTATGGCGACTGGGGTTCACGCAAATATTTAATATCGAGTTTGAACCAGAGCCTAAAGAGGATGCAGGTAGATTATGTGGATATATTTTATTCGCATCGTCCCGATCCGCATACTCCCGTTGAAGAAACCATGACGGCGCTTGATCATGTGGTGCGGCAGGGCAAGGCCTTGTACGTGGGCATTTCAAATTACAACGCGGAACAAACCGAAAGGGCGGTGAATATTTTGAAGGGCCTCGGAACTCCTTGTGTAATTCATCAGCCGAAATATTCAATGTTCGAGAGAACGCCGGAAAAAGGTTTACTCGATGTGCTGGAGAAAAACGGGGTAGGCTGCATTCCTTTTTCGCCACTTGCTCAGGGCATGCTCACCGATAGATACCTTAAAGGCATTCCCCCCGATTCACGCGCCGCAAAGGAACATGGATTTCTTAAAACAAATGAAATAACAACAGACAAACTCGTGAAAATAAAAAAGCTGAATGAAGTCGCCGGGAAACGCGGACAGTCACTTTCACAGATGGCGATCGCCTGGCTCATGAGAACGCCAGTCGTTACGTCTGTGCTGATAGGGGTTAGCTCGGTGGAACAGCTGGATGCAAATCTCGGCTCGCTCGATAACACTTCATTTACGGAGGACGAACTTCAGCAGATAGAAAAAATTTTGGCTTAAACTATTATATTTATATTTTAATACTCACCAAACTAACTAACGATGATCTCCAGCCAGGAAAATTCTATTGTTATCCGCGACAATAGCGCCAATCCAGCACCACTCGGTTTATTCGGTTTCGGAATGACAACAGTTTTACTCAACATTCACAATGCCGGTTTTTATGAACTCAATTCAATGATCCTGGCCATGGGTATATTTTATGGGGGACTGGCGCAGGTTGTTGCGGGTGTGCTTGAATCGAGAAAGAATAATACATTTGGCATGACCGCATTTGTTTCTTACGGATTCTTCTGGCTTACTCTCGTGGGATTGATACTTATGTCGAAATGGGGATGGGTTACCGCTACTTCAAAAAGCGCCCTCGCAACCTACCTTGTCCTGTGGGGCATTTTCACCTTATTGCTTTTCATTGGCACGCTAAGGCTTAACCGGGCATTGCAATTTGTGTTTGCAACGTTAACTGTTCTTTTCTTTTTACTCGCTATCGGCAACTACGCTGAAAATGAAAGCATCATTAAAGTGGCGGGTTACGAAGGTATCATCTGTGGTGGATCTGCGATTTACACGGGCATCGCTAATTTATTGAACGAGGTGTACGGAAGAAGGGTGTTACCGTTAGGTTGATTCGTTAGTACTCATTTCCCAACCGATCATTGCCAGCTTCCTTACCGGTCCCCAATGATAGTTACCAAACTCCCCCGTTGAACGAATCACCCTGTGGCAGGGAATAAGAAATGCCACGGGGTTATCGCCAACTGCGCTGCCAACCGCCCGGCTTGCCTTAATATTCTCTATGGTATATGCGATTGAGGAATATGTGGAAAGTTTTCCCATCGGTATTTTAAGCAACGCCTCCCAAACCTTTATCTGGAATGGTGTTCCTTTTAAATGTAACCTTATCGCGTTTGCGTCGTCAGTGTTTTTACTGAAAAACGATAACGCATTTGCCTGATGCAGGTCCGACATTTGTTCATAAGCGGCATTGGGAAAGGTGTTCTGCAATTTTTCAAATGCTTCTTTCTTATCATCATAAAACGCCAGGTAACAGATGCCTTTACTGGTTGAAGCGATGATCACATTTCCAAAAACAGTTTCAGCAAAACTAAAGTTGATCTTCAGCGCCTGTCCACCATTTTTATATTCACCCGGGGTCATTCCTTCTATTTTTACAAACAGATCGTGCAGGCGCCCCGTTCCGGATAATCCGGTTTCATATGCGGCATCGAACAGCGTTGCCTGTTTTTCCTTCAATATACCCTTTGCATGTTCAACGCTCAGGTATTGTAAAAATTTTTTGGGACTTACCCCTGCCCAGTCGCTAAACAGCTTTTGAAAATGAAAAGGACTGAGATGTACGTGCTCTGCAATCACATCCAGCGACGGCTGATCTCTGAAGTTGTCTTTAATAAAATGGATAGCAGTGGCTATTCTGTCATATTCGGTAGTGTTCATGCAGACAAATGTAGGCGAGGAATGATTTTCGATAAACCCGAATCTTGTTGTTTTTATACGAGAATGACGTTCTGGCGTTTAACAAAAAAACTATTTTTACCTCATGCTGAAAGATCAATTTAATAGAATATTCGGAACCAACGCTTCTGTAGAGGTTGTATCGCCAGGCAGGATCAATGTGATCGGAGAACACACCGACTACAACGAAGGGTTTGTGCTGCCTGCCGCAATTGACAAGCACGGACATGTGGCGGTATCAAAAAGAAACGACGATATCATTTCACTCTTCGCAGTAGAATTCAATGAAAAATTTGAAACCTCAATCCAGGAGATCAGACCTATCGAAGGGAAATGGACCAATTATATCCTCGGTGTGGCAGACCAGCTTATAAAAAGAAATTATAAGATCGGAGGATTCAACCTTATCGTTAGCGGTGATGTTCCTGTCGGCGCGGGACTTTCTTCATCTGCTGCAATTGAATGTGCCGTGTGCTATGCACTTGATCAGTTGTTTGAACTGAAAATATCGAAGTTTGATATTGCAAAGATCAGCCAGTTAGCCGAACATACGTTCCCGGGGGTTCAATGCGGTATCATGGATCAGTTTGCAAGCGTTTTTGGCAGGAAAGACCACGCATTAAAGCTCGACTGCAGGTCGCTCCAATATGAAGAAGTGCCTCTGATACTCGAAGGATATCATATTGTACTGCTGAATACAAATGTGAAGCATTCGCTGGCATCAACTGCTTATAATGAACGAAGGCAGCAATGTAGTGAAGGCGTAAGAATGATAAGGGCCCATGTCCGCGATGTTCTGAGCCTGCGCGATGTAACTGTATCAATGCTCGATAAGTTTGTTACGGATCCGGTCATTTACAAAAGATGCAGGTTTGTTGTTGAGGAAAATGAACGGGTGCATAAAGCTGTTGAACAGATGAAGGCTGGCAATATTTCTGGACTTGGCGAACTGATGTTCCGCAGTCATGACGGTTTGCAAAAGGAGTATGAAGTGAGTTGCCACGAGCTCGATTGGTTAGTGGATGCGGTCAGGGACAATCCAATAGTAGCGGGTGCGCGGATGATGGGCGGTGGATTTGGCGGCTGCACAATCAATATCATCAGGGAAGGGAAGATAGATGATTTGCTGAGCATCTTATCTGAGAATTATGAGAGGGTAATGGGTAAGAAGCTGACGCATTATCTGGCTGAGACTGCTGATGGAACGCATCGTTTGGATGGGCCGTCTACACTTTCTTAAGCTTCCACTTACCCCTCCTGAAAATGATGAACGAAGCAATAGACATGCATGTTTCTGAAACTGGCACGGCAATAAACACTCCGAGCGGTCCCAATTCAAACACCTTTGCAAGCAGATAGCCGAGGGGTATCTGAAGCATCCAGAAACCGATTAAATTGATCCATGTAGGCGTCCACGTGTCACCTGCGCCATTAAACGCATTCATCATCACCATGCCCACGCCATAAAAAATATAGCCAAGGCTGATAATTCTTATTGCTGTCACTGCAATTTCTTTCACCTGCACATCATTAGTGAAAAATCCCACCAGCCACTCGCCCATTGTAAACGTGAACAGAGTAATGAATGCCATAAATATCACGTTATACTTCATGGTTTTCATTACCGACAGCGAGGCGCGGTTTGGATTTTCGGCTCCGAGATTTTGTCCGACCAGCGTAGCGGCTGCATTGCTCATTCCCCATGCAGGAAGTATAAAGAACATCATCAAACGCAGCGCGGTCTGATATCCGGCGGATCCGTGATCACCGCCTGTAGTTGCCACGAGGTTCGCAAGAAATATCCAGCTGCATGACCCGATAATGAATTGCAGGATTGCGGGAGTCGCGATCTTTATTATCGATCTTATTACAGGAAGATCGATGAACCAGTTATGCAGATGAATCTGTATGGTTGAATTGCCTTTAAACAAATGATATACCTGGTAAATAACACCGATTCCCCTACCGATTGTAGTGGCGATGGCTGCACCTGTTAATCCGAATGCAGGTATAGGACCAAGGCCGTATATGAAGATGGGGCAGAGAATGATGTTGCAGATATTTCCTACCCATAAGCTTTTCATCGCCATCGCCGCGTTGCCGGCTCCCCGAAAAATTCCATTTATAAGAAACAAAAGCATGATCACTATGCTTCCACCCATCATTGTGCGAACGAAATTCGTTCCCGCCGATGCAGTCGCTTCCGACGCTCCCATGAGCAGTAAAATGTTCTTCGCAAAAATGAATCCTGTTACACTCATTACAAGTGTGATCGCGAGTGCAACGATCAATGCCTGCACACCAGCATGCGCGGCTTCATCGTAATTTTTTTCTCCAACTCTTCTTGCTACCAGGGCGGTGGCTGCCATGCTCATCCCAATGGCGAGTGAATAAATGATTGTGAGAACGGATTCTGTTAATCCAACCACCTGCACCGCCTGGCTGCTGTTCTCGAGGTGTCCGACAAAATAAAGGTCAACAACTGCAAACACCGACTCCATGACCATCTCGAGCATCATGGGAATAGCAAGCATGATAACGGCACGGCGGATACTGCCGGTGGTGTAATCCATTTCTTCGCCCCGTATGGCCTGCCTGATAAGTCTGAACCAGGATCCAGATTTTGATGCAACGATAGTTTCTGACATAAAAAGGGGCGTAAATGTAGTGTATAATAGGGTAAATTGCCGTTGTGGGAGTCGGTTAGGATTAAGAATAGAATAATTCGTGAGGCGTGAGGCGTGAAGCGGGACCCGTGAAGCGTGAGGTGTGAACGGAAAGAGAACATTAATTTATGAAAGCAATTGTTTTAAAAGATTTTGGCGGCACTGATCAACTTGAAATAAGAGAAATCCCCAAACCTGCGATCAGGGATAATGAAGTGCTTATAAAGGCGCAAGCCATCGGCCTGAATCCCGTTGATGTGAAGACACGCTCAGGCAAAGGACAGGCAGCCAGGCTGAGAAAGGAAAATCCAATGATACTCGGGTTCGATGTGTCGGGTGTAATTACCGAAACCGGTTCGTTGGTTACAGATTTTAAAAAAGGCGACGAAGTTTTTGGAATGATAAATATTCCAGGTACCGGCAAAACTTATGCTGAGTTCGTAGCGGCCCCGCACGACCACATTTCGTTGAAGCCGCAAAATATATCTCACGAAGAAGCTGCAGCAGCGTCTCTGGCCGCAATGACCGCATGGCAGGCGCTGGTTGTCCAGGCTAAAATTAAACCTGGCCAGAAAATTCTTATCCATGGCGCATCAGGAGGAGTTGGCCATTTTGCGGTTCAGATCGCGAAGCATTTTGGTGCGTATGTGATAGGCACTTCCTCTGCTGAAAACAAAGACTTTGTTCTTTCCATCGGCGCTGATCAACACATAGATTATAAGTCGGTAAAGTTTGAGGAAGTTTGTCCAATGGTTGACTTTGTACTTGAAACTATCGGTGGTGATAATATCGACAGATCGCTTAAGGTTCTGAATAAGGGTGGAACCATCGTGAGCCTGCCTAGTGGTGCCAGTGAATCTGTATCTGAAAAGGCGGCCGCGCAAAGCAAGAAAGGAATTTTCTTTCTCGTCCGTTCCAATGGCGAAGACATCAGGCAGATTGCAGAATTGCTGAGGCAAGGTGCCATACATTCTCACGTATCACAGGTATTTTCATTTGAACAGATAAAAATTGCGCACGACATACTAGCAAGCGGTAAAGCCAAAGGAAAACTTGTGATGAAGCCCTTCGCGTAACCTTAGCGCCTTGGCGAGAAAATTTTCACGCAAAGCCGCGAAGGTTATTTTAATAATTCCCTGTTCTTTTTTATGGTTTCCCAATAAGATTTTCCATAGTTAACAAGTATTTCACTTCCTGCTTTGATTAGCCTTGTGGCTTTGATGAAGACCCTTCCATTAATGTTTACAAATCTGCTGTTGTTGTGGAGGCCGGGTACTCTCGTCAGGCCGTGCGCATCATTGGCATATCGTGCTATCGCATCCGCACGGTCCTTCGCGTTTATCACATGATCTTCGTTAACGAAATATATATACAGGTTGCCTGCGTCATGCCTTACGTTTTCCCATGTGGTAATTTCTCCCACGTATTCAGTAACGATTTCACCTTTTTCAATGCTTGTCGAAGTGAACAGGCCCTTACCTGCAGCGGGAATAGAAGAGTTATCTACATATAAATGATTTAATGCAGTGGTCATATTATTGTTAAAATAAACGGCATGCCAATTGATATTTTATTTATTGTGATGTTTGATTCGGACGTGAAAATCAGAAAAAATATGAAAATTTCTTTGGTGTTATTTGTAGCTGCAATGATGCTGTCGTCATGCTATTTGCAAAAAGAGGTGCAGGTTGAAAGAGTTAAAGTAGAACTTGTTAAAGTAGACACCATTTTCAGAACGAGCGGTTTAATGAAAGTGTTAACGTGGAAAACGCCAAGCAACCTCAGTTATTTTAGTCTTGAACCACTGGAGGCACCTCAAATGGACGTTGGATCTACAACTGTAATGCTGATCAGAAAGTAAAGGCGGAAAATTTGCTTTAACAAACTTTTCTGATCATCGCATTTTACTTCGTGGCAATTCTCAGTCAAATATATGAGCAGGTTAAAAAAGCCCTCGTTCAATATTTAATATGAGAAAAATCTACTTACTGGCAACAATATTTTTGATGGTTGGTGTTGCAAAAGTTAATGCACAGCTTAAATACGGCGTAAATGCAGGCTTGAATCATTCCACCTGGAAGGGCGACGCAGTCAGCAGCTTCGAAAATATCGTTGATCTCTCAAACGGGTATATTACTCCGCAGGCCCGTAACGGCTTTTATGCCGGAGGATTTGTTGAAATGCCACTAGGTGGCAGAATATCGCTTCAACCCGGTGTTTATTATTCACAGAAAGGTTACACGCTTAAAGGTAGCATCGCGGGCGACAAATTCGATTTCCTTGGTGTTAACGCAAAGGCTCAGCTTCAGTCGCACTACATTGATGTACCATTGCTGCTGAAGGCTGAAGTTGCAAAAGGATTACAGGTATATGCAGGTCCGCAGCTGTCGTATCTGGTTAAGAACAATCTCAAAATGGATGCTGGGTTGCTTGGGTTCTCGCTTTTAAATACCAACATGGATATTACAGAAAATTTTAACAGGGCCGATGTGGCATTAACGGGGGGCGCGAGCTATACTTTCGAGAATGGCTTTTCTATCAACGCAGGCTATGATCATGGGCTGAGCCGGCTTGATAAAAACAACAATTTCAAATCTTATAACAGAACGTTCAAAGTAGGTGTAGGATTTAGATTCTAGCACCGTTCGACAAGTTAAAAAAAAGCAGGATGAATAGTCCTGCTTTTTTTAATTTTGTGGTGCAGCGTTTTATCTGTAAAGATTGCCAATTAATAAGTCATTAAACCGCCTGCGGGAACACATGAAATACCCTTTAGCGATTGCATTTGCGATATTAATATTCGCCTGCAAGAAAAACGAAACAGTAGATCCGGTCAGCCCCGAAGACAAAGCGAAAGCTGCCGCCCTTACTGAATTTCTCAAAAACGACCAGCTCCGTTTAGCGAAGTATTATTCCGAAACGCCCATCGACTATATCGACACCGACCAGGTGGTGATGCAGGATACTGATCTTTGGAAGTATGTGAGCAACTGGATCAAAGACGACACTTATAGTTTTGATGCTGCAGGTAACGTAACTGTAAACCAAAACGCAAATCGTATAGAAAGCGACACAGCGGCGATACTGAACCGTCAATATTCCGTAAAGGCCGATGCGGAAGGTGTGGCGTTCACATTTATAGGCCACGAATACCAAACGCTGGGATACCGGTTAATCTCGTTTACAGACACGAATCTCACGGTTTCAGCAACCTGGAATGGAAAGAAAGTTATCTCAGAATACAAGACCGTTCCATAATTTGCAGCCCTTGATCAAAAAGGGGTATGCTTTTAAAAAAGATTGTTTTCCATTTACTCAGCACCGGACTTAGCTTATTAGCCATACTGTATCTTTCAAACAGTTGTTTCTCCCAGAAAAAGAACGGGAAATTCCAGGTACATATTAAAAAAACGACGTCGCCGATATCGATTGATGGCGGAACCTCCGACCCAGGATGGTCCCAAGCCGAAATCGCCTCCAACTTTTATATGGTGCTTCCTATGGACACTGGTATGGCCAGGGTGAGAACCGATGTGCGCATGACCTACGACGATGAAAACCTTTATATTCTCGCGGAATGTTACCACCTCCTCAGCGGTACATATTATGTGGAATCGCTTCGACGCGACTTTGCATTTGGCAAGAACGACAACTTTCTTCTTTTCATGGACCCGTTTGACGACCAGACCAATGGTTTTTCGTTCGGCGCCAACGCAGCAGGCGCCCAGTGGGATGGAACTATGTATGAGGGTGGTAAGGTAGACCTCAACTGGGACAACAAATGGAACTCAGCGGTGACAAATAATGAGGAAAAGTGGGTATTCGAGGCTGCTATTCCATTCAAAAGTATCAGGTATAAAAAAGGAATTACAAGATGGGGTATCAACTTCAGCCGCCTCGATCTTAAAACTACCGAGAAATCGAGCTGGGCGCCTGTGCCACGCCAGTTCCCCACTGCTTCGCTGGCATACACGGGTATTTTGGTTTGGGATGCGCCGCCTCCAACACCGCGCGTGAATGTTTCGTTGATACCGTATGTTCTTGGAGGCATAAACAAGAATTACGATGCAAACACGAAATCCAGGTACCGAAAAGAAATCGGAGTGGACGCCAAGATATCATTGAGTTCTTCCCTGAATCTTGACCTGACGGTGAATCCCGATTTTTCGCAGGTAGAAGTGGACCGTCAGCTCACCAATCTCGACCGCTTCGAGCTTTTCTTTCCCGAGAGGAGGCAGTTCTTTCTGGAAAATGGCGACCTGTTCTCGAACATAGGGTACACCACCATACGGCCATTCTTTTCCAGGAGAATTGGGTTGGGTACTCCTATTCATTACGGCATGCGGTTAAGTGGTAAGCTGAATCAGGATTGGCGCATGGGAGTGATGAACGTACAATCAGGAAAGCAGGAAGAAGATGGACTGCCGATTCAGAATTTTACTGTTGCAGCAGTGCAGAGAAAAATTTTCTCGCGGTCCAACATCGGAATGTTTTTGATTAACAAGCAGGCGATCGGTAGTGTAGGTAGCGATAGTGCAAAGGCGGCGTATAACGATTACAACCGCAACGTGGGGTTAGAATATAATCTTGCTTCTTCAAACAATCTGTGGACGGGAAAGATGCTGCTCATCAAATCGTTTACAGAGGGAAATCAATCAAAAGAAATGGTGAAAACCGGACATCTTCAATACTCGAGCAGAAAGTGGACGCTTGCAATGCAATATGAAGATGTGGGTAAAGGGTATGTTGCAGACGTTGGTTATGTTCCGCGGCGCGATTACATCAGACTTTATCCGCAAATTGCCAGGAACTTTTTCCCGAAGAAAGGTGTTGTGCTGAGTCACGGACCCAAATTATTTTTCAGCAATTATTTTAATAGACAGTTTGCAAAGACGGATTATGAACAGCTGTTCTCGTACAACATTGCGTTCCGTGATCAAAGCGTTCTTATCCCGTGGTATGCCTACAATTATGTGAAATTGCTTTTACCATTCGACCCGACCAATCTCACTAAAGACACGCTTGCCCGGAATACTCAGCATTACTGGCATGCGTATGGTGCTGATTTTATTTCAAAGCCACAGAGTATTGTTACATGCAGTCTTTCCGTAAGATTTGGCGGGTATTACGCAAATGGCAACCGCACAAACCTGGTCGCTGAAGTTGGTTATCGCTTTCAGCCATATCTAAACGTTTCGCTTTCTACTAATTATAATCACATTTCGCTTCCTCAACCGTGGGGTAATGTGAATTTTGTATTGATAGGACCAAGAGTTGATCTCACCATGTCGAACAAGCTTTTTCTTACCGGATTTTTGCAGTACAACGAACAAACGGAGAATATCAATCTTAACCTCAGGTTTCAATGGCGCTACAAGCCCGCCTCCGACCTGTTCCTGGTCTTTACTGATAACTATCTGCCGGAAAATTTCGGTGTCCGGAACAGGGCCCTGGTATTAAAGTTTAATTACTGGTGGAACCGTTAGCAAAGGCTATGAATTCTAAGGCCTTGCATCTGGCGCTGGGGGCCATGGCATAACTTTTATGCTTATAACCCCATGGCCATAGCTGTCAACAAGGGAGCTGTAACTTCCGGTGAAAATATATCCTACTGGATTGATTCCGTTAAGCCTGCAGAATTTAAACAACTTAAAGAAAACAGAAAAACTGATGTGCTGATTGTTGGCGGAGGTCTCGCAGGCATCACTACCGCATACTGTCTTTTGAAAGCCGGAAAGCGAATAATTTTATTGGAAGACGGTCTTATCGGAAGCGGTGAATCCGGACGCACAACTGCGCACATAACGGCCGCCCTCGACGATAGGTACTACGACATCGAAAACTTATTTGGCGTTGAAGGCAGCCGCATAGCGGCCGAAAGTCATACCGCTGCCATTGAATGGATAGCATCAACGGTTAAGAATGAAAACATAGATTGTGATTTTGAACGTGTCGATGGATTTCTTTTTCTTCATCCTTCAGACAAAGAAGATAATCTTCGAAAAGAATTAACAGCAACACAAACAGCGGGGCTTAAAACAGAATGGCTCGATAAAACACATCATATTGCATCGTATAACGGCCCCTGTATAAAATATCCCGGCCAGGCTCAGTTCCATATTCTCAAATACCTGAAATCCCTCGCAGAAGCAGTGATTAAAATGGGAGGAGAGATCTATACACGTTCGCATGCAGAAAACATAAATAGTAAAGGCGCAAAATGCAATGGATTTGAAATTAACGCCGCACACGTTGTTGTCGCCACAAATTCGCCGGTGAATGACCTTGTGACTATGCATACAAAACAGTCGCCCTTCAGAACATATGTAATAGGGGCCAGGATCCCTAAAGGCCGGCTGCCACATTCTTTATGGTGGGACACCGGTAACATGAACACGAGATGGATGACGGCACCATATCATTATGTGCGCATTCAACCTTTTGATGATGAATATGAACTTTTGATATCAGGTGGTGAAGATCATAAGACGGGACAGGCGGATGACGAGGGCATCAATGAAGAAGACAGGTATGATGTGTTGGAAGAGTGGACAAGAAAACATTTTCCTTTGATCACCGACGTTGTTTTCAGATGGTCGGGACAGGTGCTTGAACCGCTCGATTACATGGGCTTTATTGGAAAAAATCCTGGTGATGAAAATATTTACATCGTTACCGGCGATTCAGGAAATGGAATGACGCATACAACGATCGCGGGCATTTTGATCACTGATCTTATTTTGGGCAAAGAAAATAAATGGACCTCACTGTATTCGCCAAAGAGGATACCGATAAAAGTGCCCGGAAGATTTTTGTCGGAAACGCTCAATATGGCGAAACAGTATGGTGACTATATAAAAAAAGCTGATATCGAAGAAGCAGATCAGCTTGCCAGTGATGAAGGAGCTATATTATCGAAAGGATTCAGAAAAATTGCTCTCTACCGCGATCCAACAGGTACGCTTCATTCATTTACGGCTGTGTGCCCGCACCTGGGATGTGTACTGCAGTGGAATGGTGATGAAAAAACATTCGATTGTCCCTGTCACGGTTCACGTTTTTCAAAGGAAGGAGTAGTAATAAATGGACCGGCTGTATCGAATCTTGAAAGGATTAAAATTTCCTGAGTTTTCAACCATTCACTACTTTGTGATTTATAAATGAAAGTTCAAAATATCAGTGCATATCAAACAAATGACCTCCCTGTTTCAAACGGCAAAACTGATCAGATATTCAGAAATTTTCTAAACATTCTGCCTGTAGCGGTATACACATGTGATAAAAATGGATACATCACTTATTATAACGAGTGTGCAAAGGAAATTTGGGGCAGGCAACCGGAGTTAGGAAAAGACCTTTGGTGCGGTTCTATTAAAATATTGACTGTTGATGGAAATCCCTTACCGCTCGATGAGTGCCCGATGGCCCTCACATTAAAAACCGGGAAAGAAGTAAATAAGCAGGAAATAATTATTGAGCGCCCTGACGGGACGCGTCTGAATATCGTTCCTCATCCCAGGCCAATTTTTGATGAGAACGGCAAGCTGGAAGGTGCGATCAACATGCTTTTGGATGTAACACGGCAACGCGGTGACGAAGAAAAGGCCGCGCGGCTAAAAATGATAGTGCAATATTCAAATGCGGCTATTATAAGTAAGACGCTCAACGGAATAGTTACGAGCTGGAATCCTGCAGCTCAGCATATATTTGGATACACGGCAGACGAAATGATAGGCCAGCCCATCATCAAGTTGATTCCACATGATCTTTATCACGAAGAAGAACAAATTTTAAGCAAGTTAGGGCGCGGAGAGATTATTGAACATATGGAAACCACGCGCATTACGAAGGACGGAAGGCTGATCGATATAGCACTCACCGTTTCGCCCGTAAGAGATGATAGCGGTAAGATCATCGGTGTGTCGAAGATTGCACGCGATATTACCAACGCAAAACGAGCCGAGCGTTTGATCAGGGAATCTGATGAGAGATTCCGGATGGCTGTAGAAGCAACAAAGCTGGGCACATGGGAATACGATCCGGTATCGCAGGATCTCACCTGGTCGCGCGAGTGCAGAAGAATATATGGGGTGAGCGATAGTGATAAAATTGACTACACCTTCTTTCTGAAAACTATTTACCCGGAGGATTATGGTATGGTAACGCGCGAAATTGAACGGGCTATGGACCCGCGCGGCGCAGGAAATTATGATATCAGATTCAGAATTATCCGGAAGAATGGATCTATACGTTGGATCAGGTCACAGGGCAAAGTATACTTCAGTAACCTGCATATTGCGGAGCGCTTCATTGGAACCGTTCTGGATATAACAGACGAGAAAGAAGCAAAGGAACGATTGGAGCAACTCGTTTCTGAAAGGACCAGGGAACTGAATCTGATGAACAAGCAACTGCAGCGTTCAAATTCCGACCTTGCGCAGTTTGCATCGGTGGCGAGCCACGATCTTCAGGAGCCACTCAGAAAGGTGCAGCTTTATTGCGACCGCATTCTGGAAGCGCCCAAAGACCCCCAGGTTTTTGAAAAATTCTTTCCCCGTATCTTGTCGGCTTCGGCAAGAATGTCGCAGTTGATCAAAGATGTGTTGCATTATGCGCTGATCTCCGATGGAACGGAGGAAATGACATTGGTGGATCTGAATAATATATTTGAAAATGTTGTTTCAGACCTTGAAGTGGCTATTAAAGAAAAACAGGCTGTAGTAACGGCCGATCTTCTTCCCAGCATCAAAGGGAATAGTATCCAGCTTCACCAATTATTTTCAAATCTCATCAGCAATTCAATAAAGTTCAGCAAAAAAAGCCCGGTAATAAATATTACAAGCCGGCTGCTTCGAAAAAACGAAGTACTCGGCAGACACAAAAATGTTGTTGAAGCACATAGCTACGTTGAACTTAGATTCAGCGACAACGGAATCGGCTTCGAACAGAAATACTCAGAACAGGTGTTTGAGATATTCCAAAGGTTACAGGATCGCAGCGTGTATAGCGGAACAGGAATAGGACTTGCGGTATGCAAAAAGATCGTTGAAAATCATCACGGTCTGATCAGCGTTGATAGCGAGCCGGGAGAAGGTAGTATATTTACAATATTGCTTCCGGCGAATTAAATCTCATGAACTCCCAATTAGGCAAATATGTTATCCTCGCGGGTATAATCATTGTCATTTTAGGAATCATCATTTATTTTTTCTCCGACAAATTGCACTGGATCGGGCGTTTGCCTGGTGACATAAGGGTTGAGAAAGAGAATTTCCGCTTTTATTTTCCAATTACAACCATGATCATCGTCAGCATTCTTCTCACAATCATTATACAGATCATCAAAAGAATTTCTTGAACAACGCGTCTAAAAAACATGAGATAGATAGTATCAACGTTCTTCTCGAAGAATGCATTATGGCTTTTCCTGTTTCATCGTTTATTATTAGTCTTTATAAGCAATACCAGCAGCGCGGCAGTTTGAGTAAAAAACAGCTGCAGGGATTATACAGCAAGGCATCAAAAATTGAGAATCTCGCTCCGGGAAAACTCGCTGCTGTTGAAGCGATCATCAAGCGCATGCCAACAAGGTTCAAGTCTGCAATACCTGAAAATAAGCCACTGTATGAAAAAGATGAAGCAACCGGTGAAATGATCGATTTCATCCTTACTAAAAATCCTTCTCATAAAAGAGCCCTTTTCCTTAAAACGAAGTTCAACAACAACGAAACACTTTCACCTGCGGAGATAAGTGAATTGAAAAAGTTCATGCAGGTATTCAGCAAATGATTATTTTTCAGTGTCGCCGGGATGCGGTAAATTAATTTCCTAACATAACGTTCGCCAACATATGAGAATCCTCACTTTCATTTTCTCAATCCTTTTATTTTATACTCACGTTAGTGCACAGGATAAGATGAACACCTTCGTGTTGAACCTGATGAGTAAAATGACTATCGACGAAAAGATCGGTCAGCTCAATCTTGTTACACCTGGCGGCGCTGTGACAGGATCGGTGGTCAGCAGTGATGTAGACAACAAGATTCGCAAGGGCCAGGTAGGAGGCTTGTTCGGCATTACAGGGCCCGACAAGATCCGGCAGGCACAGGATATCGCTGTGAAAAACTCAAGACTAAAAATTCCGTTGATTTTCGGTCTCGATGTTATTCACGGCCACCGTACAATATTTCCCATTCCATTAGGCTTATCATGCAGCTGGGACACGGCAATGATCAGAAAAAGCGCCATGATAGCGGCTACTGAAGCAACTGCTGATGGGCTCAACTGGGTGTATTCACCAATGGTAGACATTGCGCGCGATCCGAGGTGGGGAAGAATTGCAGAGGGTAGTGGTGAAGATCCCTTTCTTGGTTCCCAGATAGCAAAAGCGATGGTCAAAGGTTACCAGGGAAATGACCTGTCCGCAAAGAATACAGTGATGGCATGCGTAAAGCATTATGCATTGTACGGCGCTGCAGAAGGCGGGAAAGACTATAACACTACAGATATGAGCCGCGTGGCAATGCATGAATATTTTCTGCCACCATACAAGGCGGCTGTTGATGCCGGGGTTGGAAGCGTAATGAGTTCATTTAATGAAGTAGAAGGTATACCGGCAACCGCCAATAAATACCTGCTTACAGATGTACTAAGAAATCAATGGGGCTTTAAAGGCTTTGTTGTGAGTGATTACACATCGGTAAGTGAAATGATCGCGCACGGCTTTGGCGATCTGCAGCGCGTATCTGCAGAAGCGCTAAAAGCGGGCCTCGACATGGATATGGTAAGCGAAGGATATCTTAATACGCTTAAGAATTCGTTACAGGAAGGGAAGATCACAAAGGCACAAATTGATAATGCATGCAGAAAAATACTGGAAGCAAAATATAAACTTGGCCTGTTCGATGATCCTTACAAATATTGCGATCCGGAGAGATTTGAGAAAGAGATCATGACACCGGACAACAGGCTCTCAGCAAAAGAATTCGCTGCGCACTCATTCGTGCTGCTGAAAAACAAAGGCAACGTTCTGCCCCTAAAAAATTCAGGCACGATTGCATTGGTTGGTCCTCTTGCCGACAGCAAATTAAACATGCTGGGCACATGGAGCGTTTCAGGCGATCATTCAAAAAGCATAACAGTACTCGAAGGCATGAAGAATGCCGGCGGTGCCAACATTCTATATGCCAAGGGCGCAAACCTTACAGATGACACAGCTCTTGCAAAAAGAGTTAACGCATTCAATAAACAGGTTGATATCGATCAGCGTTCGCCGGATGCTATGCTTGAAGAAGCATTGTCGGTTGCGGCAAAAGCAGATGTTGTGGTTGCAGTAGTAGGTGAGGGGGCCGATATGACAGGCGAAGCATCGAGCATGAGCAACATCGCTCTGCAGCCTTCGCAACAAAAATTGTTGCAGGCTCTCGTAAAAACGGGTAAGCCCGTCGTTATCGTATTATTTAATGGGCGGCCTATGACCCTTCCCTGGGAAGAACAGAATGCAAGCGCAATACTCGACGTGTGGTTTCCTGGAACAGAAGGAGGTAATGCTATTGCCGATGTGATTTTTGGAAAATACAATCCATCCGGAAAGCTTACCACAAGTTTTCCTGTAAATGTTGGCCAGATACCCATCCATTACAATCATAAGAATACCGGCCGCCCTTTTGATGGTAATGTGAATTCCGCCAAGTTTAAATCAAATTATCTTGATGTGAGCAACGATCCGTTGTATCCATTCGGATTTGGATTAAGCTATACGTCTTTTACATATAGCAGTATCAAGCTAAGTAAATCATCACTGAAAGGTAATGAAACGCTAACGGCAACGGTTAACCTAACGAACTCCGGTAAGTATCCGGGTGAAGAAGTGGTGCAGCTTTATATATCTGATCCTGTAGCAACAATTACACGTCCTGTTAAAGAGCTTAAAGGCTTTCAGAAGGTAAGCCTAAATGTCGGTGAGAGCAAGGATGTGACCTTCAGAATCACAACAGAACAGCTGAAGTTTTTCAATTCAGCATTGAAATATGACTGGGAGAGTGGTGAATTCATCATTCATGTTGGTACAAATTCGCGCGACATTTCTTCAGCTAAAGTGACATGGACAAAATAAGCGTGGAAAAAACCGGAAAATACAGGTGGACGATAGTGGCGCTGCTTTTCTTCGCCACTACTATCAATTATCTCGACAGGCAGGTAATAGGATTGCTTAAAGACAATCTTTCTGAAGAATTCGATTGGTCGGAATCAGATTACAGTAATATCGTGATGGCGTTTTCTGCTACCTATGCCATCGGTCTGCTGCTCTTTGGAAACATCATCGACCGCGTAGGTACCAAGCTTGGATATACGATCTCAGTTATTATCTGGAGCATCGCCGCCATGGCTCATGCCTGGGCGCGAACCACAGGTGGCTTTGTGCTTGCAAGAACAAGTCTTGGATTGGGTGAAGGCGGCAATTTTCCCGCAGCAGTGAAAGCTGTTGCTGAATGGTTTCCCAAAAAGGAGCGTGCGTTTGCAACGGGAATTTTCAATAGCGGAACCAACGTTGCGGCCATGGCCGGTCCGCCACTGATTGCGTGGATATACAGCAGCTATGGATGGCAGGAAGCGTTTTTATGGACAGGCGCGCTTGGGTTTCTCTGGCTCATACTGTGGTGGATCTATTTTGATATTCCATCGAAACAAAAGCGCATAGGTAAAGCAGAATTTGACTATATACACAGTGATGCACCTGATCAGGCGCTGCAACAAGGTGCAAGGATCAGTTGGTTTAGAATAATCAGATATAGACAAACATGGTCATTTGTTCTTGGCAAAATGATGACCGATCCGGTATGGTGGTTTTATTTGTTCTGGATACCCTCCTTTTTTAATACTACGTATGGACTTGATCTGAAAAGTTCTGCAATTCACATTTCAACTGTCTATGTTGTATCCTCGTTTGGAAGCATCCTCGGTGGTTATCTGTCGGGATTTTTTATAAAGCGTGGATGGCCGGTTTACAAGGCAAGGAAAGTTGCCATGCTGATATTCGCATTCTGCGTGGTGCCAGTGGTATTTGTTCAATATATTTCGAACGTGTGGGGTGCCGTTGCGTTGATTAGTCTAGGCGCGGCTGCACACCAGGCGTGGAGCGCAAACATTTACACCACCGCATCCGACATGTTTCCGAAACGGGCCGTGAGTACCGTTATTGGTGTTGGCGGCATGGGTGGCTCGCTCGGTGGAATTCTGTTTCCTTTTTTTGTAGGCTGGATCCTCGATTATTATGGCGCTATTGGTAGTAAGACTGCAGGATACAATATTATTTTTATTATTTGTGGGAGCGCATATTTACTGGCCTGGGTGGTAATGCATTTTCTTACTCCGGCGATGAAGCAAATTGATTTAAAGTGATTACACGCGTGCGCCTTTTATCTGGAAAAATTAAT
>Ga0075421_100003625_pt1 | contig 18508 bp, 14 predicted proteins | sample SoiMetdeltSBSDD5_FD_75292 | JGI IMG/M metagenome (GOLD analysis project Ga0075421, IMG submission 75292) | Bulk soil microbial communities from a Populus tree surrounding site in Tennessee, USA - Soil MetaG P. deltoides SBSDD5 | ecosystem: Environmental > Terrestrial > Soil > Tree plantation... | reverse complement strand
TCCACTCGCTCACCGACAGCGCCGCCAACGTTGTCGGGCTGATTGGCGTCCGCGCCGCGGGGCAGCCGCCCGACGCGGACCATCCCTACGGCCACCGCAAGTACGAGACGGTTGCGGCCGCCGCGGTCACGGTGTTCCTGCTGCTGGTGATGGTGGAGGTGCTGCGCAACGCGTTCAACAACCTCGCCGGACGATCGCGGCCGATCGACATCTCGATCGCCAGCTTCGCGGTGATGGTGATCACGGTCCTGATCAACCTCGGCGTGGTGGCGTACGAATCGCGCGAGGCGGCGCGCCTCGGCAGCGAGGTGCTGGCCGCGGACGCACTGCAGACCCGCGGCGACGTCTGGACCTCGCTGACCGTCATCGCCGCGCTCGTCGGCGCGCGCTTCGGCGTCCCGATCCTCGACCCACTGGCGGCGCTGGTGGTCGCCGGCTTCATCGGCTACTCGGGCTACCAGATCGCCCGCGCGACCACCGGCATCCTGAGCGATCGCATCGTCATCTCGGATGCCGATCTCGAGCGCGTGGTGATGAGCGTGCCGGGCGTGCTCGGCTGCCACCGCATCCGAACGCGCGGCTCGGCCGACCACGTGTTCCTCGATCTGCACGTCTGGCTGCCGCCGGATCTGCGGCTCACCGAGGCGCACGATCTCTCGCACGTCGTCAAGGACCGGCTGATGGCGAAATACCCGCAGATTGCCGACGCCGTCATCCACATCGAGCCGCCGCCCGTCGGTCGGAAAATCGACAAGCCGCCGTCGAGCGGCGGCATCAGGCCATTCCGACCGCGCGCTTCATGACGCGGTTCGAGGCCTACGCGGAGCGCCGCGCACGCGAGGCGCTCTCGGCGGCCATCGAACCGTTCTCGACCGACTTCGATCGTGGAAGCGCGGCGCTGCAGGCTGTCGGCAACGCCTGGTCGCGCCGGCTGTTCGACGGGCTCTTCTACCTGTCGGCAGCACCATCACGCAGCCTTCCTGCGGCGAACCTCGTGTTCGTGCAGTCACGCGATGGCGATACCGGTGCGGACGATCCGTCCACACTGGGCGGCGGCGAGGCGGACAAGCATCTGATTTATGAGGGTCTGTCGCGGGTCGCGGCGGACGGCGTGCTCTCGGGCGCGACAACCCTGCGAGGGAGCGAGCTGGTGTTGTCGATCTGGCATCCCGAGCTCGTCGCGCTGCGCGCGTCGTTCGGCCTGCCGCGTCATCCGGCGCAGATCGTCGCCACCAGCCGTGGGCTCAACCTCGACGAGCCGCTGATGTTCAATGAGCCGGCGCTGCGTGTGCTGGTGATCGCCACAACGCAGGCCGCGGCGGCGATGCGCGGCGCCCTCGCCGCGCGGCCATGGATCACGCCGATCGTGATGACCGATGGGCACGATCTGCCCGCCGCGTTCCGCCAGCTGCGGCAGCACGGCGTCGTCCGCCTGTCGTGCATCGGCGGCCGGACGATCGCGGCGCAGCTGATTGACGCCGGCCTGATCCAGGATTTGTATCTGACGACGTCGGCGCGGTCAGCAGGAGAACCGAATACTCCGGTCTATTCGAAGCCGCTGCAGGGCGAGACGATCGTGCGCAAGCACGGCACCGGCATCGACGCGGGCATGGTATTCGAGCACCTGGTTCTGCGCCACCAACCTACCCGCCCCGCTTCACCAGCTTGATTTCGAACAGCTTCGGCCACCACTTGCCGGTGACGAAGAGTCGATCCTTCGCCGCGTCGTAGGCGATGCCGTTGAGGACGTCCGCGCCGGCGCGCTCGCCGTTGGAAAGCAGGCCGCGCAGGTCGATGTAGGCGGTGACCTTGCCCGAGGCAGGTGCGACGCGGACGATGTGGTCGGTCTGCCAGATGTTGGCGAAGATCTCGCCCTTCACCCATTCGAGCTCGTTGAGGTTCTTGACCGGCGCGCCGAGCGCGGTGACCTTGATTCGTTTGCGCTCCGCGAACGTCTCGGGGTCGAGCACCCGGATCTCGTCGCTACCGTCGCTCATGTAGAGCTGGGTCGAGTCCTGCGTCAGGCCCCACCCCTCTCCGGCGTACTTGAACTGGCTGCGCGGCTCGAACGTTTCCTTGTCGTAGACGAAGGCGACGTTGGTCTGCCAGGTGAGCTCGATCAGCTTGTTCTTCCAGACCGCGATGCCCTCGCCAAAGTGCGGCCGCGGCACGTCGCGCTTCCGCAGCACCTTACCGGTCTCGAGCTCGACCTTGCGGATTTGCGATTCGCCGACCTGGCCGGTGCCTTCGTAGAGGAAGCCGTCGAGGTACTGCAGCCCCTGCGTGAACGCACGCGGATCGTGCGGGTAGACGCGCACGATCTCGAATCCGTAGATCGGCATGTTGCCCGGCGCCTGCTGCCAGCGGGCGAAGCCAGGCGTGCGGGAAAACCCAATTGCCATGATCAGCGCAGCCAGTGTGATGTTAACGACTCGGCGCATCCATGCCTCGCTCGGCTGAAGCCGTGGCGCTCAACCTGACCAACCAACCCACCAGTCCGAAAACCAAACCCAGCCAACCGACCCGACTCACGCGACTCACGGGACCTGTCAGTATCCTGCCACTTTATCGACCACATTGCGCAGCGATTCGCCTCGTTCGAAGCGTCGCAGGTTGTCGGCGAAGAGGGCGACGAGCGGCGTCCAGTAATCCTGCATCGCCCCCGAGGTATGCGGCGTCACGATGACATTCGGCAGGTCCCAGTACGGGCTCGCCGGATCGAGCGGCTCCTCGCTGAACACGTCCAGCGCGGCTCCGCCGAGCCGTCCATCGCCGAGCGCCGCGATCACCGCCTCGTCGTCGACGAGCTTGCCGCGCGCGATGTTGACGAGCAGTGCGCCGCGCTTGATGCGGTCGAGCTCGGCCTTGCCGATGAGCCGCTTGGTTTCAGGTGTGTGCGGCGCGGCGAGAACGACGACGTCACTTTGGACCAGAAGGTCGGCGAGGCGCTCGGGCGGCCAGACCTCGTCGACACCGTCAGGCTTCGGCTCGCCGCCGCGGCGGCGAATCGCGCTGAGGCGAAACCCGAACGGCGCGGCTATCTTCACCAGCTCGAGGCCGATGGCGCCGAGGCCGACGATGCCCATGCGCTGCCCCTGCAGCGTCCGCAAATCGACGCTCGCCCCTTCGAGCTCGTCCTGCGCCCAGCGGTGCGCGATCTGCGCGCGGATGGCGACCGGCAGCCTGCGCGCGAGCGCGATGGTGACCCCGAGCACGTGCTCGGCCATCGCCCGCGCGCGGATGCCGCGCGCGCTGGTGATGACGACGGGGCTGGCGAGCAGCTCGGGAAACATCAGGCTGCCGACGCCGACCGCCGGGCTCTGCACCCATCGCAGCCGCGACGCCGCGCCGAAGACGTCGCGATCGACAAACGGCGTGAATGCCGCGTCGGCGTCCGGCAGGAGCCTCCTGATCGCGTCGCGATCCCAGGCTTCGCTGAAGGTGTGCTGCGGAAAGTCGCGCCGGAGCTGGTCGACGAAATGCTTCGGCATCACCCACGCGGGCGCGGGACTGATGACTCCTATCAGGATGTTCATCGGGCGCGTCGCGTATAGGTGCCGCTGCGACCGCCGCTTTTGTGCATCAGGCGGATATCACCAATGACCATCGTCTTGTCGACCGCCTTGACCATGTCGTAGACGGTCAGCGCCGCGACGGCGACCGCGGTCAGGGCTTCCATCTCGACGCCGGTCTGACCGTTGGTGCGAACCCGCGCTTCGATGACGTAGCCGCGCCGGGCCGGCCTGAGCTCGACCTGCACGTTGGTGAGCGCCAGCGGATGGCACAGCGGGATCAGCGCCGACGTCTGCTTCGCGGCGAGGATCCCGGCCAGCCGCGCCGTCTGCAGCGGATCGCCCTTCTTCACCGCGCCGGCACGAATCAGCCGCAGCGCCTCCGCGGACATCCGAATCGACCCGCGCGCGATCGCCTCGCGGCTGGTGACCGGTTTGTCGCCGACGTCGACCATCTTCACGCGGCCGCGGGCGTCGACGTGCGACAGGCGCCTAGTCGCCATCGCTCTCTCCCTGCGCGAGGAAGAACGACAGGCTTTCGAGCGAGACGGTGAGGTCGACGCTTTTCAGCTTCACGTCCGGCGGCACCTGCAGCGTGCCGGGCGAAAAGTTCAGCACCGCCTTGATGCCGGCGGCGACGACCAGGCCGAGGACGTGCTGCGCCGACGGCGCCGGCACGGCGATGACCGCGATCCGGATGCCTTCGCGCTTCGCCACCTTCTTCAGATCGTGGATGTCGTGAATCGGCACCCCGCTGCGCGACTCCTGGCCGACCTTTTCCTTCAGCGTGTCGAAGAGCGCGGTGATCTCGAACCCTTCGAGGCGGAAGCCGGGATAGTCGGCGAGCGCCAGCCCGAGGTTGCCGGCGCCCATGATCGCGACGCGCAGCTTGCGATCGAGGCCGAGGATCTGGCGCAGGTGGCGCTTCAGATCGCGGACGTAGTAGCCGACGCCGCGGACGCCGAATTCGCCGAAGTAGGCGAGGTCCTTGCGAATCTGGGCGGCGTTGAGGTGGAACTGCTCGGCGAGCGACTGCGATGAGATGGTGCGGACGCCCGCGTCTTCGAGCTCACTCAGGCAGCGCAGGTAGACAGAAAGCCGATTGGTGGTGAGCTCGGAGACCTGATCGGCGCTCTGCTTGCCTGGCGGCGCCGTCAGCGTCCTCGCGGAACCTTTGTTCGATGTTTTCACAAGCCAGCGGCCGATTGTAACAAAAACTGCATGTTAATATCCCGCCCTATGCCCAAGACCGCCACGGTCAAGACCGCGCCGCCCGCGTCAATCGGCTTTCAGCCCTATGTGCCGCCGACGCAGTCGCCCGCGGAATTCACTGCCAAGGCGATCGTCATCGGCGTGATGTTTGGTCTCATCTTCGGCGCGTCCACCGTGTATCTCGGCCTGCGCGCCGGCCTCACCGTCAGCGCTTCGATTCCGATCGCGGTACTCGCGATCTCGGTGCTGAAGCGGCTCGGCGGCTCGACCATCCTCGAGAACAACATTGTCCAGACGATCGGATCGGCCGGCGAATCGGTCGCCGGCGGCGTCGTCTTCACCATCCCGGCGCTGATCTTCCTGACGCCCAACGGTCCGGGGTATTTCAACTACTACCAGATCACGGTGCTGGCGCTGGCCGGCGGCATCCTCGGCGTCCTGATGATGGTGCCGCTCCGCCGCGCGCTGATCGTCAAGGAGCACGGCATCCTGCCGTATCCGGAAGGCGCGGCCTGCGCCGACGTGCTGATCGCCGGCGAGCGTGGCGGCGCGCTCGCCGCCACGGTGTTCAAGGGGCTCGGCATCGGCGCGCTCTGGAAGGCGCTGTCGTGGATCGTGCAGATCGTCCGCACCGCGATCGGCTACAGCATGGCCCGCTCCAGTTTCTTCCCGAACGCGACCCTCAACGTCGACATCTCGCCCGAGTACATGGGCGTCGGCTACGTCATCGGGCCGCGGATTGCGGGCGTGATGTTCGCCGGCGGCGTGCTCTCCTGGCTGGTGCTGCTGCCGCTGCTCTCGATTCTCGGCAACTACATGAACGTGCCGTTCCCGCCAGTGCCGGCAAGCGGACTCCGCATCTCGGAGATGAGCGCCCAACAGCTGTGGAGCGCGTACATCCGTTACACGGGCGCCGGCGCCGTGCTCGCGTCGGGCATCATCACACTCTGCCGGACGATCCCGACCATCGTCTCGTCGTTCCGCGACAGCATGAAGGACTTCGGCTCGGGCGAGTCCGAGGCCGCCAAGATGCGCACGGAGCGCGACCTGCCGCTGGCCGTCGTCGCCGGCGGCTCGCTGGCGCTGGCCGCGTTCCTCGCGATTGCCCCCGGCATGCCGACCCAGGGCAACTTTCTCGTCTCGCTCCTGATCATCGTCTTCGGCTTCTTCTTCGTCACCGTCTCGTCGCGCATCACCGGGCTGATCGGGTCGTCCTCGAACCCGATCTCGGGGATGACGATCGCGACGCTGATCCTCACCTGCAGCATCTTCGTCGCGCTCGGGTGGACGGGCGACTACTACTCGCCGGTCGCCATCTGCGTCGGCGCGATCGTCTGCATCGCGTCGGCCAACGCCGGCGGCACCTCCCAGGATCTGAAGACCGGCTATATCGTCGGCGCCACCCCGAAGTATCAGCAGATCGGGCTGATCATCGGCGTCCTCACCTCGGCGCTGGTCATCGGCATGACGACGCTCTACCTGCACCGGGTGATGGGAATTGGCTCGACGTCGTTGCCCGCGCCGCAGGCGACGCTGATGTCGACGATTATCAAGGGCCTCCTCAGCCAGAACCTGCCGTGGGGCCTGGTGCTGGTGGGTGTCTTCATCACCGTGACGCTGGAGCTGTGTGGCATCCACTCGCTGTCGTTCGCGGTCGGCTCCTATCTGCCAATCGCCACGACCGCGCCGATTTTCGCCGGCGGCCTGGTCCGCGCGTATGTCGAGAAGCGCACCGGCCGCGCGGAGGAATCGGAGGTCGGCGCCGGTACACTGTTCAGCTCCGGCCTGATTGCGGGCGGATCGCTCGCGGGCATCTTGTATGCCGTGCTTTTCGGCCGTAATCTGATTGAAGAGGCGGATGCCTCGACCGGCATCATCCCGGCGATTCACGAAGGTACGATGGGCAACATTGTCGGCGCGCTGGTATTCATCGCCCTCGCCGTCGTCCTCGCCAAGGCCGCTCAGAAGAAGGTGATGTGACGACGCGACGATCAACGTGGAGGCCGCAGAACAAGCAGAACAGCAATGCTCTGCGATTTCCGCGGGCTCTGCGTTTGATGTCGTGTCTGGTGGCGCTCTCGGTGGCGTCGTCCGCTGAAGCGCAGACGACGACGCGGCGGGCGACCAACGTTGGCGCGCTCCTCGCCTTTCCCGGCTTCTATCACGGCCGCCCGATCGTGGTGGTCGGCAAGGTCGCGCTCGAATCGAACGGTCAGCTGAAGGTGTCGGACGACGACGGCGCGATCCCGATCGTGTTCAAGGGCAACGCGCCAGACGGGATCGACGAAGTCCGCGGCGAGTTCTGGGACATCGGCCGCATGAAGGCCGACGACATCAGGCTCAACTCCTACGACCTGCGCGCCACCTTCAAGGTGAACCCTGAGGATCCGTGGCCGCGTCCGGGCGAGGTGACGGCGATCATCGCCACTGCGATCACGCCTTCCGCGGTGCCGCAGTCGGCGACCATCCGCAGCATCGTCCTCACCCCCGGGCGGTACCTCGATCAGAAGGTCGCGATTACCGGGCAGTATTCCGGACGCAACCTGCTCGGCGACCTGCCGGACGCGCCGGCGAAGAGCCGTTACGACTTCGCCCTGCGCTCGGCTGATGCGGCGCTGTGGATCATCAACATGCGGCCGAAGCTGAAGGATGCCAGCGGCAAGGACGTCGAGCTCGGCCTCGACGCGCGCATCGATACGGGACGATGGCTGAACATCCGCGGCACGATCCGGCAGGGGCGCGGTCTCATCTGGCTGGACGCAGAGCCGGGAAGCCTCTCGTTCGCGCGGCCGCCGAGCGAGACGACCGAAGAGGAACCGATCCGCGTGCCGGCCGGTCCGCCGCCCGAAGTCGTTTTCAGCGCGCCGACGCAGGAAGAAACCGACGTCGTCGCCGGGACGACGATCCGGATTCAGTTCTCGCGCGATATCGACCAGGCGACGCTGAAGAGCAAGATTCGCGTCCAGTACACCGGGGCGCAGGCCGCGCCGCCAGGCGAACCGGCCCCGTCAGCGGACTTCACGTTCCAATATATCCGCGCCACACGCGTCCTCGAGGTGAAGTTCACCAGGCCGCTCGAGCGGTTCCGCACGGTGAACGTCGAGCTGCTGGAAGGCATCCTCGGGACCGACGGCCAGCCGCTCAAGCCGTGGACGCTGACCTTCTCGATCGGCGCATCGTAACCGGCGATGTTCTCGCGGGGCGGGCCTTCAGAGCGGCCGTACAGGGCCGTCCTACAGGGTTGCCCTACGGGACGACACGAAACGCCGCGATCGATTTCCTCGAGCCAGCCGTCAATTCAATGACGTAGTCCGCCGGCGCGAGCGGTGCGAGCGCGAGCTGCGCCGTGTGCCAGCGCGATCCATCGGCGTCGTCGCGCACCGCCGCGGTGACCGGCACGGAGAGCGCCTGCCCGTTGCGATCGAGCAACCGCGCCGTGGGCGCGTCGGAGACCGCGGTGGGGATTTCGACGCGCAGCTGCTCATTTCGCCGGAACCGCAGATCCGCGGTCGGCGCTTCCCTGCTCCCCGTTCGGCGGACGAAGATCGCGCCGGATGACTCTGGCGCGGCGGTGACGGCAAGCCGCACCGTCTCGCGCAGCGGAATCGATCCTGCGCCGCCGCGCGCGCCGACGCGCAGCACGTAGTCGCCCGCGGTCAGCGGCTGCGTCGCCGTCACCAGCGCGCGGAACGTGCGCGCGCCCCTGACGACGGTGGCCGTGCCGCCGCCCACGGTCTGGTCGGTCGCCGTCGACAGCGTGAGGGTGACCGCGAAGCCCTCGTTGAAGGCATCGCCGGTCGTTGCGGCGCTCCCCAGCTCGCCGACCACCCAGATCGCCGCGGATGCCGCGTCGCCTGGCTTCCAGCCCGAGGCCGACTGCACGCGCAGCGGCAACTCGCGCGCGTAGCCCGCGAGCGGGCCGATGGCGGCGCTGATCACCCGCGCCGACGCTTCAGCCTCCGCGCTCACAGCGGGCTTTGCCGCGGCGCCGCCGCCAGCGGATCCCGCTCGTGCGGAGGCTGTCGCGGCTGCGGGCGTCGCCGCCAGGTACCCCCGGCGCGCGCGCACTCTTACGCCCGGCCGCTTGATTCTGACGGTAATCGGATGGAAGCGGCCGTCGAGCCTTCCGGTCGAGTAATAGCCGAGCAGATAGTACGAGCTCAGATCGTCGACGACGCGGCGCAGGCCGCCGGCGAGATCGTTCGAGTTGACGATCGCCATGCCATCGGTCGCCTCCGCCAGCGTTCGCAGGGAGTTGATGCGGCCACGGAGCATCGCCGCGTCGACCGTCGGCGGCACCATCGGCGGCGGCGGCCCCGGCACGTCCTGCCGCACGATCGGCGTGTCGAACACCGCGAGCCCGCGCGGATCGATCGGATAGAACGACGCGTTGGCGCGGTTCGCCTCGTCGAGGATGTCGCGGAACTGCTGATCGTTGTCGATCTGGGCCAGGCGCACCCGATCGGCGTCGCAGGTAGCCGGCGGAGCCATCGGCAGGTTGCCCGTTGTCAGCCGCCCGGTGCGCGGATCGATCCCGACCGGCGGCCCGGTGGGCACGCCGTGGCAATTGAGCGGTCGCGCCAGCCGCTCGTCCGGCCGGTAGAGCAGCCAGCCGTTGGTGATCGCCAGGATCGCCTTGCGCTCCTCGCGCACGGTGCGCAGGTAGCGGACGAGATCCTGCAGCGCGTCGAGCGCCAGTTTCTCGTGGCGCCGATCGATCAACTGCGCGGCGACCCCGTTCTGATCCGCGCACCTGGCCGAGGCACCGCTGTCGTTGACGTTGGGATAACAGTCGGCGTAGGCCTGGTCCTGCGGATCGCGCAGCTGCATGCGGTCGCGTTCGCCCCAGTGCCAGTACCTGGCCAGAATCCCCTCGATTGTCGTCGTGCGGCGCGCGAAGGCGATGTCTGCGGCGGACATCTCCGGCGTCATCACCGCGACGAGATCGTCCTGGCCGATTACGCGATCGAGCGCTTCGATCAAAGGCTTGCGAATCGCGTGCGAGGCGCCAATGTCGACGTGGTAGGTATCGAGGAACAGGACGAACAGCCGCGCCTTCGACTGCTCGGCCATCGCGCGCGATTCGCGGACCGTGTTCGGTTCCACCCGCGTGTCCTGCGGGCCGGCGGTGCGGACGACCACACGCTCGAACTGTTCGATGGTCTGGGGAGCGCCGCCTTCGAGGACCTCGAAGTCGGCCTGGGTCAGGTCCGTTACCGGCGCGCCGTCACCGGTGGTCGGATACGCATCGACGCGGACGTAGTTGGCTTCGGTTCGAAACGTCGGCTGTGGAGGTTGCGGCGGCGACGCCGGTGCCTGCGCAAGCGCCGCGGCGGCGACGAGAACGGCAGCGAGCGCTGAACTCTCGAGCCTAAGCCCTTCCATACCGAGCTCCGGAGGCGACTGGCGGCGTCAGTCTACCACCGGGCCCTTCGCGAGCAGCTCCTCGATCTGCGCGCGCACGCGTGCGATGAGGACGTCGCGCTGCGACATGTCCATGCCCGCCGTCTCGATCGGCTCCCCGACCCGGATGCTGACGTGCACCGGCTGGATGATCCAGCTGCCGCGGCGCATCGCGTCGCGGCCGCCCTGAATCGCCACCGGCACGATCGGCGCCTGGGCCTTCAATGCCATCAGGAAGCCCCCCTTCTTGAACGGCAGCAACTCGGCGGAACGGCTGCGCGTGCCTTCCGGGAAGATCAGGAACGAGTTGCCCGACTGAATCGAGCGCGCCCCCGCTTCGAGCGAACGCATCGCCGCTTCCTTGTTGCGGCGCTCGATCGGCACGAAGCCGCCGTGGCGGAACGCGCGCGCGAGCAGCGGAATCGCATCGATCTCGGCCTTGTAGACGATGTGCATGCGCGGGTGAAGTCGGTCGAAGAGAATCGGCGGATCGACGTTGCTCTGATGGTTCGCGCAGTAGACGGCGGCGCGGCCGAGCGGGATGTGGTGAGCGCCGGCGACGCGCACCTCGATGCCGCAGAGGGCGAGGCCGAGGCGGACGCCGCCGTGGCCGAAGATGTAAAGGATGCCCTTCCAGCGGAAGATCATCGCCAGCAGCATGCCGATCGGGGCGGCGAAGAGCACATAGAGAGAGACCGCGAGGTAGGTGGCGGCGGACCGGACGGCGGCGATGACCAACGCGGCGCGGATCATAAACGAAAAAGCCCGCCGGATCTCTCGACCCGGCGGGCTGACGGAAGCTGGCGACTGTCGACGGAAGATTCTCGAATTACGATGCGCGCGCAGCGCGCCGCGGCGCCGCGCTCGCCGCCACCGCACGCGGCGGTGCAGCCTTGAGGACCTTGGCCGGCGCCCGCGGGGCGGTACGCGCCTTGGTCGTGAAGCAGCGCTCGAGCGCCGTGTCGACGCGCCCTTCGATCGCCGCCGCTGTCTCGCGCATGACCTCGGAGACTTCGGAGATAATCAGGAACTTGGCGCGGTCGAGCATGCGCTTCTCGCGGAACGACAGGCTCTTCGACTTGGCGAGGAACGTGAGGCTCTTGAGTACGTCGGCGACTTCGTAGATGGAACCGCTGCGCATCTTGTCGGAGTTGTCCTTGAAGCGGCCTTTCCAGTTCTGGTGATTGTCGATCTTCCCATCGCCGAGCAGGCTGAACAGCCGCTCGACTTCTTCGTCGCTGATCGCGCGGCGAAGCCCGACGCCGTCGACGTTGCTCACCGGCACGAGGACGGTGGTGTCGTTGGCGACGATGCGGAGATGGTAGAACCCGCAGGTGGTACCGAGAATGGTTTTGTCTTCGATGCGTTCGACGATCCCGAGACCATGATTCGGGTAAATGACCTTGTCGCCGACTTCAAATGTCACGGTTCCCCCTGTAAGGAGCGCTGATGGTAGGCAGAAAGTAGTGCCAGCAGTCCCCTAAGTATAGCCGGTTCCCGCGCGGGGTTCAACGCGAATTGGCCGAAAACCGGGGAATTTGGCGCAGATTGACCGCGCCGTGCCGAGCGATCGGCAGGAGGTTCAGGCGTGGCCCTCACCGGCTAACTGGTTGGCCCCTGAGCAGTTGTACGGGATTTCCGCCGTCGGTGAGCTCGGCCGCTCAGTGCGAAACCGTGGTGTCGGCGCGCTTCAAGGAGATGAACCAGCTCTCGCACTGCTCGCGGGCACCCCCCGCGAGCGCGACGTTCAGCCGCATCCCATCCACGTCCCAGTTCTGTCGGGCCGCGTTGTCGCGGATCTCGAGGCTATAGGGTTTCAGCAGGTTGTCGGTCGAGGTGTGATCCCGATGCTCGGCCTGGATACCGCGAAAGAAGGCGAACTCGTGATACGGCCCGAGATGGAGCTCGAAGGGGCCGATGCCGGGCCATTTGCCGTCGTAGACGCGCTCGCTGTACTGGCCGTCGGCTTCGCGGCACGACTGCCAGTTGCCTTCGAGCAGCGCTCGCTTGTGATCGGAGAAGGAGGTGAACTGGGCATGGCCAAGGGCAGCGCCCCCGAGACAGGCAGCGACTGTAACCGCTGCCACGCGTTGCCATCTCGAGCCGCAACAGGCCATATACGTACCCTCCGCCACGTGGCACTGCAAGGAGTTCGCCGAGTTCAAATGCCGAGGTCTGCGCGTCAGTCGTACAGGTAAACTGCCCCGGTGACTGCCGTTTTGCTCCTGTTCGCCGCTTCCCTCATGACGTTGGTGATCGAGGGGCAGCCAACGTTGCGCTCAGCGGCTCCTCGGTGGCCGGAGGGCGCGCCGATCAAAGTGTGGATTAACGGACAGAATGCTCCGAATCACGCAGATCTGCTGGTCGAGCGCGCGATGAAAACGTGGAGCGATGCGGCCGCCGATCGCCTGCGGCTGGTTCGCATCTCAGAGCGCGAGATCGCGGCGCTGCGCGTCAATTTCGTGGCAGGCGATCACGTTTACGGCGAGGCGCGGCCGGTCATCGATCGGGAGTCGGGCGCAATCGTGGGAGCCGACGTGCACATCAGCCGCGATCTGGCGAGCACCGGCGATCGACTCGAGCAGCAGATCATCCTCTACCTCACCGCGCTGCACGAGCTCGGTCACGCGCTCGGCCTGCGGCACACCGACGACTTCAGCACGATCATGTACAGCTTCCGCCGCCCCGACGATGGAGAGCGGTACTTCGGTGCGTACCGGCAGCGCCTGCGCGGGGCAGACGACATCGGCACCGCGCGCGCGACGGGCCTCGCGCCGGCCGACGTGGAGGCGCTGCGGGCGCTCTACGGACGATGAGACACGACCTCGACTCTGAGCCCGCGGAGCAACGCTGCGAATCTTCGGATCGCGATATCGACCTGTTATGATGACGATGCGAAAGCAAAAGCGGCAGACAATCCAGATGGAAGTCGGGCTGGACGCCGACTTCGCACTCCGGCCGGAGTGGTGAAACTGGCAGACGCGCGGGACTCAAAATCCCGTGACCCTTACGGGTCGTGAGGGTTCGACCCCCTCCTCCGGCACCAATGCACACACAAGTTACGGGGCAGTCGCGGAACAGTCCGTTCTGCGTTCGGCCAGACTGCCTAACGTTCGTCTAGCGGTGCGGCCAAGACCGTAAGCGCCTCGGAACGACTGTGGGCCTTCCAGCGCGACGGCCTGATTGCCGCTTGAGACCTGGGCAGACAAGGCCGGCCGCCGGCTCGCGCCATCCTGAGCGCCGTTCTTTGTGTGTGCTGTTCAGTGGTGTGTGCTTTTAAGCGGGACCGAGCGGTGACGGCAGTCAGCGGGCTGCCGCTGGCGGCGGACTCATTCTCTGAACCCACGGCCCTCGTCCCCCGCCCGCTCAACCATCCGATCGGATAGCCACTCGACAATCGGATAGCGTGATGACCCCGTCAGCGACGCTACTGCAGCATATTCACGGCAAGAATGACCAACGCCTGCAATGAATTTTTGTGTCGCTGCACTGGCGTCGGTCTTGCGGTGGCGTCTCCCTGAATGGCGATATGAACAAGCTCAGACGGTTTGCGATCGCGGCGCTCGCCGCAGCGCCACGGTGACGATCGGCTGCGTTGCCTCCACCCCCACCGCGTCCGCGATGGAAAAGACGTGCGCGCAGAAGTATACGATCGCCACGAGGTTACGAGCCTACGGAGCGGCCTGTTACGGCATGGGCGGCTCGTTACGATATTTCCGCGTGGTCAGCGCTCGATGGAGGCTCAAGAGTGTTGACGGCTTGAGGACCGATCGCGGAACGGATCGGCCTGCGCGGAATCCGGCGACCGTCAGCGCCCGGCCGCAAATGATGGACCGAGAGCCTCTTCGAAAGTTTCAGCAGTTCGCCGGCGTGTCCAACCAACAAGACGATGAGGCGATCGCGCTCATAAAAGTGCGGCGTATCCATCCACGAAATCTGGGCCGGCTATGGAGTTGGAATTGGATCCGATCTGAGGCGGGACTGAGAACGGCATGCTATGCTAACCGCGAGACGGCCTACTGTTTCCTGTCGTCTCCTGAAGGATCGGCTCGAACATAGCCGACGACTTGAGCGGTCGCGCCAGATCCAGCGATCGGTCGTTGCCTACTGACCGCCCCCGCACTCGGAGGACTCATGCGCACACGCATTGCAGGTCTTGCCGCGCTTCTCGCGGTGCTGCTTTCGACGACACCGACAACTGCCATCACGAAAGGTGGTGTGCCGGACGCCGGAGAGCACCCGATGGTCGGCCAGCTTGTCTTCTACGTCCCCGACGCGCTGCCGTCGCCCTACGGTGCGGACCAGCCGGGTAGCTGGTTCAGCTGCTCCGGGACGCTCCTGAGCGGTACGGTCGTCGTGACCGCCGGTCACTGCACGTTCGCGATCGGCCTCGACAGCGTGTCGACGACGACCGAGGAAAACCGCTTCACCGCCGAAGACGGCAACGGCACTGGCGGCAACGACGTCTGGTTCAGCCTGAACGAGGACGACCACCACTGGGACGGCTGGCCGCTGACGTTCGACGAGGACGGCAACCTCAATTTCCCAACCCAGCAGGCCCGGTACGAAGGCCGCAGCGACTTCCTCAACGGCAACCCGCTCTGGGTCCGCGCGACCTCGTTCCCGCATCCCGAGTACGACGACCGCGCGTTCTACATCCACGACGCCGGCGTCATCGAGCTTGACGAGGCCCAGCCCGGCCCGTACGGAAGAATCCCGACGGCCGACTACCTCCAGAAGTACGCGGGCCGCCGCAACGAGCACCGTTTCGAGGTCGTGGGGTATGGCCTGCAGCGGGCCCACCCGGTCTTCGAAATCGGGGGCGACACGAGGCTGAAGGCCGAGCCGCGGCTCCTCAACCTGGTAAGCAACCCGCAGAAGACGTACATCCAGCTGTCGAACAATCCGGTCACCGGCGGCACCTGCTTCGGCGACTCGGGCGGGCCGACGTTCGACGACACGAACTCGCTGCTCGTCGTCGCCGTGACGTCCTTCGGCTACAGCCCGAACTGCACCGGCGTCGGCGGCGCGTATCGCCTCGATCAGCCCGACGATCTGGAGTTCCTCGCGGACCACGGCATCACGCCGTAGCCAGCCGCTTGCAGACCGCAAGACGGGGTCGTGGATTTCCATCCACTGTCGATTCGGTGGAATACCCTTGTCGACTTTCCGAGAGCTATGTGGGTTGCTTGCCACTGCACGATGGTGGGCGCGACTATCGCGACTGCGCATCGACAACACTGGTCACCGATGCGTCCTCCATGGAAATCGACACTGTAGCCGCTTTACCGGCGGAACAGTGACTCGACTCGGACGTTCGAGGCGGCCGGTTGTGTGCCGACCTACCTATCTCCGCGGATTCTGCATCTTCCGGCGCGAATTGTCGTCGCTGCGGCGGACTGGCTCACGTCCGCGGACGGCCGAGATGTCCTCGAGGAGTTGAGCGCCGTGAGCGAAAGGCCGAGCGATCATCCTGTCGTCCCCAAAAAACTCACGATGGCCGCAGGTCGGCGATGCGGCCATCGACTCGGGACGATACTCTGGTGCACTCCGCCAAAGCCGGTTAGGCGACGTTGGTGGAGCTGCAGACCCTCATCGTCCGGAAACAACCGGAAACCGAAGCCGGTGTGCTGAGGGCCCCAGCCCGCAGATTGGAGGGCAAGTCATGGCGTCGAACTTTACTGTCGTCCTCTTTCAGCGGCAGCATTTCGGAAACGGACCGGGCATCTTCAATGACGTGGAGCCGAACGTACCATTTGCGGGCCGGTCGAAGTCGTTCGTTTTCGACTGCCCGAACGTGCAGGCGAGCGAGCCGGCGTTCCTGATGTTCCAGTCGCGGGACGTGGATCATCCCCGCAACGTGTTCGAGGTCAATGGAATTGGCGTGTTCGGCGGGCTGCCAGTCACCCCGGCAAGAGACAGTTGGAATGGCAACGTGCTGCTGATCGAATCGCACCACCAACTGCGGGCAACGGGTAACGTCCTGTATGTCGAATCACGCGACGGCCGTGGCACCGAAAGCGGCAACATCGATGACTTCATCATCGACAACGTCGTCATCGTCTACAAGACGCCAGACGTCGTGGCGCTTCCGTCCGTTACCGGCGATCTGGCCGCGTTCATCAAAACGGAACTCCTGCCATCGATGACCAACGTGAGGGGATCAGGTGCGTCGGCGAATCCCGCCGATCAGCACAACGAGTACGTGCTGCCGACGGCATCGCAGCTCGGGTCGTGGCGCGTCGTGTTCCGGAGCCTGCTCGCCGGCGCGTGGGCTGACGCGCATATCCAGGCCAGGACCCTCAGTTCGACCTACAATGTCGTTCGGTTTGTCGACGCGTCCTCTCTGCGCACGTACTACGTGCTCATGGAGGGGCTGCCGGGCCACATCCCAGCGGCTGTCAGCCGTCCGTCGAGCGTGACGATCGCCGATCCGGCCGACTCGTCGCGTCGAGGTTGGGGAACCTACATCTTCGATCCAATCCCCCGCCGTGCGCTCAGTCTCTCCGCACCGCACCCGCACGACGACCTCGATTCCGCCGAGCAGGCAGCGGACGCCTACGTCGGGCTTCAAGCGCGGACGCTTCTGATCGCGGGTTCCGACCGCGATCAGAACAGCGCGCGAGCGTCATGCGAGCAGTCGAGCCGCCCCTATCTGGAGGCCGACGTCGCGCACACATCAGAAAACGTCTTCCAGGTGGCCTTCGAGGAGATCTACTCGAGCGATGTGTTCACGTGGCATATCCAGTTCCATGGGAACGCCGTGTGTGCCGCGGATGTCTTCCTGAGCAACGGCGTTGTGGCGCCGCAGTCGCTTCTGCAGACGCTCGCCGCCAACATCAGGGCTGCGTCGGCCACCGCGGCACAGGGCGGACCCGTGCTCACCGCAGACGTGTTCGATTCGCCCGATGACTGCGCGGCGCGCGGCACGGACAATATGCAGATGCGCTTCGCATCGGGCCTGCCACACGACAGCATCTGCGCACCCGGCAATGCCCCAATCGGGCGGTCACGCTTCATTCATATCGAACAACGCCGCGATGCCCGGCGCGCCCGGACCGACCCGACCGCGACACCAGGACGCAATCGTGATGTCGTCATGGCCGCGATCCTGGCAACCTTCACGTAGGGCGAGAACGGATTCACACACTCGCCGCAGTCGTCACGTCGTGACTGACCGGCGGGCGCGGGCGCCGGCAATGGCGATGCGATCTGGACTATCAGCGACTGTACCTGTGTTCCGCAAAAACTCTCACAGGCCCGAGTGGACGACCCGGCAGTTCCGGATGGTCGTGCCCGGCGATCAGTCGCATCGATTTGTGGCCACGACTACGAGGGCATTTCTCCGACGGTGTTGATCGCAACCGCTCTGAGGAACAAAAATTAAGCGCTTGACACCCAAACATCGCGGGCAGAGTATCGTCGCCGCGTGCTCGACTCCCGGCGTAGCCAGCAAATCTCGTCGACGCGTGAATCGTGGACCCTGTCCGTCTACCGCATGCAAGGAGGCGTTATGGTGAGGTCCGGGTGTACCTTCAACGCGTTCATTAGAATCTGCGGCTGCCTTGTCGCTCTCTCGCTCATCGGTTTCGTGGGCGCCGGACCTGTAGGAGCCTTCAACTACGTCACCGATGCCAACGGCACATGGTGGGGTATCCAGGACGCCGCTCCTCCGCGCGTCGACACCGGCAGCATCCGTGCGACGCAGACGGGGCCGGGAGACTGTTTATTCACCTCATGTGTGACACCGCCATACAGCACCTCGATCAATGGCTTCGGCGGCATCAAGGTCAGCGTGTCGACGACGCCGGCGCCTCGATTCAATGGTGAGATCGTGCGTGGCTTTGGCTTGACGTTCGACGGTGTCAATCGCTTCACGACGACGCAGTCGATCGACCTTGGCGGTGTCACGATCTCCCGCTCCGTCTATATCAACAACGGCGCGAACTGGGGCCGATGGCTCGACAGCTTCACGAACACCACGAAATCGCCGATCACGATCAGAGTCGCCTTCGGCGGCCAGTCGGGAATCGGCACCGCAACCGGCGCGACGCCCGGCAACTCGAGCTCGATCGTCAATACATCGAGCGGCGACGCGGTCGTCACCGCCGCGGATTCGTGGGTCGAGGTGGCCACGCCGCTTGCGGGCACGACGCTCGTGGGCGGTCCACAGGTGACGATCATCGGCACGCCGAGCTCGCCGGCGTCGCCGTTCGACGGCGCGATGACCTTCGCGGGCAACTGGCTCTTCGACACCTTCAACAACCCACTGACCTACGTCGGCCACGAGGCGAATTTTCAAGCCTACGTGAACACGATCACGCTGCAGCCCGACAAGACGCGGTCGCTCTTGCACTTCGTCGTCCTCGGCCAGATGGTCA
>Ga0075421_100003620_pt1 | contig 18511 bp, 16 predicted proteins | sample SoiMetdeltSBSDD5_FD_75292 | JGI IMG/M metagenome (GOLD analysis project Ga0075421, IMG submission 75292) | Bulk soil microbial communities from a Populus tree surrounding site in Tennessee, USA - Soil MetaG P. deltoides SBSDD5 | ecosystem: Environmental > Terrestrial > Soil > Tree plantation... | reverse complement strand
TCTCGCGCATCGCCTCGAGCCGCAGCAGGAGCCCGGTCAGCGACTGGTTGACCTCGTCGTGCAGGTCGCGCGCAATCCGCGCCCGCTCCTCCTCCTGCGCGTCGAGGGCGGCGCTGGAGGCCCGGCGGCGCTCGGCCTCGAGCCGCTCCAGCATGCGGACGAACGCGTAATGCAGCCGCGCCACCTCCTCCGGGCCCGCGGGGGTCTCGGTCAGCTTGAGGTTGGCGCCGGGGCGCGAGAGGTCGGCGCGCTCCATCCGGTCGACGAGGTCCTCGAGCGGTTTGATCCGGCGCTGGAGCAGGAATGCGTTGAGGACGATCGTGAGCGCGATCGCGAAGCCGAGCACCAATCCCGCCTCCGGGGTGTCGCCGAGGCTCCCGTCCGGGTTCGCGGCGATCACCGCCGCGACCACCGCCGCGACGATCAGCAGCAGGTTCACGACCAGAACCTGGGTCAGCAGATCGCGGCGCCTCATCCACCCAAAAGTATCCGCGTCGCGGCGGCGCGGGCGCCCCCCAGGCGAAACGGGGCGATCCCCTAGCTCAAATAGGGGCCAGCCCCTATGAACCGCGGACCGGGAATCGTCAAAATGTCTTGGTACAGGTTTCAGTCCGGCCGCCTGGCCCGAGAGTCGGACAGCATCAAGGAGCTACCCCGCGATGACAACCACCCGCAAGTCCAATTTCTCAGCGACGCTGCGGACGACGATCCTGATGGCGACCCTCGGCGGCCTGCTGGTCGCGATCGGGTACGCGATCGGCGGCATTCAGATCGCCAGCGTCTTCCTCGCGATCGCCCTGGTGGTCAACTTCGTCGCCTACTGGTTCAGCGACAAGATCGCGCTCAAGAGCGCTGGCGCGAAGCCACTCTCCGAGCAGGAGGCGCCGCGGCTCTACCAGATGGTCCGCGAGCTGACCACGCGAGCCGACATCCCGATGCCCAGCCTCCACCTGATCCCGAGCGAGCAGCCCAACGCGTTCGCGACCGGCCGCAACCCCAAGCACGCCGCCGTCGCGGTCACCGCGGGGATCACGAAGCAGCTCTCCGAGGACGAGCTGCGCGGCGTGGTCGCGCACGAGCTCGCGCACATCAAGAACCGCGACATCCTCACGCAGTCGGTGGCCTCGGCGATCGGCGCGATGATCACGTACCTCGCGTACTTCTTCCTGTGGTTCGGGGGCGACGGCGACTCGCCGGTCAGCCTGATCGCGAACCTGGCGCTGGTAATCCTCGCGCCGATCGCGGCGACGCTGATCCAGCTCGCGGTCTCGCGCCAGCGCGAGTACGCCGCGGATGCCACCGGGGCCGAGGTCACCGGCAATCCCGAGTCACTCGCCTCGGCGCTACTGCGGCTCGAGGAGGGCGCGAAGGCGACCCCGATGCAGCACGTGAACCAGGCGACCGAGCCGCTGTACATCGTCAAGCCGTTCCGCGGCGGTGGGATCGCGGGCCTGTTCTCGACTCACCCGCCCATCGAGGAGCGCGTCCGCCGGCTGCGCCAGATGCGCCCGGCGATCGGCTAGCCCCAAGAGTCGGCAGCGGACATCGGCTACTCGGTAGTCGTCGTGACATGGGAGTGCGCAGGGCACCTGCGCACTCTCGTCACGTCGATGAACGAGCACCTCGACGGCAGCCAGGAGCTGATCGTCGTCGACAACGCATCCACGGACTCGCCCGGCGCGGCGGCCGGCGAATGGAAGGGCAACCACCGCTTCCTCGCCCTCGACGACAACCTCGGCTTCGGCCGGGCCTCGAACGAGGGCGTGCGCGCGGCCACGCAGCCGACGACTGTCCTGCTCAACCCCGATACGGAGCTCCTCGACGCCGGGCTCGATCGGCTCGCCGACGCGGCCGCGGGGAGGTGGGCTCTGGTCGGGCCGCGGGTGCTGAACGCCGACCGCACGGTCCAGCCGTCGGCGAGTGGGCCGGAGGTCGGGCCGTGGCCGTGGGTCCGGGCGCTGGTCCCTGCGGCGCTGCAGCCGGAGGCGGTGCGCGAGCACACCGAGCCCTATCGGCTCGAGCGCCGCGTCCGGGTCGCCTGGCTCACCGGCGCCTGCATCGCTGCCCCGACCGCCGTGCTGCGCGGCTTCGGCCCGTTCGACCCCGCTCTGCGCATGTACGGGGAGGACGTCGACCTCGGGCTGCGCGCCGCCGCCGCCGGTGTCCCGTCCTGGTTCGACCCCACCGTCTGCCGCGTCGTCCATCACGGCCAGGGGTCCTCGCCGATCGCCTACGGCTCGCGCGAAGGCTGGCGACCGCATGGGACGCTCAACTGGCGCGCGGCGTTGCGCCGCGCCTACGGCTCGCGACGCGAATGGCTCGCCTGGCGCGCGCTGCGCCTCAACCTGCGCCTGCGGCTGATCACCAAGACCCTGCTCGGGAGGGCCGGCGAACGCGACCGCGCCGCGCTCGCCGCGGCGCTCGCCGCCGACCCCCCGCCCCGGCTTCCGGATCGCTGACTCGCGCGGCCGTTGGTACACTTTCTGAAGTAAACCTCGAATCCGGATAGGGATTAGGAGATTTAGCTTGTCCACGGCCACCGGCCCGAGCGATCACACGCGGCAGCGACTCGAGCTGCTGCCGGTCGACCGGGCGCGCGAGGAGATCGACGCCGGGGTTCGCCTCATCGACGTTCGCGAGCAGAACGAGTGGGACGACTCGCACCTCGAGGCGGCCACTCACATTCCCCAGGGTGAGCTGATCGAGCGAATCGACGAGGTCGCCCCGGATCGCTCCGAGCGCCTGCTGCTGCACTGCCGGACGGACAACCGCTCGTCGCGGATGGCGCAGGAGCTCGCCGGTCTCGGCTACGAGAACGTCGCCGTGATCGAGGGCGGGATCCTCGCCTGGGAGCAGGCTGGGCTGCCGACGGAGAGCGGGTCGGGCCTGACCGCCGAGCAGCGGATGCGCTATTCGCGCCACACGCTGCTGCCGGAGGTCGGCGTCGACGGCCAGCTCAAGCTGCTGAACTCGAAGGTGCTGCTGCTCGGCGCGGGCGGGCTCGGGGCGCCGAGCGGGCTCTATCTGGCCGCCGCCGGGGTCGGCACGCTCGGGATCGTCGACGACGACGTCGTCGACGAGTCGAACCTCCAGCGACAGGTGATCCACAACACCGAGCGGGTGGGGGTGGCGAAGACCGCTTCGGCCCGGGTCGCGATCGAGGCGCTCAACCCGGACGTCGAGGTGGTCGAGCACAACACCAGGCTCGATGCCTCCAACATCCTCGAGCTGCTCGAGCCCTACGACGTGATCGTCGACGGCGCCGACAACTTCCCGACCCGGTACCTGCTCAACGACGCCTCGGTGCGCCTCGGCAAGCCGGTGGTCTCCGCCTCGATCCTCGGCTTCGACGGGCAGATCTCGACCTTCGTGCCGCACGAGGGGCCGTGCTACCGCTGCCTGTACCCGGTGCCGCCGCCCCCCGAGCTGGCACCGAGCTGCGGCGCGAACGGCGTCCTCGGCGTGATGGCCGGGGTGATGGGACTGCTGCAGGCCAACGAGGTGATCAAGCTGGTGGCCGGTATCGGCGAGCCGCTGATCGGGCGCCTGCTCCTCTACGAGTCGCTGGGCACCCGGTTCACCGAGCTCAAGGTGAAGCGTGACCCAAAGTGCCCGGTCTGCGGCGATGAGGCCGTCGAGGTCGCTCGCGAGGCGATGGGCCGCTTCCCCGACTACGAGCTCTTCTGCGGCGCGCCGGCGCGCGAGCCCTCGCCGGCAGCGGCTTGACGGATACCGTTCCGGGCATGCCGACGGTGAAGATCCCGCCCGTCCTGCGTGCGCGGACCGGCGGCGAGAGCGAGATCGCCGTCGCGGGAGCTACGGTCGGGGAGGTGCTCTCCGCCCTCGCCGCCGCGCACCCGGACACCCGCGAGCAGCTTCTCACCGACGACGGCCAGCTCAACCGCTACGTGAACGTCTATCTCAATGACGAGGACGTGCGCGTCCTCGACGGCCTCGAGACCGGCGTCTCGGACTCCGACACCGTGGTCATCCTGCCGGCGATGGCGGGCGGGCGATAGCCGCCGCTCAGCTGCCGCCGGTGAACTCGGTGAACGCCGTCCAGGACGGCTTGGGATCGAGCGCGTCCTCGGCGAACAGACCCGATCCCCCGCACCAGTCGCAGAGCGGGGGGTCGGTGAAGTCGCGCCACGAGTACCAGATAACCGACTCGACGTTCCAGTCTTCGCGGTGGTCCAGCAGCAGGTCGAAGGCCTCCGTGAGCCGCTCGGCCTGACCTTCCGGCCCGCGGTTGAGGGGGTGGTCGGGACCGCTCGAGGCCCAGCCGAGCTCGGTGACCCAGAGCCCGGCACCGGAGTCCTCGGCGCGGACGATCTCGTCGTGCAGGAGCTCGACCTGGGACTCGACCTTGCCCATGTTCGCCGCGTACGGATGCGAGGCGACGCCGTCGAAGAGGTCCCGCGCCCCCTCCGCCTCGTACATGCCACGCAGGTACGCCCATGCGTTGTCGGCCGACTCGCCGGCGTCGGGCGGGGTGCCGAACATCCCGCCGAGGATGATCTCCGCCTCGGGATCCTCGGCGTGGATGGCGCGCTCGGCGCTCTCGAGCAGGCTGAGGTAGCCGGCGATCGAGGGCTCGGGCTTGTAGAAGGTGGCCGAGTTCTGCTCGTTCCAGATCTGCCACGTGTGGATCGGCTCCGCGGGGTGATCCGGGTTCTGCGCCCAGAGCTCGCCCCCGGGGCCGTAGCGCTCGACGGCGGCGCCGGCGAACTCGCCCCAGGCCGCGAGCGCGGCCTCCGACGCCGGCGCGAACGGTCCGCAGTCGCCGTCGCAGTCGTCGCGGCCGTCGAGCTCGAGCGCCGCCCACTCGGGGGTGCCGTAGAGGAAGGGGAGGATCCGGATGCCGTGCTCGGCCGCCGCGAGGACGATCGGGTCGACGGTCGAGAAGTCGAGGTCGTCGGAAGCGGGCGTCGAATCGACCGTGGACCACGGCAGCAGGATGCGCAGGGTGCCCACGCGGCCCTCGCCCATCCGCGCGAAGTCCTTGGCCGTCAACGGCGTCTGCGAGACGGTTCCGTAGAAGCCGCGCGGCACGTCCTCGTCCTCCGGTGAGCCCGAGCCGCTCGAGGTGGCGAGCACGATCGCCGCGACCGCGACCGCGGCCGTCGCCAGAACCCCGATCGCGCGCGCTGACACGCTCGGGCGGCTGCTGTTAGCTGCCGCCCGTGAACCTGGTGAACGCGTCCCAGGAGCGCTTCGGGGCGAGCTGTTGGGTGAACAGACCCGACGTCGCGCACCACGCGCAGATTCGGGTCGGCGAATCCATCCAGCTGAACCAGGTGACCGCCCGCACGTTCAGCCGCCCGGCGCTCCTGGTGAAGTAGCCGAACGCCTGCTTGAGGCCCTTGGCCTGGCCCTTCGGCCCGCGATTGAGCGGGTTGCCGCCGCGGGCCGAGCCCAATCCGATCTCGGTCACCCACAGGTCGGCGCCGGCGTCGCCGCCTCGCTTCATCGCCTTGCGGAAGTTGTTGACCTGCTGCTTCACCCCCTTGAGCTTCGCCCCGTACGGATGCGGGGCGACCCCGTCGAAGTGATTCTTCGCGCCCTTGCGCCGATACAGGCTCTGCAGGTAGTCCGGCCCGGGCACGGCCTTCTTCGAGCCCGCGAGCTCGGCCATCCCGCCGAGGACGACCTCGGCGTTCGGATCGACGCTCTTGACCGCGGCGTTGGCGGCCTGCAGCAGCTTCAAGTACTTGCCGACGTTGGGCCGCGGCAGGTAGAAGCTCTTGGAGTTCTGCTCGTTCCAAATCTGCCAGGCGGTGATCGGGACCTGCGGCAAGTCCGGGTTGAGCGTCCAGAACTCCCCGTTCGGCCCGTAGCGGGCGACGGCGTCGCGCACGAACACCGTCCACGCATCGAGCGCCGCGGCCTTGCTCGGGGCGAAGAGCGCACACTTGGCCGGGGCGCAGCTGCGCTCGTCGAGACCCTCTACGACCCAAGTGGGGGTCCCGTAGAGGAAGGGCAGGATCGTGATCCCGTTGCGTGCTGCGTCCGCGACGATCGTATCGATGCTCGCCCAGTTGTAGTCGTCGGCGGCGGGGCTGGGGTCGACGACCGACCAGTTGATGATGATCCGCAGCGTCCCGACGTTGCCCTGACCCATGCGGTCGATGTCGGTCGCGGTGAGCGGGGTCTGGGGCACGATGCCGTAGAACGACCGCGGCACGGCTGCGGATGCGCTCGACGCGATCGCGATCGAGAGCAGCGCGCCGACGACGGCGATGATCGTGAATCGGAGCCTCATTCTGCGGCCCAGGATCTTAGCTGCCACCGGTGAGCTTGACGTAGGCGCGGTAGGACGGCTTCTCCCCGCCGCTCTCGTTCAGCAGGCCCGACTGCGGGCACCACACGCAGAGGCCCGCGTCGGCGCCCAGGTTGTCCTGCCAGGAGTACCAGACGACACTGCTCACGTTCCAGGCGCGGCGCTTGCGCTCGAAGAACTTGAAACCCTGTTTCAGCCGCTGCGCCTGGCCCTGTGGTCCTCGGTTGAGCGGGTTCTTGGGGCCGCCAGAGCCCCAGCCCAGCTCGGTGATCCAGAGGTCCGCGTTGCGATCGCGGCCGGCGCGCATCTCGTCGCGGATGAGGTTGACCTGGGCCTTGACCTTCTTGAGCTTCGCCGCGTAGGGGTGCGGGGCGACGCCGTCGAAGTTCTTCTTCGCGCCCTTCACGTTGTAGAGGCCCTCGAGGAACCTCCAGGCCGAGATCCCGGGCTTGCGCCCGCCGAGCGGCGTTCCGAACATTCCCCCGAGCACGATCTCCGCGCCGCCGTCGGCTGAGCGGATCCCGCGGCTCGCGGCGTCCAGGAGCTTCGCGTAGGCCTTCGCCTTCGGCTTCGGCTTGTAGAAGCTGGGGGAGTTCTGCTCGTTCCAGAGCTGCCAGGTCCTGATCTCGTCCCTCGGCAGAGTCGGGTTGAGCGTCCAGAACTCCCCGTTCGGCCCGTAGCGCAGCACGAGGTCCCGCAGGAACGTCTCCCAGGCCCGCTTTGCAGGTGTCGAGCGCGGCGCGAACGGATAGCACTCGGCGCCGGAGCAGTTGTGGCGATCGAGCTCCGTCGCGACCCAGGTCGGTGTGCTGTAGACGAACGGCAGCAGCTCGATGCCGTTGCGCGCGGCGTCGGCGACGAGCGCATCGGTGGCCGCCCAGTTGTAGTCGCCCGGGGCGGACGTGGGGTCGATCAGCGCCCAGGAGACCTCGAAGCGCAGCGTGCCGACATGCGCCTGGCCCATCCGGTCGACGTCGGCGCTGCCGAGCGGGCGCTGCGGCGTGACGCCGTAGAACTCGGCCGGCACCGCCGCCTGCGCCGTGCCGGCACAGAGGGCGGCGAACGCCCCCAGCACGGCGCAAATCCCCGCCAGTCGGGCGGTCCACTTCATCCGGAGGCCACCTTCACGAAGACATCCCACGCGGGCTTCGCCGACCCGTCCGCGTTGCGCAGCCCGGCGTGGCCGCACCACGCGCAGATCTGATCGCCGCCGTCCTTGTCTCGCCACGAATACCAGAACACACCTCGGAGCCGGAAGGCGCGGCGCTTGCGCAAGAGGTCGTCGTAGGCCTTCTCGAGCAGCCTGGCCTGGCCCGCGTCACCCTTGACGTACGGCTCCTGCCGCGGTCCGCCCGAGGCCCATCCGATCTCGGTGATCCAGAGGCCGACCCTGCGGTCGCCGAACGACTTCGCCACCCGGCGCGCCTCCTGGAGCTGCCCGGGATGGCCAGTGCGGCACCAGCGCAGGCGGCGATCGCAGCACCGAGCGCCAGCGCTCGTGAGCGCGCCCGCTTCGCCTTGGCGGTGGTCACGACGACTGCGTGCCGCGTGCCACGTCGCCGGACGGCCGAGCGCCCCCCTCTTGGCTTGTGTCGTCGTCTGAGTCCTTCGATCGCCGCAGGCGCCAGAATGCGATCCCGGCGCACGCCGCGGCTGCCACCGCGAGCAGGATCAGTGGCGTCGAGATTCCGCCGCCGTCCGAGCTGTCGGCCGCCAGGCTGGTGACCGGCTCCTCGTCGACGGGGTTTCCGAACGCCTCGATCTGCTCTTGCTTGGTGGGCTTGTCGCCGCCACCACTTCCGCCGCTCGTCGCGCCGCCGTCGCCCCCGCCGCCATTGCCGCCGCCCGAGCCGGAGCCGGCGGCCGCGCCGCCGGCGGTCGAGCTGTCGTCATCGGTGGCCGGCTCCGGCGCCGGGCTCGGCGTGCTCTGCGCGTTGGAAGGCGATGAGTCCTCGGCGCTCTGCGGCGCCGGGTCGTGGGACTGGCCGTCCGCCTCGGGCAGATTGAGGTCGTACTCGTCAGCGGCCGGTGTCGCCGCGGCGACGGCCGGGACGGCCCCGCTGATCGCAAGCGCGGCGAACGCGCTGAAAAGCGCGCGAGTCCCCCACCTAGACTTCCTGCCTTCCGTCATCAATCGCAGTCCTTCCGTCGCCAACCCCAGCGGCAGGGTACACGGTGCGTCCGATCCTACGTCGAATTCGACACCTGGCCGGCAAACACGCCATCACGGCCGCAGTTGCGGCGGGGATTGTGGCACTCGCGATGGCCGAGGGGGGCTACGGCCCGGTCGCCTTCGCAGCCGGCGCTCTGTTCGTCTGGGCGGCCGTGCTGCTGGGGCTTGCGACCGGCATTATGCCACGCTCGGAGCCGCCGCGGCCGGCGATCGCGGCCGGCGCGTGCCTGCTCGGCCTCGCGGCGCTTACCGCGCTCTCGCTCGCCTGGGCGAACGACGACGGGCGGGCGTTCGAGGACGTGGTCCGAGCGCTCGGATACCTCGGGTTGTTCGCCCTCGCCGTCGTCGCGGCGAGGCGCGGCGACGGTGCCCAGTGGCTGCGCGGACTCGCGATCGGCCTCACCGCGGTCGCGGCGATCGCGCTCGGCAGCCGCCTCGAGCCCTCGATCTTCGGCGACGCCGACCTCGAGATCGCCGCCTCGCTACCGGTCGCGCAGGGAAGGCTCAGCTACCCGATCGGCTACTGGAACGGCCTCGCCTCGATGATGGCGATCGCGGTCGTGCTGCTCGGGTGGCTGGGGGTCGCCGCAGCGAGCCGGGCCCGCCGTTCGATCGCGGTCGCAGCGATCCCGCTCCCGGTGCTGGCGATCTACGCGAGCACCTCGCGCGGCGGGTTGATCGCGGCGGCAATCGGCCTCGTGGTGCTGCTGATCGCCGGCCCGGCGCGCCCGCGGATCGTGGCGGGGCTGGCGATCGCCGGCGCCGGCTCCGCGGTCCTGATCGCGTTCGCGGCGACCCGCGACGAACTGCTCGACCGCCCCGGCAGCGAGCTCGCGGCGAGCCAGGGAGACGAGCTCCTGCTCTTCGTGATCGGCGTGGTGCTGCTGGTCGGCCTTGCGCGCTGGCTGGTCGATCCGCCGCTGGCGCGGGTCGAGGTGCCGCCGGCGCTCGCGAGGGCGTCAGTCGCCGCCGCCGCGGTCCTGGTCGTCGCCGCGATCGTGGTCGCCGACCCGGTCGAGCGTTACGAGGACTTCAAGGCCACGCCGACCGCGGCCGAGGGCTCGGGCTCCAGCGAGCGGAACCTGCTCGCCCGCGGTGGCTCGAGCGGCCGCTATCAGTTCTGGTCGGCTGCGGTGGACGCGTTCGAGAGCGAGCCGCTGCACGGCGTCGGCGCCGGAGGCTATGAGGCGTGGTGGAACCAGAACGGGAGCATCGCCGCCCCGGCCCGTAACGCTCACTCGCTGTTCTTCGAGACGCTCAGCGAGCTCGGGCCCGTCGGCGCGGGCCTGGTGCTCGCCTTCTTCGCGATCGCCATCGTCACCGGGATCAGACGCCATCGCGCCGCCGGGACCGGCACGGCGTCGACCAGCTCGGACGCGCCCCGTCTGATCGCCGCCGCCGCCCTCGCGGTTCTGGTCGCGGGGGCGATCGGTGCGGCCGGTGACTGGACCTGGGACCTGCCGGCCGTGTTCGGGCCGGTCGTGATCGCCGCGGCCGTGCTCACCGGGCCGGCCACGCTGGCCCCGCGTGCCGGGCCCGACGGGCCGGCGGCCGTGTTCGGCACCGTGCGCAGCCGGCGGCGGTTCGCCGGGGGCGTCGCGATCCTGCTCGTCGGCTGGGCGTCGATCTGCGCCTCGGGCCTTCTGCTGCTGGCCCACAACTCGCTCGAGTCGAGCCGCTCGGCCGCGGCGCGCGGCGACATCGAGGGGGCGGTCGACGCTGCCAACGATGCGATCGACCTCGAGCCGTGGGCGGCGGAGCCCCGGACCCAGCTTGGGCTCGTCTACGAGCAGGGAGGCGATCTCGACGCGGCGATGGCGGCGATGGACGAGGCGATCGATCGCGCACCCGACGACTGGCGGCTGCGCATGGTCGCCGGCTGCCTCGCGCTCGCCGACGACGATCTCGCGGGAGCCCGCGCGAGCGCCGCCGACGCCCGCGCCCTGAATCCGCGCGCCCCCGAGCTCGCCCAGCCCGACGACGTGCTCCTGCGGGGCTTCTGCGGCGACGAAGCGGCGAGTTGACCCGGCCGGAATGGCCGGGGCGCGCCTACTCCTCGCGGTCGACGATCGGCTCGATCGGCAGGCGGTCGGCGAGCCAGCGGTAGCGGTCACCGGCCGGGTCGAACGGGGGATCGGCCGCGCTGAGCGCGTCAGGCACATGGAACGACAGCCGGTAGTGGACGTGGACGATCTCGGGCAGGTCGAGGTCGCGCGCCGCCGGGACGAGCGCTTGGCGATGGCGGAACGGATAGTTGTAGGCGTCGGAGAGCACCCGGACGCGCTCGTGGACGTTCGCGGTCACGCCTGCCCAGCTCAGCTGGTCCATGAACTGGGGCCAGCGCTTCTGGACGATCTCGGCATCGAACAGGCGCCCGAGCGCCTCCTCCCAGGCGGCGAACAGGCCGGCGCTGCGGCGGACCGCGACGAGGCCGGTGTTCCAATAGGCGCGGATGCGCATCTGGCCGACGGTCGTTTCGGTGAAGGGCTCCTCGGTGACCCCGAGCTCGGCGTACATCTTGCGCCAGAACGGCTCGTTGCGACCCTTGCCCTTCGACCCCGCGATCCGCCGGTCGACCGGCCTCACAGCGGCGACCCAGTCGCCCTCGGCGAGCGCAGCGGGCTCGCCGAGAAAGACGGTGTCGGAGTCCGTGAAGACGAGGAACTCGTAGTCGAGCTCGCGCTCGGCCCAGGCCGAGACGCTGACCTTGTTGAAGGTCGGCATCTCGGCGAAGCGGTCGACGAGGGCCTCGTCGACCACGGTCGCGCCAAGCGAGCGAAGTCGTTCGACGGTCGCCGGCTCCGGGTAAAGGGCGGGACGGGGCGCGAAGGCGTACACCGGGGCGTCAGCGAGGGCACCGCCCCACTGGCGCAGGCTCTCCACGAGCAGCACGGCCTCGCTCTCGAGCCGCCCGTGCTCGACGCAGATCAAGAATGCGACCGGTTGGGTGCTCATTGCCGCGCTCAGGGCCGGGAGGCTAGATGACTGCCCACCGACTTCCGCCGACCCGGTGGGCTCGGGCGTTTGCGGCATGGGCACCGGGTCGGGTAGGGGTCGGGTTTGTAGGGCCCCCGGCGCGGATCGTCGTCCGTTGTCGTGTTAGGCACGCATACGGTGCTCAACTCGACAATCGACGCGATACCCGGCGCGATCGCCCGATCCGCGTGGGGAGGCACGCCCACCACCCCGATGTGACCTGAAGCACTGCCAGCGCTGGGATCGCCAGCAGAACTCATTCACGGTCCCGGACGCCGAGTCGTTTGGCCGTGAGCCGGGTTACGCTTTCGGGATGGTCATGGAGGGTCCCACTTCCGTCGAGGTAGACCAGGGCGGACAAGCCCGGGCCCCGCGGCCCCGGTTCTGGCGCGACGCCCTGCGTCGCCGCCTGCTCGCGTTGGCCGACCTGATCGCGGCCGCCGCGGCGAGCGTGGTCGTCGCCGCGTCCTCCGCGGACGCGTTCTGGGCTTTGGCGCTGCTGCCGGCCTGGATCCTGATCGCCAAGCTGCTCGGCCTCTACGACCGTGACCACGCCGCGATCCGCCACCTGACGTTCGACGAGCTTCCCGCGCTCATCGCCTGGGCCGGGGCGGGCGTCGCCCTGCTCGCCCTCGTCCTGCCGCAGACACCGGCCGGCGCGGTGGCACCGCGCGCCGCCGTCGAGGCCTTCCTCGTCGCGGCGGGGGGAGCTCTGCTCCTACGCGCCGTGGCCCGCTGGCTGTGGCGCCGCATGACCCCCAGCGAGGTCACCGCCGTCGTCGGCGACGGCACCCTCGCGGAGATGATCCGGCGCAAGCTGGAGCTCTTCCCGGACATGCACCTGAGCCTGCTGTCCGACGGCGACCGGCGCCCGTTCGACGAGCTGATCGAGGCCGCCGACCGGGTGATCTTCGCCTCCGAGCGCTTGGAGCCCGGCGAGGTCGGCGATCTCGTCGAGCTCTGCCGCGAGCGCCAGGTGAAGCTGAGCGTGATCTCACCGCTGCACGGGCGCGCCGGGCCCGTCCGCCTCTCGCGGGTCGCGGATCTGCCGGTGCTCGAGTACGAGACCTGGGATCCCTCGCGTTCGACCGCGATGATCAAGCGCAGCTTCGACCTCCTCATCTCGTCGCTGGGGCTGCTCGTGACGGCGCCGCTCTTCCCCGTGATCGCGCTCGCGATCCGGCTCGACAGCCGCGGGCCGATCTTCTTCAGCCAGACGCGGGCCGGGCTCGACGGGGCGCCCTTCCAGATGCACAAGTTCAGGACCATGGTCGCCGACGCCGAGGATCGGCTCGCCGACGTGGTCAGGCTGGACGACCTGCGCGAGCCGATGTTCAAGCTCTCCGCCGACCCCCGCGTTACCCGGGTCGGCCGCGTCCTGCGACGCCTGAGCCTCGATGAGTTGCCGCAGCTCTGGAACGTGCTCCGCGGTGAGATGAGCATCGTCGGTCCGCGCCCCGAGCAGGTCGAGCTGGTCGAGCGCTACCGGCCGGAGCACCGCTTCCGGCTCTCCGTCAAGCCCGGGATCACCGGGCCGATGCAGGTCTTCGGCCGCGGCGACTTGACGTTCCACGAACGGCTCGCCGTCGAGCTCGACTACATCGAGAACGTCTCGCTCGCCCGCGACCTGCGGATCCTCGTTGAGACGGTCCCGGTGGCGCTCAAGGGCTCCGGCGCCTACTGAGGGCATGCCGTCCACATGTCCCGCCTGCGGCGCGCCCGCGATGCGCAGGTGGCGCCTCGCGACGGCCTCCGACCCGCAGCTCGCCGCCCACCCCAGCTACGAGCTCGACCGCTGCTGCGTCTGCGGCACCGCGGTCACGCTCGAAGCGGACGATGTGGCCGCCCCCCTCTACGAGGGCGGCACCTACGCGGCGGAGCGGCGGGCGTTCGCGCCGCTGCTCGAGCCCCTACGGCGGTTGGCCGAGCGCGACCGCCTGCGGTTCCTCGCCTCGGTGCCGCAGGGGGCCCGGGTGCTCGAGGTCGGCGCCGGCGACGGGCGCTTCGTCGCGATGCTGGCCGCAGCGGGGTTCGAGGCGCACGGGATCGAGCCGTCGCCGAGCGCCTGTGAGGCCGCGGCGAGGATCGGCGCGCCGGTCGTCAACGCGAGCGCGGAGGGGGCGGCCATCGACGCCGGCGCCCAGGACGCGGTCGTCTTCTGGCACGCGCTCGAGCACACCGCCGACCCGGGAGCCGTCGTGGCCCGGGCTCGCGAGTGGCTCGCGCCCGGCGGCCGGCTGATCGTCGCGGTGCCGGATCTGGCGAGCGTCCAGGCCCGGATCGGAGGCGACCGGTGGTTTCACCAGGACGTACCGCGGCACCGCACCCACTTCACCCGGGCGGGCCTCGTTCGCCTTCTCGAGCGCACGGGCCTGCGGGTAGTGCGCGTTCGCCACCTGCTGGTCGAGCAGAATCCACTCGGGATGTGGCAGACGCTGCTCAACCGTCTCACCCGCGAGCGCGACTTCGCCTTCCGCCTGATCAAGCGCGATCTCGGGGGCGTCGACCGCGGCACGATCGCGCGTGACATGGTGGTCGCGGCGATCGCCGGTCCGCTGCTCGTGCCGGTGGCGCTGGGGCTCGAGCTGACCGCGGGCATCGCTGGGCGCGGCGGCTCGATGGTGGTCGAGGCCGTTCGGTGAGCGCCTCAAGCGTCACCGTAGTCGTGCCGACGCTGGGCGCCGAGCGGCTCGAGCGGCTGCTCGACTCGCTTGCCGCGCAGACGCTCGCGCATCAGACGATCGTCGTCGACAACGGCTCGGGCGACGGCGCCGTCCGGGCGCTTTGCGAGCGGCACGAGGGGGTGGAGGTGGTGCGGCTCGAGGCCAACGTCGGCTACTCGCGTGCGTGCAACCTGGGCGCGGAGCGCGGCGACGGCGACGTCCTGGTGCTGCTCAACGACGATTGCGTGGTCGACCCCGGGTTCATCGCGGCGATCTCCGAACCGGTCGACCCCGGCGGGGGAGTGGGGATGGTTGCCGGAGTGATGCGCGACTGGGCCGACGACGACGTGATCGACAGCGCGGGGATGGAGCTCGACCGAACGCTGCTGGTCTACGACTACCTGAACGGCGAGCCGGTCTCGCGGCTCGCCGAGGGCGTCGCGGATCCGATCGGGCCGTCGGCTGCGGCCGCGGCGTTCGACCGCGCGGCGTTCCGCTCCGCCGGCGGGTTCGATGAGCGCCTGTTCGCGTACTGGGAGGACGTCGACCTGGTGCTCAGGCTGCGCCGGGAGGGCTACCGCTGCGAGCTGGCGCCCGGCGCGCGCGGAGTCCACGAGCATTCGGCCAGCCTGGGCTCGGGCTCGGCGCGAAAGAACTACCTGATGGGCTTCGGCCGCGGTTACGTGCTGCGCAAGTGGCGTGTGCTCACCGCCGGCCGGTTGGCGGGGGTGCTGGCGCGCGACGGAATCCTCTGCGCCGGCCAGGCGATCGTCGATCGCAACGTCGCCGGGCTGCGCGGCCGCGTCGACGGGTATCGGGCCGCTGCCCCGAGCGAGCCCTACCCGGCCGAGCTGGAGCACGCGCCGCAGGCGAGCGTCGGCGCGAACCTCCTGCGGCGCATGAAGCGGCGGACCCGGCTTCGTTCCCGGCCCGAGAGCGCCCCTGTGCGGCCCAGCCGCGCGCTGGCCGTCTTTCACCTCGCCGACACCAGCGGCCCCTCCCGCTCACTCGAGGCCGAGCTCGGCTGGCTCGGCGGCGAAGTCGACCTCGACGTCGTGATCCCGGGGTCCGGCAACCTGGAAGCCGCGCTCGGGCCGGTCGCCGACGTCATGCGCGCCGACTACGAGGCGCTGACAGCCCCGTCTCGCGGCCGCGGAGGGGTGACCGGGGACCTGCGCCGCCTCTGGCGCGAGCTTCGCGACTTCCGCGAGCTGATCCGCGTCCGGCGGCCCGACCTCGTGATCGTCGTCACCTCGATGCTGCCGGCGGCCACGATTGCGGCCGCCCTCGAGCGCGTCCCGACCCTGATCTACTGCGGCGAGCTTTTCGACGGCGGCTCGGGGATCGGTCCGATGCGCGCCATCGCGAGACGGCAGCTCGTCGCGCTCACCGGGCGGCTTGCGGGCGGGATCATCGCCTGCTCGCGGGCGGTCGCGAAGCAGTTCGCCGGTACGCCGGGAATCGAGATCGAGGTGGTCTATCCCCCGATCGCCGACCGCTACGGCTCCGGCGACCGGGCCGGCTTCAGGTCGCGGTGCGGGATTCCCGCGGAGGCACCGTGCATCGCGGCGGTTGGCAATCTGACCGAGGGCCGGGGGCAGGACGCGCTGATCCGCGCGATGCCCGCGGTGCTGGCAGCGTTCCCGGACTGCCGCCTGGTCATTGCCGGGGAGCCGTTTCCGCGCCCGCAGGATCTCGCCTACCGGCAGTACCTGGTCGGGCTGATCTCACAGCTGAAGGTCCGAGACGCGGTCATCCTCGCCGGCCACGTGGACGAGATTGCCGACGTCTACGCCGCCGCCGACCTGGTCGTCAACCCGGTGCGCGTCAACGAAGCCTTCGGCCGCGTGCCGTTCGAGGCGGCGATGGCCGGCCGCCCCTCGCTGGTGACCCGGGTCGGCGCGGTCCCGGAGCTGCTGCGCGACCGCGAGTCGGCGCTGTTCGTAGCGCCCGACGACCCGGCTGCGATCGCGGCCGGAGTCGTCCGGTTGCTCGAGGACCCGGAGCTGGCGGCCCGACTCGTCGCCGGTGCCCGGGAGGTCGTCGCGGACCGGTTGACCCCGGAGCAGAGCCTGTCCGGCTTTCGGCGCGCGGTCGCTGCGACCCTGGCCCGCGCCGCGCCGCGGTGACGGCGGCGGTCGCCTTCAGAGCTCCTCGGCGACGCGGGGCGCCATCCGGTTGAAGACCAGTGGGCCGGCCACGCAGACCGCGACCCAGATGGCGATCGGGAAGATCAGGATCCAGGTGTTACCGGCAACCGCCTCGACCGCACCGTCTGCGTTGGGATCGATGATCCACTCGCGCGTCTGCTCGAACAGCGGCGTGAGAGGGTTGAGCGCGATCAGGTCCTGGAACGACTGGGGCGCGACCTCGATCGGGTACAGGATCGGCGAGGCGTAGAAGAGGACGGTCGACAGGACCGCCCAGATGATCCCGATGTCGCGGATGCGTACGTAAGCGGCGGAGAGCAGCAGCGCGCATGCCGTGGTCAGGACCGCGAGCGCGCCGAGAATCAGCGGCAAGAACAGCCAGGTCCAGACCGGGTCGACGCCGTAGACGAGCAGGAAGACGAACACGACGATCAGGCTGAGCCCGGTCTGCAGAGCATTGGTGAGCACGACCGAGAGCGGGATCACCAGGCGCGGGAACTGCATCTTCCGGACGACGCTCTCGTTGCGAACAACCGAGGTCGAGGCCTGCTGGGTCGCCTGGGAGAAGAAGTCGAAGAGCAGGATGTTGAGCAGCAGCATCGCCGGATAGTTCTCGACCTGGCTGCCGAGCCGGAACACCTGGGTGAAGACCACGAGCAGCACGCCGAAGAGGAGCAGCGGGCGCAGGAACGACCACAGGAAGCCGAGCACGGTCCCGTGGTAGCCGAGCTTGAACTCGGTGAGGGCGCTGAGCCAGAGCAGGTCGAAGAACCGCTTCGTCCCGCCGCCGAGCGCCGAGGGGCCCCGGATATCCTGGAGCTCGAGTCCGCTCGCCGGCTCGCTCATATCCCGTCGTCCCGGCGTGGCTCGACCTCGCTCTCGGCCGCGCAGTCAATCGCGACCAGGCCGCCGAAGCTGCGGGTTCCGTAGACGACGAAGTCGGCGACGTTCTTGCGGAATGCGACGGGGTCGCGGCCCTCGAACCCGCGGCCGACCGCCGCGTGGATGTAGTAGTGGCCGGCGGCCAGGGGGTTGGCGATCCGGGTGCGGATCCGCGCGCGCTCGCCGGGCTCGAGCCGTTCGCGATCGGTGAGCAGGATCGGCTCGGGGGCGAAGATCAAGAGCCCGTCGGCGTTGACGAGCTGGAAGCCGAACACCGGCCGGACGAGCGGGCGCACGGCCTCGATCACCATCTCGAGCACGATCTCCTCGTCCTGGGCGAACCCGCTCGCCGGTTCGCCCGACGCGCGTTCGATCGCCGCCCCGATGACCTGGGCGTCGCGCGCTCCGCTCGCGACGCCCTCCACTTCGCCCGGCTCGCGGCGACCGAAGTTGAGCTCGAGATAGCGCCTGGCGACGTCGCCGGGCTCGCCCGCCCGGTCAACGCGCCCGCTCTCGAGGAGGATCGCGCGGTCGCAGTGGCCCTCGACGGCGGCCATGTCGTGGGTGACCAGGACGATCGTGCGGCCCTCCCCGTGTAGGCGGGCGAAGGCGTCGAAGCACTTCTGCTGGAACGACGCGTCGCCGACGGCGAGCACCTCGTCGATCAGCAGCACGTCCGCGTCGACATGGGTCATCAGCGAGAAGCCGAGCCGGACCAGCATCCCCGAGGAGTAGTTCTTGAGCTTCATCTCGGTGAACTCCTCGAGCTCGGCGAACTCGATCACGTCGTCGAAACGGGCCGTGGCCTCCCTCGGCGTGAGCCCCATCATCACCCCGTTGAGCGCGACGTTCTCGTGCGCGGAGAGCTCCGGGTTGAAGCCGACTCCGAGCTCGATGCACGGTGCCACGCGCCCGGCGATCCGGACCGTGCCTGCGTCGGCGCGGTAGATGCTCGCCAACAGCTTCAGCAGGGTGCTCTTGCCGGACCCGTTGCGACCGACGATGCCGAAGAACTCGCCTCGGTGGATGTCGAAGTCGATCCCGCGCAGCGCCCGCAGCTCGCGGTCCTCGGTGCGCGAGAAGAGCTGCGTGGCGCGCTCCTTGAGCGTGTCGATTCGCTGTGTCGGGATGCGGAAGCTCTTCTGAAGGCCGCGGACCTCGACCGCCACCGCCGGCGGGAACGTCTCAGGGACCGTGAGCATCGAGGTGCTCGTCTCGCGGGAGGTCGGATTGGCGCTCATCTCGAGCCGGAGGCTAGCCTGCCGCCGTCCCTCCCTAGCCGCCGCCGTAGGGGCGCCGCAAGCGCTGATCCGGCGAACTTGAGCGCGATGCCGGCGTACACGGCGGCGTTTAGGAGTGGGTTGCGCTCGGGCGCGTAGTGCTTGCG
>Ga0075421_100003619_pt1 | contig 18512 bp, 17 predicted proteins | sample SoiMetdeltSBSDD5_FD_75292 | JGI IMG/M metagenome (GOLD analysis project Ga0075421, IMG submission 75292) | Bulk soil microbial communities from a Populus tree surrounding site in Tennessee, USA - Soil MetaG P. deltoides SBSDD5 | ecosystem: Environmental > Terrestrial > Soil > Tree plantation... | reverse complement strand
GAGGAGATGGCCAAGCATCCCGGCCGTTTCCAGTACTCGGTCGCGATCGACCCGGCGCGAGATAACGCGATCGAGACGTTGCGCAACGGGGTGAAATCGGGCGCGAAGGGCTTCGGCGAAATGAAGTCACGGGCCAAAGCGGATGGGCCCGAGATGCGCCGCGTATACGATCTCGCCTCGGAACTGGGTGTTCTAGTCACCATCCACTTCGCGGATTTCCCGCAGTTCCAGGGCGACACGTCTTACAACGAAGGCATCACGCGATTCGCCGCCATTCTCAAGCAGTATCCCAAGGTGACCTTCATCGGGCACGCCGATGGATTTTGGGCAAACATTAGTTCAGAAGTGGAGGCCACTGCCTATCCCACCGGGCCGATCAAGATCGGCGGTGTCAGCGACAAGCTGTTGGCTGATTATCCAAACTTGTACGGCGACATGTCGGCGAATTCCTGCCGCAACGCGCTGGCGCGTGATCCGGAGTTCATCAGGGGATTCTTAGTGCGGCACCAGAACAAGCTGATGTTCGGCAGCGATTGCAGTTGCCGCGACGGGCGGGGTACCGGACAGAGGTCGGAGGCGCCGCTGATTAAGGGGAAATGCGTCGCGCGGGAAACGCTAACCGCATTGAAGTCGCTGGCATCGCCCGCGATCTTCCGCAAGATCGCATGGGAGAACGGCGCGAAGCTGTTAAAGTTTACTGCCTAATTGACTGTGCTCTCGGCGGCTATTGTCGTTCCTCAGGTCGGATCACCGGCTTGACCGGCTGAATTAAGATTGAGGCTTCGCCTGACTCTTACAAAAATTCGACTGCTCGCGCTAGTTTCACGGCCGGATTCTGCCGGAGTTGCGCCAAAACGTCCTCGGGTACAGCCCCGTCTGTGGACACCACGGCGACGGCCTCGAGTGGCTCGCCCGGGCGAACAGGGGCTTCGCTGCGTCCTAGTGAAAAGTTGGCGATATTGATCTTGTTGAGGCCAAGCACCCCGCCGACGTGGCCGATCACGCCAGGCACATCCTGGTTCTTCATGAAAATCAGATGCCCCGCCAGCGGCGTTTCGCAGTAAATCTCATCGACCCGCGTCAGGCGCGCTTTGTCCAGTAGTACGGCGCCCTCCACCGTCGTGACACCCGAATCAGTTTCCAGTTCAAGCCGGATGGAATCGCTATAGCCGGAGCGCGACTCGTGGCGCTCGGCGATATTCCAGCCGCGCTGCGCGACAATCTGCATAGCATTCACCAGATTCGCTTTGTGAGCAAGCGACCGGTTCAGCACGCCAGCCAGGCCGGCGTTGCGAATCAGATTGGTGTTGCTGTCGGCGATCTTACCCTGGTATACGAGCCGTACCGTTTTCGGATTGCCGGACGCAATGTGGGCGGCGAAATTGCCCAAACGCTCGGCAAGCGAAATGTACGGGCCCAGCGTGCGATACTGCTCGGGCGAGAGCGCGGGCATATTCACAGCATTGATCGCGACGCCGCTCTGCAGGTATTCGACCACCTGTTCGGCGATTCGCACGCCCACGATCTCCTGCGCTTCCTCGGTTGAACCGCCGATGTGGGGAGTCGCCAAGATGGAGTCTTGCAAAAATAGGGGAAACCCGGCAGGTGGAGGCTCGCTATGGAAAGCGTCGAGTGCGGCGCCGCCGACTTTACCGGATTCGATTCCTTCGCGCAGGGCCGCGTCATCGATCAGCTCGCCGCGCGCGCAGTTGACGATGCGAACGCCTGGTTTCATCTGCGCGAAGGCGTCAGTAGATAGCAGCCCTTCCGTTTCCGGTGTGAGCGAAACGTGCAGCGTGATGTAGTCGGCTCCGCGATACAAATCCGCCAGCGCGACCAGCTCCACGTTGAGATCGCGCGCCAGTTGGGAAGTGACGTAAGGATCGTGCGCCAGGATGCGCATTTCGAATGCTCGGGCGCGCTTCACCACTTCGCGTCCGATGCTTCCCAGTCCGACGATTCCGAGTGTCTTGCCGCGAAGCTCGCTGCCCAGGAATTTCTTCTTTTCCCACTTGCCCGATTTTGTGGAGATGGTCGCTTGCGGGATGTAGCGAGCCATCGCCAGCATCAGCGCGAGGGTGTGCTCGGCGACAGAAACCGCGTTGCCGCCGGGAGTATTCATGACCAGGACGCCGGCCGCGGTCGCCGCATCCAGATCGACGTTGTCGACGCCGACTCCGGCCCGTCCGATCACCCGCAGTTTCGGAGCTTTGGCCAAGACATCCTTGGTCACTTGCACCGCGGAGCGCACCAGCAGGGCATCCGCTTCGCAGAGGTGTTGCGCATACTCCTTAGGATTGGAAACGATTGTCGTCCAGCCGGGCTGGGATTGAAATAGTTCGATACCAGCCGCTGCCAGCGGCTCCGCTATCAGGATGTTCATCGTCTCAGCCCTGCACCGCAGCTTTCGCCACCGCTACATCCGCGTAGACTCTCTGCACGGCCGCGACTCCGGATCCGAACTTCACCGGATGTCCGTTCGCCTCGAGAATGATCTCAAGACCCGCGATCACGGCAAAAAGGTCCGCGAAGTCGAAGTATCCGAGATGCGCGATGCGGAAGATCTGCCCCTTCATCGAGCCTTGTCCGTTGGCGATGATGGCTCCAAAGCGGTTGCGAAATTCCTTGACGATGACGCCGGAATCGAGGCCCTTCGGAGCCCGGACGGCCGTCACCGACGAACCAGGAGCGTTCGGTGAGAAAAGCTCTAAACCAAGCTCGGCAACCGCGGCCCGCGTCGCTTTGGCGAGCAGTTGCGCATTGTCGACCAGGTTCGCCATGCCGATGCGCTTGACGTATTTCAATGCTTCGCCGAGCGCAAGGATCAACGACGTCGCTGGTGTCCAGCTCGATTCTCCCTTGTCGGCGTTCTTCTTTTCCTTCTTGAAGTCGAAATAGTAGTGGGGCAGATTGGCTGTTTCGCCATGCTTCCACGCCTTGGGGCCGATGGTAATGAAAGCCAATCCAGGCGGGATCATGAAGGCTTTTTGGGAGCCGCCGATCACTACATCGAGGTCCCAGCCGTCGATATCGAGCGGCATCGTGCCGATACCGGTAATCGCGTCCACGACGAAGATTGCCTCGGTTTTTCGCACGGCTTCCGCCATACGACGGACATCGTGCGCTGCGCCTGTTGAGGTTTCAGAAGCCTGTACAAATACACCCCGGACGCCAGGATTGTCCTTCAGCGCTTGTTCCAGACGGTCCGGCGAAACGGTGTCGCCGTACTCGGCCAGCAGTACCGTAACTTCCAAGCCATAGGCCTTGGCGATTTCGACCCAGCGCTCACCGAATTTGCCGGCGCAGCAGACGATCGCTTTGTCGCCGCGGGAAAAGAAATTAGAAACCGAACCGTCGAGCGCGCCGGTGCCGGACGCGGCGAAGATCAGAACGTCGTGTGAGGTGGCGAGCACCTCCTTAAGGTCGGCCAGCGCCGATTTGTAAACGTTGCGGAAATCTTCCGTGCGGTGGTGGATGTCCGACGCCATCATCGCGTGCAGAGCAGGCGGGTAGAGAGGGGTAGGGCCCGGCGTTAACAATCGCTGTTTTTTTATATGCATGGTGGGGTTTAATTCACTAGAATAGCAAATAACATGCCGCTGCTTGAGAGGATCCAGAAGGACATGGTCGAGGCCATGAAGGCGAAGGACGAGGCGCGATTGAGCGCGGTCCGGATGATCAAGACGGCTCTGAAAAAGCTGGAAGTGGACTCCATGAAACCGCTGGATGAGACGACCGAGATGCAGGTGCTCAACTCGCTGATCAAGCAGCGCACCGAATCGGCCGACATGTTCCGCAAGGGCGGCCGCATCGAGAGGGCGGAGAAGGAAGAGGCCGAGCGCACGTTGATCGAGTCGTATATGCCGGCTCCCGCTAGCGCCGATGAGATTGATCAGGCGATCTCCGATGCTCTGACTGAAACACAAGTGACCTCCGCCAAGCAGATGGGCGTCGTGATGAAAGCCGTGCAGGCCAAGTTAAGCGGGAAGCGGGTAGATGGCAAAGCTCTCAGTGAGAAGGTTCGCGCTCGCCTGGGTTAAATTTCCAGATAAAGGAAGCTAGATGACACCGAAGCCATATCAGCCGTTCGTACCCGAACACGTGAAGATGCGCGAGTTCACCATGAGGGCCGTCCTTCTTGGCCTGGCGCTGACGGTTGTGCTTGGGGCGGCCAACGCCTATCTCGGCTTGCGCGCCGGTCAAACCATCGCAGCGACGTATCCAGCGGCCGTGATCAGCATGGCGGCGCTACGGCTCGGCAAGGGCTCGATACTCGAGGAGAATCTGGCGCGCACGGCGGGGTCGATCGGCGAATCCATTGCGGCCGGCGCTATCTTCACGATTCCTGCTTTTGTAATTTCCCACGCTTGGCCGTCATTTGATTTCGAACAGGCTTATTGGCGATCGACCGTCCTGATGATGATGGGCGGCATTCTCGGCGTGCTGTTCGTTTCGCTGGTTCGGCGAGTCATGGTGGAGGATCCGGAGCTGCCCTTTCCCGAGTCGCTGGCGGCAGCCGAGATTCATAAGGCCGGTCAGCGCGGCGGCGAGGCGGCCAAGTTTCTCTTCTACAACATGGCCTTCGGCGGCGTGAGCTTTCTGTTGGGAACTTTCAGTCTGTTCGCTTCTGATCGCGACTTCTTCTTTGGCATGGGCGATCTGGGCCGCTCCAACGTCCGCTTAGGAGCCGACGCGGCAGCCAATTCGCTGCCGACTGGAGGGTTCAGCAAATTCGCGGCGCCCAGTGTCAGCCCGGCCTACATCGGCGTTGGCTACGTGATCGGACCGCAACTGGCGTCGCTGAATGTCGCCGGCAGTGTACTGGCTTGGGGATTGCTCGTTCCCCTGCTCATCTATTTTCTCGGTCCTAATCTCCAGCAGTATATTCCCAACGCAAGCGCGGAAGCCTCGTGGGATGCGACCGCCAACGCCGTGTGGCGCTTCTTCGTGCGGCCGATTGCGGTCGGCGGCATGATGGTTGGAGCCGCTTACACGATGTTTCGCATGCGGAAGAATCTGGCGATCGGGCTGGGCAAAGCTTTCTCCGAGCTGCGCGGCGTCCGGCCGTCGATGGCGTCGCTGGGGCGTTTAGAGCGCTACATGAGCTCAAAGACAATCTTCGCGGGGATCGCGGTCATCTTTGTTTTGATGGCAGTTTTGTATATCAACTTGTCGGGAAAGGTCGGCGGGGGAATTCTGGCGGCGGTCGTGATGTTGATAACGGGCTTTTTCTTTGCCACCGTGTCGGGCTATCTGGTTGGTGTGATCGGATCATCGAATAATCCGATCTCTGGATTGACGCTATCGACGCTCGTCATTGCCGCGATCCTGATGGTGGCGATCGGCGTCAAGGGAACGGCCGGTGTGATCGCGGTGCTCGGTGTGGCGGCCGTGGTTTGTGTGTCATCCGCGGTCGCCGGAGAGCTGCTGCAGGATTTCAAGGTTGGATACATTCTGGGCGGCACACCCCGTACGATTCAGATCGTCGAGGTCATTGCCGTGATTTGCGCCAGCCTGGTGATGTACTTTCCTCTGCTCATTCTTCACGAGGGGAACAAGAAAATGGGTGGCATTGGTTTCGGCGATCCGAAGCTGCCGGCTCCGCAGGCCGGATTGATGTCATCGCTCGCCGAGGGAATTGTCGGCGGAGATATGGCCTGGCCGCTGATCGGCGTCGGCATCATGCTGGGGATCGCAATGATACTGATTCAAGTGCGCAGCCCCATGCTGGTCGCGATCGGCATGTATTTGCCGCTGGCCACGACGTCCGCCATTTTCATCGGCGGCATGATCCGTTGGCTCACCGACACCATCTGCAAGCGCAAGGGATTCAACTTCGCGCAGCGCGCTCGGGTGGAAAACGTGGGAATTCTGATCGCCTCGGGATTCATCGCCGGGGAGGCTCTGATAGGGCTGGTCACAGCCTGGTTTAATTTTAAAGAGTGGGCCCTGCCGGTTATCTTCAAGGAACCGTCTTACCTGGCCGGACTGGCGGTAATGTTTCTGCTGGCGTATACCTTAGTCCGTGTTCCACTTAACAATGCAGGGAGTCCGGATGAACCTGCTCCTCCGGTTGCCATGATGTGAGAAGCCGCAGGATTCCAAAATCCATAAAAATTAACACCGGCGATCCTAACAACCGTAGGGGACTGATTCAACAGGTTGTGGTACACTGAGATAGGCAAGGAACGGCAGACGCTATTCCAAAACCTGTAACCAGTTAGGAAGGTTTCGCGTCGATTTTAAGGAGCGACAAGCTCTTTGGGTTGAAGGTCAAATGTCCGAACTAGTACATCCCGATCCCGCTTTAGGCGCCTCCGCCGACATCCATTTGCAACGTTTGCTGGCAAAGAACGTGGAAGAGCCTTGGTTCAAGTCACTCGTCCAAAACATCAAAGATACAATCAATCCACCTAAGCTGCCTCCTCTTGAGGTGACGTCGAAGCCGGTCGCTGTCAAAGATATCTGGGGACTCTACGGGCACAAGAAAGAGTCCGGATTCATGTCGCTGGCGATTCACAGCGCCGCGGTCGTCCTGCTCTTTACAGTGCTTTCCAACCGCGAAGCAATTCACCAGAAGGTAAAGGAAGCGGTGCATCTCGTCGCGCCGGATATCGCACCTTACGTTCCGGAAGCGGCTCCCAAACCGAAGACGATGGCTGGCGGCGGTGGTGGCGGCGATCGGTCGCCGACACCTGCCAGTAAAGGACGCTCCCCGAAATTCTCTGCCCGGCAGTTCGTGCCGCCAGCAGCCGTGGTGAACAATCCGAATCCCAAGCTGCTGATGGATCCAACTCTCATCGGCCAACCTGAAATTCAGATGCCGAACAACAACATGCCTGTCTGGGGCGACCCGCTGGCTAAAATTGGTCCTCCCTCGAACGGAACTGGGTCGGGCGGCGGAATCGGCTCCGGATCGGGTGGCGGTATCGGCTCCGGCAAGGGCGCCGGCTTCGGACCTGGAGAGGGCGGAGGCATGGGTGGGGGCGTATTCCGCGTAGGCGGCGGAGTCACAGCGCCGGCCGTGCTGTACAAGATCGATCCGGAATACTCCGAAGAGGCTCGCAAGGCCAAGTACTCGGGCACCGTCGTGCTCTACATCGAGGTCGACGCAACCGGTCACGCCCGCAATCTGCGCGTCGTGAAGGGCATTGGATTAGGTCTCGACGAGAAGGCCATGGAAGCGGTGAATAAGTGGCGCTTCAAGCCCGGCCTGAAAGACGGCAAACCAGTCGTCGTCGCCGCTCACATAGAAGTGAATTTCCGGTTGTTGTAATCGGCTACTCTTCCTCTTCGTCCAGATCTGGAGTTGGTTCGGGCGTGGGACGCGGTCCCACCTTTTCGAGCCATTCCTTCGCCAGCTTTTCCGGATTTCCGTTAAGATCGACCTTCTCCTTCTTCACTTCCTTGTCATCCACGAAAACGTGAGCGACAACCCCGTCCGGAGTCGGTTGCAGCTCTAGCCGGTGCTCGCGCGCCTGGAGACGCAGCGTGGTCCCCATCCACATGATGTTGACCTTGGTGCGCAGTCCATGGCCGATCCGCGTGGCGTGTGTCAGCAGACCGGACGTAAATTTGCCCGTGCGCAGTTTTTCGGCGTGTGGCGCGGCGGCCAGGACGCTCGAGCGCTGCGACAGCTTTCGCTGCTGAGCCCGCGCTATGCTCATCGGATCGCGCTCGTCTTGCGATTCCAGGTTCTTTAGATCGTTTTCGAGATTGTCGCTGAAGCTCATGATTGGGACTCGGGTGAAATTTTCCGCAGGTGCTCGAATGAATAGATGCCGCTGCCATGGCCGTCGCTCCATAAAATGCGGATCGCGTAATTGCCCACCGGCTCGACGTTCACCATCTTCAGCGCCGGCTCGTACATCTGAAATGGCGATGGCTCGATCGGCGGCGCCTGCGGCGGCGTACCGTGAGAGCCGCTGCAGACGGCGCACGGGCAGTGATGGCGAAGATAGCGCAGGCCGTAATCGCTGGTGCGGCCATCCTTCCAATCGATCTTGATGCCTTTCGATTTCGAGATCGAAATGTGCTCGGGATCGGTGCAGACAGTCTGATTTATTTCCGCCATGATCGTAAGGGTTCCGGGCTTCAGCTTAGTAGCCGCTCGACATCGCGCACGCCGGAAATGCGACGCATCGCAAGAACCAATTTTTCGAGCTGCTTCTTATCGCGAACTTCCACCGTCATTTCGATGATAGCGCCATCTCCATGCTCGGCGTCAGTGCGCGCTTCGAGACTGCGGATGTTGGTGTTCTCCGTGGAAAGGATCGAGGTGAGCTGATTGAGCAATCCGGGCCGGTCGTCGGTCCTGACCACCAGCTTCACGGCGAAGCTGTCGGTGGCGCTGCGGGCCCACTCGACGTCGATCTTCCGCTCCACTTCGTACATCAGGTTCTGCACGTTCGGGCAGGACTGCGCGTGCACGGCGACGCCCTTTCCGCGGGTCACGTAGCCGACGATCGCTTCCCCGGGAATCGGATTGCAGCACTTGGCGCGATAGACGAGAAGGTCGTCGGAACCCTTAACCTTGATGGCGACATCGGGTCCGGCCGGTCCTCGCCTAGCGGAGGGAACAGGTGGAGCGCTGACCGGCTCGGCTTCGGTCTCGATCTGTTGAGCCGCGAACTGCGCCGGCGCAGCGTTCTGCAAGACTTGCCGCGCGGAGAATTTTCCGTAGCCGAGGCCGGCGTACAGATCCTCGATCTTGCTATATCCGTACTCGCCGGCGACGCGCTCGAACTCGGCCTTGGTGATCTTGCTGAGCTGCACGCCGAGTCGGCGGGCCTCCTTCTCCAGATACTTCTCACCGATCTCGATCGCTTTGACCCGCTCGGTCGTGTTGATGACGTGCTTGATCTTGTTGCGCGCGCGTGAGGTCTTGACGATGGAGAGCCAATCCTTGCTGGGCAAGTGATTCGGCTGCGTCATGATCTCGACGATGTCGCCGTTACGCAGCGTATAGCGCAGCGTGACGATGCGGCCATTGACCTTCGCCCCGACGCATGTGTTGCCGACATCGGAGTGAATGGCGTACGCGAAATCAATCGGCGTTGCGTCGCGTGGCAGCACGATGACCCGCCCGCGCGGCGTGAAGGTGTAGACTTCTTCCGGGTACAGGTCCACTTTGAGAGTGGACATGAACTCGCCCGGGTCCTGCATGTCGCGCTGCCATTCGACCAGATGACGGAGCCAGGTGATGCGCTGGTCGTCCACTGCGGGTCCCTTCCTGCCTTCCTTGTACTTCCAGTGCGCGGCAATGCCCTCTTCGGCGATGCGGTGCATCTCCTCAGTCCGGATCTGGACTTCGAAAGGCTGGCCCTGCGGTCCGATAACCGAGGTATGCAGCGACTGATACAGATTGGGCCGCGGGATGGCGATGAAGTCTTTGATGCGCCCGGGCACGGGCCGCCACTCATTGTGGATGACTCCCAGCGCTGCGTAGCAATTCTTCACTGAATCGGTGATGATGCGCAGTGCGAGCAGGTCGTAGACCTGATCGACTCCAATCTTCTGGCGCTTCATCTTCTGATAGACCGAGTAGGCGCGCTTCATCCGGGATTCGACCTTGGCGGGAATCCCTTCGCGGCGCAGCTCGGCTTCGACGGTGCGGCGAATCTCGTTCAACAACTCTTCACTGGCGTGCCGCTTGGTTTCAATGCTCTGCCGGACGTCCTGGCAGCCTTCAGGATCCGTATAGCGAAACGCCAGATCCTCGAGCTCGCCGCGCACTTTCCCCATGCCGAGGCGGTGCGCGATGGGCGCGTAAATCTCCAGTGTCTCCTTTGCAATCCGCTGCTGACGCTCCGGCGAGAGAAAGTCGAGCGTCCGCATGTTATGCAGCCGATCCGCCAGCTTCACGATGATGACGCGAATGTCCTCCACCATCGCCAACAGCATTTTACGGAAGCTCTCGGCCTGGCGATCCTCAGCGGAATAAAAATCGAGCTTGCCCAGCTTTGTGACGCCGTCCACGCACCGCGCGACTTCATCGCCGAAGTTCTTGCGAATTTCCTCGACCGTAACATCGGTATCCTCGACGACATCGTGCAGCAGGCCGGTCTCGATGGAGACCAGATCCATGCGCATATCGGCCAGGGCATGGGAAACCATCAGTGGATGATTCATGTACGGTTCGCCGGAGTCGCGCTTCTGGCGGCTGTGGTGAGCGCTGGCAAAGCGGTAGGCCTTCTCGACGGCCGCCAGATCGTCCTTCGGGCGGAATTCGCGAATCTTCGCTTCCAGCTCGGTGAATAGCCTATCGACACCGACATCGGCGGTCTCGGGAGCGACTGGCAGGGAAGACATGCGGGTAATTCCTATTGTAGAAAAAAATTGGGCCGCGAATGACGCTGCCATTCGCGGCCCGCTAAAGTTGCAGCCTTAGATTACTTGCTTTCGGTGGTGATACCGCCGGCCGCAGGCTTTCTTTCGGCCTTGATCTTCTTGGTAGCGAGCGCTTTTTGCACCCACGCGTCGGCTTCCTCGATGTCCTTCTTGTATTGCTCTTCGGTATCGTCGAGATCGGCGCGATAGCGGATCAGCAGGTTCATGTAGGCCATCGCTTCATCGTACTCTTTGTCGATGTCGAGAGCCTTCTGCATGTTGGCGACGCCTTCATCGAGCAGCGGGCGGTACTTGACCTTCAGCTCATCGCGAAGCTTCTTGTCTTTGAGAGGCCCCGGATCCTCGGGCTTCATGTTCATCTTGTTGCGCGCTTCACGATCGGGAATCAGCCACTGTGTCCATGCGATCACACCGAGCGTGTAATAAGCATCCTTATTCCCCGGATTGAGGGCAATCAGCTTCTGGTTCCACTCCTTGGCTTCATCCATCTTTTTCTGGTTGAAATAGAGCGAAGCTATAGAGGCGGTCGCCAACTCGTCTTTGGGATCGATTTTCAGGACGTTCTGAAACTCGTTATAGGCGCTTTCAGCCATCCGTACGTTCTCCGGCGATTCAGCGCCAGGGATGTACTGCGCCATATAGGCGGTGGCCAGGTACAGGTGCGTCGTCTTGAAACTCGGATCGAGCTCCACTGCCTTTTGAAAGAATGCGATCGCTTCCGGAAATTTGGAATTCTTGTACGCTTGCACACCCTTGTTCAGATTGTCGCGAGCTTTGAGCTGCTGGCAGGCGGTAGAACTGAGCGCCGCTACAGCCACAATCGAAAGAAGCATCAGGTTGCGTTTCATCAATTTCCCGCCTCCATCTCGGGCGTCATCAATCCGACCTTATCGATTCCCACGCCTTTGGCGATATCAATGACTTTTGCCACGACCTGAAACTCGAGATCCGGATCGCCTTTGACAAAGATCACTCGTTCGGCGCGTGTTTTGAAGATTTCTTCGAGGCGCTTCCCGAGGTTAGCTTCCTCAGTGGGCTCTTGATTGATCAGCATCGACTTATCTTTGTTGATCGAAATCACAACCGTGCGCTGATCCGATTCACTCTGCTGGTTGGGCTGAGCGGGCTGCGGCACCAGCGCCTCCAGGCCCTTGGGCGTGAGGGGCGTGATCACCATGAAGATGATGATCAGCACAAGCAGCACGTCAATCATCGGGGTCATGTTGATATCCGCTCTGGGACCGCTGCCGGGACCGCCAACTGCCATTGACATAGTAAGACTCCTTGTTCGTTTTCCTGTATACTACTGGGCCACCGGAGCTGCCGGTTCGACGCCTTTTTCCTGAATCTGTTCGGTGAGCAGCCCTAACTGATCGACGCCACCCGCTCGCATATTATTGACAACCTCGACCACCCTCTTGTAACTGGCGCGCGAATCAGCCTTCAGGTAGCAGGTCTTGTCGAGTTTGTTGGTGAGCATATCCTTGACCTTCTGCGGAAGATCCGCGGGATTGATCTGGGTACTTCCCAGAAAGGCCTTTCCGTCGCGGGTGACGGCTACTAGAACGGCGTCTTCCTTTTCAGCGGACTGCATCGAGATCGGATTCTTCGTCTTCGTTAGCTCCACGCTGACGCCCTTCGATAACATGGGCGTGATGACCATGAAGATGATTAACATCACCAGCATCACGTCGACCATCGGGGTGACGTTGATGTCGGAAACTGGAGGAGGCGCTTTCTGTAGTTTCATCGGTTATTTCTCCGCCTTACATTCGGCTTGGCTACCGGGCTTGGGAGCCCGGCAGCCTTGCCAATTCAACTCGCGTGAACCTTGATGGATCCGTTACTTTCTCGCTCCGGAACGCATTTGCGACCGCTTCAGGAAGTAGTCGATCAGCTCCGAGCTCGAGTTACCCATTTCCACGTCGAAAGCCTCAATCCTGCCGGTAAACACGTTGAACATCCAGACCGCCGGGATGGCCACGAACAGACCGATAGCGGTGGTCACCAGCGCTTCCGAGATACCGCCCGCAACCGCGCCGAGACCAGTGGACTTTTCCGTCGAAATGCCCTGGAACGCGTTGATGATGCCGACCACTGTGCCGAACAGTCCGACGAACGGGGCGGTCGAGCCGATCGTCGCTAAGCCCGATACGCCGCGTTTCAGCTCGGCGTGAACGATCGCTTCGGCGCGGTCGAGCGCGCGCTTGGAAGCCTCGATCTCTTCACCGGAAATCTCAGCGCTCATCTGGTGAGCCTGGAACTCCTGCAGTCCTGCGACAACGACTTTCGCCAAGTGGCTCTTCTTGTAGCGATCGGCAATCTTGATCGCTTCATCGAGCTTGCCTTCGCGTAGCGCGCCCGCAACGGCGGGAGCAAAGGCCCGCGATTGCTTGCGTGCGGCGTTGTACGCCATGAGGCGATCGATCATCACGCCTATCGACCATGCCGACATGATGAATAGACCGATAACGACCGCTTTGGCTAGCGTACCCATCTGGTTCCAAAGGGACCGCGGATCCCAGCCTACCGCCGCGGCTTCTTGTAACAACAACATCGACCAAACCTGCACTTGTAAATACATTGTCTCTTTTTCTCCTGCGAGTTGAATTGAATTTTTAAGCGGTCAGCTATCAGCCATCAGCTTTCAGCGAAAATCCATACTGGCTGAAAGCTGATAGCTGACCGCTGATCTTTTATTGGCTCAACGTAAAATTCACATCAATGACGGTTGCAACTTCCACCGGCTCTCCGTTCAGGAGCGTCGGCTTGTACAGCCACTGCTTCACGGCCTCCAGAGCCGCCGGCACCAGAAGCGGATGGCCGCTGGCCGCGCTCAGATTCTGAATTGTCCCATCCTTGCCGATGAGGGCATTCAATCGGACCACACCTTGAATACGAGCTTGCTTGGCTAGTGGAGGATAGGCGGGCTTCGGCGCGCGAATTGCCAGCGCGGCCTGCACGTTGCCACCGACCCGGATACGTTGAGGCGTAACGGGCTTCGGCGCTTCCGTCTTCACCGGCGGGGGCGGAGGAGGAGCTGCCGAAGGAACAGAACCAATAATACCGCCGAGCACGCCGCCCGCAACACCGCCGGGCACGCCGCCAGGCACGCCGCCGACTACACCCTGCACGCCGGCCGAGGGAGGCAGCTCTTCTTCCTTAATAATCGCGACGTCTTTCGGAATCGCCTTGGGCTGCATCAGCTTTCCAGCGTCGAACTGGCGTGGAATCACCTTTACGACTTTAACCGGAGCGGCAGCCGGAGGAGGAGGCGGGGGAGGCGGGGGAGGGGGAGGCGCTACAAGAAAGCTGGTCAACTGCGTCTTCGGTAGCGCGTCGGTGAAGAGCAGCGGAATGATAATGGCGACCACGATGCCGATTATCTGGGCAACAAAGGATACCAGCACCGTCCAGGTCTTATTAGTTTTTCCAACTCCATCCACGAATGTCTGTTCAAACATAATCCTTCCTCAATTCACTTTGCCTTCTTAGCCAGGGGCTTATCAGCCGCCTTGGAGGGTGGTTTACTTCCTGCAGTCCGCCCGGGAAGCGTCTCCTGCCGTGACGCCGCGCCAGCTAGAGCCGGCGAAATCCTTCTCTTACGACCTTCCGAAAAACTGTGCCACCATAGCACGATCGGGCTGGCGATGAACATGGTCGAGTATGTCCCAATAATGATCCCGACTACCAGCGCGAACGAAAATCCATTCAAAACCGGCCCGCCAAATAGCCACAGGGCCATGACAGCCATGAACGTCAATCCCGACGTCAGGAACGTTCGGCTGAGGGTCTGATTGACGCTCTTATTCACGATCGTCTCGAGCGATTCACGGCGGTAGAGCTTGAGGTTCTCGCGTACACGGTCGAAAATGACGATCGTGTCGTTCATGGAGTAACCAACCAGGGTCAACAAGGCGGCAATCACGGTCAGCGAGATCTCCTTGTTAAAAATCGAGAAGAACCCGATCGTGATGACGGTGTCATGGAAGACCGCGAGCACGGCAGCGACACCGTAGATCCACTCAAAGCGGAACCATATATACACCAGCATTCCTGCCAGAGCGAACAGGGTCGCCATGACCGCTTGCTGCTTCAAATCGCCTGCCACCTTCGCGCCGACCTGCTCCACCTGCCGTACGGCAAAGGGCGCAGGATAGCACTCTTGTTTGAGAATGTTAATGATATTAGCATTAACCCCGGGAACAGTCGAGAGTTGATCGAAACTGGTAATTACCCCCGACTGGGGCGGACTGTTCCGGAAGTTCAGGATGTCCTTGACGAGCTGATTGAGCTGCTGCTCCGAAAGCGCCACGCCGGCCCGCTGCAGCGGATCGCGCAGCCGGCTCTCCAGTGAGGCCTCGGACGCATTGTTGAAGTCCAGCTTTCCGCTTTGCGGCTGTCCAAAAGTCGCCTCGAGCGTCGAAACCATCAGATGGCGGGTCTTATCGAGAGCCCGTTCGTCCTGCAGCTCGGTGCTGATGATCACTTCGTTCGAATTGGTAAGGGATTGCACATCGATGCTTCCCGGGATCTTTGCTGACAGGGAGGAGCGGATCTGATCAACCGGCGGTGGACCGGTAAACTTGACGTACATCATCGCGCCGCCCCTGAAGTCAATCCCGTATTTGATGCCACCCTTCATGGCGATGCTGATCAACCCGGCGGCAAGCAGGACAATGGAGCCGATGATAAAAGGCCACTTCTTGCCCACAAAATCGAAGTTCGTGTTTTTGAGTAATTCCATTCGTAAGTTGCCACGCCGGTGCTCAGTTCATTTAGACACCGGCTTCTATAATCTTGTTCCCATCCACGGCCGCTTGCGAATTCCAGGCTCGCCGCGAACAAAGTACCACAAACCGCCCCCTAGCTCAACCCATCCTAAATGCTTAAGGCGGTTACCTGACGGCCGCGTGAAAGCTGGTAATCGAAGATCACCTTGGACACGAACACAGCGGTAAAAACATTAGCGCAAAGACCGATTACCAGCGATACCGCGAAGCCACGGACCGGGCCGGTTCCGAACATGAACAGAAACGCGCAGGAAACGATGGTCGTCACGTGGGTGTCGATAATCGTTAACCATGCTTTGGAGAACCCGGCGTCCACGGCAGCGATGATACCTTTTCCGGCGCGGATTTCTTCCCGTATCCTCTCGAAAATCAGCACGTTACTGTCGACCGCCATGCCTATCGTGAGGATGATGCCGGCAATGCCGGGCAGGGTCAAGACCGCTCCAAAGTACGCCAGAGCGGCGATTAGAATGACCGTATTAAGCGCCAGGGCCAGCACGGCATTCACCCCCGCCCCCTTGTAGTAAATCAGCATGATCACCACTACCGCCGCCAAACCCGCCAGGCCCGCGATCAAACCTTGCTGGATCGAGTCTTTTCCGAGCGACGGACCCACCGACAATTCCTGCCGGTACACGATGCCGGCCGGCAGAGAACCGGATTTCAGGAACTGGGCCAGATTCGATGCTTCCTGCTCTGATGAGAGGTTGGTGATTCGGCCCGAATCTTCGATCTTGCTTTGGATCGTCGCGACACTGATGATCTGATTATCCAGAACGACGGCCAGCCGATTGTTAATATTCGCTTCGGTGAAACGGCCAAAACGCCGGCCGCCATCCTGGCTCAAGGTAAAGGAAGTTTCCCACTTGCCGAACTCATCCTGTCCGGAGCGGGCGTTGCGCAGCTCACTTCCGCTGATAACCGGATTGTTCGCCAACAGATACCAGTTGTCGCCGGGTTCGCCACCGCGCGGCGCCGACTTCACCAGTTTCGTATTGAGGGGACGGATGCCGCCATGCTTGGCCATTGCTTGTTCCTGGCTGGAAAACGGGCCATCCTTCACCTCGTAGATTCCCAGAACCGCGGCCGTGCCGATGATGTCTTTCACGCGCGACGGATCATCGACGCCAGGCAACTGCACCAGGATCTCGAACTCGGCGTCCGCTCGTCCGTGCTGCTGGACCACCGGCTCGGTCAATCCCAGATTATTGATGCGATTGCTGATGGTCTGGATCGATCGGGCAACGGTGTCGCGCTTCACCTGGAGCAGCTCGCTCGGCCTCATGTTCAGACGATAGTCGGTAGCATTGACGCTGGTGAGAATCCAGCCCGGAAAGCGCTCACTCATCAGGCTGCGAAACGCACCTGTCTTCTGAGCATTGACCCCTTTAAGATTGATCTGAATGGAGTCGGCCTCCTCAATCTGCGTGGGGTCATTGCGATCAATCGTGGCGTAATCGATGCCGGCGCGGTTCAGTTCGTCCTTGATTCGTTCGATCGCCTGATCGGCTTCACTTTTCAGGGCGTCCTGAACCTGCACTTGGAGGATTAGGTGGGTCCCTCCCTTCAGGTCGAGCCCGAGCTTTATTCGTTCGCCCATGTTCTTCGTCAGCTCGGCCTTGGACTTGGGGATGCCGATGATGCCGTAAATGCACAGCAGTATCGTGGCGACGATGATGATGGTCTTGGTGGTTAGATTCTTTTGCATCGGATTTGCTTTCGAGTGTGATTCCGGCCTTTGATTCTATCCTACTTGGCCTCTTGTGATACCAGGCTCGCGACAGCGCTTCTGGCGACCTGGAGCTTGACGTTGTCCGGCTTCACGCGAAGGATGAGAGTGTCGTCATCACCAATCGAAACGATCGACCCGACAATGCCTCCCGAGGTGATGACAATATTGCCGTTTTGCAGCCCTGTGAGCATCTGCGCTGTTTTCTTCTTCTGCCGCTGCATGGGCAGAAACAGAAGAAAGTAAAAGATTGCGAAGATCAGGACGATGGGCAGGAAACTCAACGGTGAAGTTGCCGGCGGTGCGCTGGTTTGAAGAAGTGCAAGAACCACGAAATGCCTCTAAGCTATGGGGAGCAGGACCGGGGTCTATTCAATTTGCGCCGACGCTGTACGGACGCAGTTCAAGTATTCCGGAAACTTACCCAACAATATAGAGTGCCTGATCCCCCGCATGATGTCAAGATAACGCTGGAGGTTGTGGCGCGTCGCCAGAGACGCGTACAGGATTTCACCCGCCTGAAATAAGTGACGCAAGTAGGCCCGCGAATAGGTACGGCAAGTGTAGCAAGGGCAATCAGGATCTACGGGACTGGCGTCATCCTTGTACCGCGCGTGTTTAATGATGACGCGGCCCTGCGATGTAAAAAAATATCCGTTGCGGGCGTTACGGGACGGCAGCACGCAGTCCATCATGTCGATTCCCCTTGCGACGTACTCCGGCAGCTCATCCGGCATCCCGACTCCCATGGCGTAACGCGGCCGGTCGCGCGGCAGCAGGGCTTCGGAGACTTCGACCATCTCCAGGCTCAGCGGCCGCGGCTCGCCAACCGATAGCCCGCCGATCGCATACCCGTCGGCGTCGAGCCCGGTCAGCGCGGCGCAGCATTCCCGGCGTAGATCCGGATACATCGAGCCCTGCACGATTGGAAACAGCGCGTGCCGCGATTCTATTGTGGCGCTTCGTTTCAAGTAATGCTGGTACGCCGCGCCGGCCCACCGCACGGTTCGCTGCATAGCCTGCCGCGCGTACTCGTGACTGACCGGATACTCCGGGCATTCGTCGAGCGCCATGAGAATGTCGCTCCCGAATGCAAGCTGGACGTCGACCGTCGACTCCGGCGTAAACACATGCGAGTCGCCGTTGAGATGGGAGTTGAAAATGACGCCGTCCTCGGTGATCTTGCGAATCCCCGAAAGACTGAACACCTGGAATCCACCCGAGTCGGTGAGGATGGCTCGCGGCCAGGACATGAAGCGGTGCAGCCCGCCGAGCTGACGAATCAGCTCATGACCTGGACGCAGATAGAGGTGGTATGTATTGCACAGAATAATACGCGCATCGAGCTCGTCGGCCAGATCACGCTGTGACAGCCCTTTGACCGTAGCCTGCGTCCCAACCGGCATAAACACCGGCGTCTCGATATCGCCATGTGGGGTATGCAGCACTCCAGCGCGCGCTCGCGTTGTGGGACACACGGCCTGGATCTCGAACGTGATCTGGGGCACCTGTCTATCTTAATGGCCCGTGTGAGGTATTATGGAAAAAGATTCCCCGTGGCGCTATCGTCTAACGGTTAGGACGGAGCCCTCTCAAGGCTTAAATACGGGTTCGATTCCCGTTAGCGCTACCAATTCCTC
>Ga0075421_100003616_pt1 | contig 18516 bp, 16 predicted proteins | sample SoiMetdeltSBSDD5_FD_75292 | JGI IMG/M metagenome (GOLD analysis project Ga0075421, IMG submission 75292) | Bulk soil microbial communities from a Populus tree surrounding site in Tennessee, USA - Soil MetaG P. deltoides SBSDD5 | ecosystem: Environmental > Terrestrial > Soil > Tree plantation... | reverse complement strand
ACGGTGGGTACCACGACGACGATCTCCTCGGCCCCGACGGTTTCTGTCCCTGGATCGACCGGCGACTTCGTGCAGGACGTGACCGAGATGGCGAACCGCATCGACCGGCGCCTCCGGCTGAGCCTGACGCCCCAGCAGTACGCGATGGTCCAGGATCTCCTGCTGGCGACGCGGATCACCACGATCGCGCGGGACGCCGCCGAGGAGTGCGCCGAGGCGACCGCCGCCTGACCCCCATTTCGGCTCAGCATCTTCAGCATTCCCCCAGTTTTCCGGACCATGGTCTTCAGGCCGGTGCGCGATCCTCGAAAAGACGAGGCGCGCCCCCGGCGCCCCGCACAGACGAGTGCGAGACCATGTTCCAGACACCGACCTTTCTCTGGCCCAAAAGCACCACCGAGAGCCGCCCGGCAGGCTATCCTGGAGCCGGTGACGACGTGATGAGCAGCTCGGCCGGCGCAACTCCCGGACCGCGCGTCCTGGTGGTCGACGACGAGGACGCGATCCTCGACTTCGTCGAATTGGGGCTGCGCTACGAAGGGTTCGAGGTCGAGCTTGCCAGGGATGGCCCGGGGGCGCTCGCGGCGGTCTCCGCGCGCCGGCCCGACCTGATCCTGCTCGACTTGAACCTGCCGGGCCTGGACGGCCTGGACGTCTGCCGGAGAGTCCGCCAGGTCAGCGACGTCCCGATCATCATGCTGACGGCACGCGGCGATGTGGACGAGCGTGTCGAGGGGCTTGAAGCGGGCGCGGACGACTACCTGCCCAAGCCGTTCAAGTTCAAGGAGCTGTTGGCGCGGGTCCGGGCGGTGCTCCGACGCCGGACCTCGGCGGCCGAGCGGGTTTTGAAGTTCGGCACCCTGGAACTGAACCGGGACACCCGCGAGGTGTTCCTGGACGGCCGCCCGATCCACCTGACCCCGCGCGAGCTGGACCTGCTGGAAGTGTTCATGCTCCACCCGCGCCAGGTGATGACTCGCGACATCCTCCTGGACCGCGTCTGGGGCACGGACTACCTGGGCGACGGCAACCTGATCGAGGTCCACATCAGCGCGCTCCGAGAGAAGCTGGGCGACCAGGAGCGGCGGTTGATCCGGACCGTGCGGGGGGTCGGCTACGCGCTCTCCGGCACCGGACTCGGCTAGACCACGGCCCCGGGGATGAGCATGGTCGCCCGCCTCGACCCGCGCACCTGGCCGATCCGCTGGCAGCTCACGGCGCTGAACGTCGGGGTCCACGCAGCGACGCTGGTGGTGCTGAGCGCGATCTTCCTGGCCCAGCTCGACGGGGCGCTGGTCGGGCTCACGGCCGAGAACGTCCGCGACAAGGTGCGCCTGCTGGCCGAGGACCGACGCCCGCCGCCCGACGATGCCGGCCGGCCGTCGGGCGGGCCGGTTGGCAAGCGCGGGGCGGGGCCACCCGAGGGAGGTCGTCTGCCGGGTGGCGCCGAGGGGGGCCGGCTGCCGGGTGGCCCCGAGGGCGGCCGGCCGGGGCAGCCGTTCAGCCTGCCGCGCTTCGCGTCGTTCGCCATCAACCGCTTGAGCGGCCCGGACAGCGGGGTGCTGGTCTTCGACACCAACGGCACCCTGGTCGATGCGACGCAGACCTACGAGGACCAGGAGCCGTGGCCACAGCCGCCGCCGGAACAGGTGGCCCAGGCACTGGCCGGCGGCGAGCGATCATCGCTCGTGCGGCAGGCGGAGCACCGGACGCTACTGCTGGCGGTACCGATCGCCGCCCCCGACGGCACGATCGCCGGGGCGTTGGTGCTGGCGCGCTCGCTGGAGCTGATCGACGCCGTCCAGGGACGCCTGTGGTGGCTGCTGGCGGTCGGGGTCGCCATCGCGGTGGTGATCGGCGGGACGCTCGGGCTGCGGGCGACGCGCGAGGCGTTGCGCCCGCTCGACCGGGTGATCCAGGCGGCGCGGGCGATCGAGAGCGGCAAGCTCGACGAGCGCCTCCGACCCACCAAGCGCGACGAGATCGGTGAGTTGGGGATCGCCTTCGACACGATGCTCGATCGGTTGGCGGGGATGGTGGCGGCGCAGCGCCGGTTCGTGGCGGACGCCGCCCACGAGCTGCGGACGCCGCTGACGGCGCTCGGCGGGATGGTCGAGGTGCTCCAGATGGGGGCGGATCGGGGCGACCCATCCACCGTCCGGCGGATGCTGAACACGATGAGCCGGGAGATCGACCGGCTCGGCCGGCTGGTGGCGGACCTGCTGACGCTCTCGCGGCTGGACGCCGAGCAGCCGCTCCACCCGGTCCCGGTCGACCTCGGGGCGCTGCTGGAGGAGATCGCGGCCCAGACCCGCCTGCTGGCGAACGGGCAGGCGATCGTGGTGCGGATCGACCGCCCGGCGTCAGTGGTCGCCGATCCGGACCGCTTGAAGCAGGTGCTCTTGAACCTGACGGCGAACGCGCTGCGCTTCACGCCGGCCGGCGGCGAGGTCGCACTGCGGCTCGGGACGGCGGGGCAGCGGGCGATCGTCCAGGTCTCGGACACCGGCAGCGGGATCGCGCCGGAGCTGCTGCCCAGGGTGATGGACCGCTTCGTCCGAGGCGACGCCTCCAGAGCACGGGCGACGGGCGGGTCGGGGCTCGGGCTCGCCATCGCCGGCGCGATCGTCGAGGCGCACCACGGGACGATCGAGATCGAGAGCGCGCCGGGGAACGGCACGACGGCGACGATCGGGCTGCCACTGCCTGAGAGCCCGCCCGCCCCGGAGGCTACGCCGACGCACCGGGAGCGCGAGCGGTCGGGCGCCGGGGTGGTCTGAGCTCGTCCGGAGCAGTGCAGGGCGTGCACACGTGGTTCGGCGTGGAGCAAAGCCACCACTTGCCCGGGACCGACTCGGAGGGGCGCGGGGCCGTTTCGGGTTTGCTCCGTCGGGACTCGCTGTTGTGGCTGCCGGGCGAGCTTGCGCGGGGTGGCGATCACAGAGTCTCCCGGTCTGGCCTCATGGAGAGGTACCCGCGAACGTGGCTGGCGACGCACCAGGAGATGGGCCCCTCACCCCCGCCCCCTTCCCGGCGCGGGAGACGGGGAATCGGGTGGTAGCGATTGCTTCGATTCGTGGTCGCCCAGGAGCTACAATCCGAGCGAGCCTGAGATCAGGCAACCAAGAAGCGGGCGGGTGCGCTGCCGAACAACGTTCGCCGGGAGCGAGTGACACAGCGTGGTTCCGGAGATCAGGTCGGCGCGAATGAAGTCGATGCGCCTCATAACGCGTGCTGAGCAGGCAACGGCGCTGTCAGCGGGCAATGCCGCTACGGCTTCGTGGCCCTCAGCGAGAACGTCAGGGGGATCTCGCCCGCCATGTCGGCCGGCAGCCGCCAGGTGCGGTCGTCGGGGTGCTCCACGAGGAACGGTAGCGGCCAGAACAGGAACGGCCACTCGTGGAGAAACTCGATGCGGAGCCCGACCGACGCCAGTACGGTGACGATCTCGCCAATGCTGTGCGGCCAGCAGTACTCGACGGTCCGCTCGACCGGCGCCTCCGGATCGGCGTACGAGCCCTGGACCGGGAATGGCAGCGGCGTCTGGCGCGGGAAGTACGGGAGGCGCACGCGCAGGTCGGTGACCTCGCCGCTGTCGTCGAACGGCCAGACGAACGGGTGCAGCTCGGTGATGTAGAAGGTGCCGCCCGGCCGCAGGAAGTGGGCGATCACACTGGCCCAGCGGTCAAGGTCGGGGAGCCAGCCGAGCACGCCGTGCGAGGTGTAGACGACGTCGAAGTCGCCGTCGAGGTGCGCGGGCAGGTCGAGGACGTCGCAGCAGACGAAGGTGGCGGGCTCGCTCAGCTCGGACGCGAGCGCCCGGGCGTAGGCGATGGCCTGCTCGGAGAAGTCGACCCCGGTCACGCGAGCGCCGAGGCGTCCCCAGGAGAGCGTGTCGATGCCGAAGTGGCATTGGAGGTGGAGGAGGGCCTTGCCGGCCACGTCGCCGACCTCCTCGATCTCGTAGGCCGGCAGCCGCACGCCGCCGGCTCGGAAGCCTTCGACGTCGTACATGGCCGAGCGATAGTTGATGCGCGCCCGCTCGTCCCACATCGCGCGGTTGACGGCGAGATACTCGTCGGGTCCGGTCAAGGCGCCGCCCCTTCCGACCATACGGCGATGCGCGTGACGCCCAGATCACGAGACCCACGGATAGGGTGGCGGATGCAGGACGATCTCACACTCGCACGGTAGCATGCTTGCTCGTCGAAGAATAGATACGATTGGGGCATCCAGAGCCTGATTTCCGACATCCGCGCCGCCACCAGAAAGGGAGCCGGTGCGCGACCTATACTGCTCACCGCGACCGTAGACGGGCGTGGGGAGGTGCTCGATGGAGAGCTTCACCGGCAAGGTAGCCGTCGTGACCGGAGCCGGCAGCGGCATCGGGCGGGCGCTCGCCGAGCGCTTCGCGGCGGAGGGGATGAAGGTCGTCGTCGCGGACGTCGAGGCCGAGCCGCTGGCGCGGATCGAAGCCGACCTCCGCGCCCGTGGGGTCGAGGTGCTGGCCATCCGGACGGACGTCTCGCAGGCCGCCGACGTCGAGGCGCTTGCGGAGCAGACGCTGGCCGCGTTCGGCGGCGTCCAAATCGTCTGCAACAACGCCGGCGTCGCCGTCGGCAAGGCATCCTGGGACCACACGATCGCCGACTGGGAGTGGGTGCTCGGGGTCAACCTCTGGGGCGTGATCCACGGCGTCCGGGTCTTCGTGCCGATCATGCTCCGCCAGGGCACCGAGGGGCACGTCGTGAACACGGCGTCGATGGCGGGGCTGATCCCGAGCGGCTTCAAGTCGAGCTACGACGTCTCGAAGTTCGGGGTCGTGGCGCTCTCGGAGGCGCTCTATCAGGAGCTGGACGCCATCGACGCACGGTTGAAGGTGTCCGTGCTCTGCCCCGGCTTCGTCAAGACCCGGATCATGGAGTCCGGTCGCAACCGGCCAGGCCGGCTGGAGAACGACGCGGCAATCGAGGCGGCGGCGGAGCGGCCGGAGGCGCTGGCGCTGCACGAACGGCTCCGGGTCGGCGTCACGGACCACGGGAAGCCGCCGTCCGAGATCGCGGACCACGTGCTGCAGGCGATCCGCGAGGAGCGCTTCTACATCCTGCCGCACACCGAGTTCGACGGCCTGGTCCGCGATCGGATGGAGAACATCCTGGAGCGGACCCACCCCCAGGTCCGACGATTCTGAGTCGGCGGTGCTCGCCCAGGCTCACGCGGGAGAGTAGACGAAGACCGTGTCGTCGAGGTCGATGGCCGGGAACGCGTCCTTCTCGGACCAGTAGTCCTGGGTGTGCGCCCACTCCGGTCGGTCGCCGCGCATCGGCAGCAGGTGCATGCCGCGCAGCATGTAGCCCGGATTGAAGTTCTCCTCGTCGATCCAGGGCAGGAGCGGCATGTCACGGTCCTCGGGCCGCAGCGCCACCGTCACGCGCTTCGCGCCCCGCGCCTGCATGTGGTTCAGCAGGCGGCAAACGAAATCGGCCACCAGGTCGGCGCGCAGCGTCCAGCTCGCGCGGAAGTAGCCGAACACCCAGACCAGGCTCGGTACGCCGGTGAACATCATCCCGCGATAGGTGACGGTCTCCCCGAACGCCAGCGGCTCGCCGTCGATGGAGAACGCGATGTCGCCGAGGACGCAGAGGTTGAAGCCGGTGGCGGTCACGACGATGTCCGCTTCGAGCTCGGTGCCGGACTTCAGCAGGATGCCGTTCTCGGTGAAGCGCTCGATCTCGTCGGTGACGACGGAGGCTCGACCTTCGGCGATGGCCCGGAACATGTCGCCGTCCGGGACGAAGGCGAGGCGCTGCTGCCAGGGACGGTAGCGCGGCGTGAAGTGGGTGTCGAGGTCGTAGTCGCCGCCCAGGTACTCGCGGAGCCCCGCCAGCAGCTCCTGCTTGACCGCCTCGGGCTCTGCCACGCAGCGCTTCGCAAAGGCGCCCTGCTCGTAATTGATCTTGCGGCGGACGATCTCGTGGATCCAGGCCTCGTCGACCTGGAGCTTCCGCAGCTCCTCGGCGATCGGGATGGCGTTGCGGCCGATCCGGAAGTAGGTCGGCGAGCGCTGGAGCATCGTGAGGTGGGCGCAGTCCGGCGCCATCGCCGGGATGATCGTGGCCGCCGTGGCGCCCGAGCCGATCACCACGACACGCTTGCCCCGGTAGTCGAGGTCGTCCGGCCAGGTCTGCGGATGGACGATCCGCCCCCGGAAGTCGGCCATACCCGGCCAGTCCGGCGTGTACCCCTCGGCGTGGCGGTAGTAGCCCTGACACATCCACAGGAAGCCGGCGGTGAAACGCAGCGCCTCGCCGGTGTCGGTGCGAGTGGCCTCGACGGTCCAGCGGTTGTCGGCGCTCGACCAGGAGGTGCGTTCGATCCGGTGGCGGTAGCGGATGTGGCGGGCGAGGTCGTTCTCCTCGATCACCTCGCCCATGTACGTCAGGATCTCGGCGGCGGTGGCGATCGGCGGGCCGGTCCACGGCTTGAAGCGATAGCCGAAGGTGTGGAGATCGCTGTCCGAGCGGATGCCGGGGAAGCGGTGGGTGATCCAGGTGCCGCCGAAGCTCGCCTGCGACTCCAGCACGACGAAGCTGGTGCCGGGGCACTGCCGGGTGAGGTGATAGGCGCCGCCGATGCCGGAGATGCCGGCGCCGACGATCAGGACGTCGACATGCTCGGCTCCCTGCACGGAGCCCGCCTCCTCGCCGCTGGTGGGCCGGGTCGCGATTTCAGGCATCTGCGGGAACGCCCCTCCCGGTTAGTCCCTCCTATGATGGCCGAACGGAGGCGCGCCGCCCAGGGCCGCCGGGATAGAGCGAAGGACGGGGACGGCTCAGTTTGACTGTAATGTCTGAGCGGGCTGGCCCGAAACCGAATCGTTGGTGAACGAAAATCATAGACAGCGGACTACTATTCTGATATGGATATCGACTCGGGCTGGAGCGGCGACGTCACAATCGGTCGGCGCTGCTTGACAGTCCTGGTCATGATTCCTATCCTGCGGAGAGTGCGCGGATCTGGGTCGTTGGCCCGGCACGTGCAAACATCCACCGGGGGCGGAAAAGGAGAGTGGCATGTCGGTCACTCCGAGCTTTGAGAACGCCCGCGCGGCACTACACGAGGCTGAACGACGGGCAGCGTTCTGGCAGGAACATCACGACGAATTCTTGGCGAGGTATCCGGAGCAGTTCGTGGCTGTAAAGGATGGCACAGTCGAAGCCGCTGACAGCGACATGGACAAACTGCTCGGCATCCTCAGGAACAGGCAGATCGACCCGCGAGATGTGTGGGTCAAGTTCATAACCGCCGACGTCCGCCGCATTGCCCATTGATATCCGGGTTCTTCGATCCCAGCTATCACCAACCCCTGCCTATAGTGGGGGTTTCGATCTTTCTTCCTGGAATCACATCGGATTGGGTCGGCGTCAACTTCGTGCTGGATACGGGAGCAGACGGAACTTCTCTGTTCCCGCAAGATGCACTCTTCGTCATGGGGATCGACCGCGCCGCTCTTGACAACGCGTCCGGCTGGCCTACGGTAGAACCCATGAACGGGGTTGCCGGAAGCGGCGAGTGCTACCCATGGCCCGCCAGGTACGCTTTCCTTCATGACGACGGCCAGTGGCAAATCATTGACGGACGCATCGACATCGTGCGCCCCAGTCCCGACACGATGCCTGTCGAATCCCTCCTCGGATGGAACGTGTTGCAGCACTTTAGAATGACCATCGATTGGTCGCAGCGGCACATCGGCCTCGAGCGATTACCGGCGAGGATGCCTTGACATCGTCGTCCTACGTGAGCCCCGATCGACGGCACTTGCCTGACCGTGCACTGCTGAATTTCTGTGGAGCTCACCCGCATTCGCGGACGGTGTGAACCACCTGCGCGCTCGCGAACGAGCCCGAATCGTCTCCCTGCGCGTATTAAGGGCGACTCGATCCGGTCGACGTGCCGCATGACTGGCGCAGCCAAAATTTCCGGAATTCTTTGACACCTGCCGCTACCGCGTGTAGCGTGAGGATGTTCGGCAACGTCGCCGCTTCGAGACGGACCTGTTCGGCACGAGGAGGTGCTCGACGATGGGTCTGGTCCTCCTCTCCTGCCGCGCCGGGCAGCTGGGCCGCACGGCTTGCAGCCTCCCCCGGCCCCGCGACGATCCATCCGTGCTCGGTCGTTGCCGTCCCTCGGGTCGGGGGATCCGAGAGGACGGCCGACGGCAGGCCGGACGGTGTGCGGGGCATCGGGGGATGGAGGCAGACGTGCGAGTACGTCATCCGTGGGCGAGCGCGGGGCGACGCGCGACGACGCTGGTACTCATCGTAGGCATCCTGGCCATGGGGTGTGCACCGACCCCGCCGGCGGCACCAGCTGCGCCGGCCAAGCCGGCCGAGGTCGCCAAGCCGGCCGAGGCACCGAAGCCCGCCGAGGCAGCGAAACCGGCCGAAGCGGCGAAGCCGGCGGCACCGGCCCAGGCTGCGCCAACAGCAGCGGCGGCCCAGGCGAAACCGACCGAGGCCCCAAAGCCGGCGGCCCAGGCGAAGCCGAAGGGCTCGATCACGATGGCGATCGAGTCGGATCCCGACACGATCCAGCCGAAGGACGGCACCACAGACCACGCGATGTTCGTGCTGGGCAACGTCTACGACGGCCTAACCGGCCGCGATTGGACCTCCGGTGAGCCGAAGATCGTCGGCAAGCTAGCCGAGAGCTTCAGCCAGAGCCAGACCGACCCGAAGACCTGGCGGTACAAGCTCCGCCCGGGCCTCAACTTCACCAACGGCGAGCCGACCACCGCCGACGCGGTGGTGAACATGGTCACGTACGTGACCGACAAGGAGAAGCCGGGCCTCGGCATCGACGAGTTCGGCCTCTCGGGGGCGACGGCCGCCAGGATCGACGACCTGACCGTCGACATCACGACCAGGGTGCCCGACGCCATCTTCCCGAGTCGGGTGGTGCGGATGTCGATCCCGGCGCCGCGGTGGCTGAACAACAGCCCCAAGGACGCCTCGATCCGGGAGGCGGTCGGCAGCGGTCCGTACAAGCTGGCGGAGTACGTCAAGCAGAGCCACTTCCTGCTCAAGGCGAACGAGGAGTACTGGGGCTCGCCGAAGCCGACGATCGCCGAGATCAAGATCGTGTTCCGGAACGAGGCGGTGGTGCGGGCCAGCATGCTCCAGGCCAATGAGGTCCAGCTCGCGACGCTGCTGACGCCCGAGGAGGCGAAGAAGCTGCCGGGCCACATGATCGAGCTGACGGGCGAGTCGGTCGGCATCCGGATGAACACCGAGCACCCGGTGCTGAAGGACCCGCGGGTGCGCCAGGCGATCAACCTGTCGATCGACCGCAAGGCCCTGATCGACGCGCTCTACGGGGACGTCGCCGAGCCGCTGAACGGCATGATGGTGCGCAGGACTTCGTTGGGCTGGAACCCGGACCTGAAGGAGTACCCGGTCGACCTGGCGAAAGCGAAACAGCTCATCCAGGAGGCCGGCGCTTCCGGCCAGAGCATCGAGCTGATCAGTCGGAACGGCGTCGTCCCGCGCGTCGGCGAGGTGAACGAGCTGGTGGCGGACCAGATCAGCCAGACCGGTCTCAAGGTGACGGTCAAGTCGCTGGAGATCGGCCAGTGGCGGACCCTGATGCGGCAGGTCAAGCCCGGCGAGACCCGCAGCGACCTCCACCTGACGGCCGTGAGCGATCCGGTGCTGGACTCGTCGCGCGCGCTCCAGAACTACTACAGGTGCGGCGGGGTCCAGTCGGTCTGGTGCGATCAGGCGTGGACCGACAAGTTCGACAATGTGCTGGGTCTCAGCGGAGAGGCCCGCGCCAGGGGGTTCCAGGAGCTGTGGGCCACGGCGTACGACCAGAACGTCTTCATCCCGCTCTACGGGCTGAACTTCATCCACGGCATGTCGCCGAAGCTGAAGTGGGGTCCGAAGCGGCAAGACCTGATCCGGAGCTTCGCCGAGTGGACGCTCGACGACTGACGGCGCGGCGATCCGCGTGAGCGATTGCGCGGCGAGGCGGGTGCGACGATCTCCGCACCCGCCTTCCGCTGCCGGGCGTCGACGGCGCTCACGGTCTCGACGTGCGCTGGTGGCCGCCGGGGCGGCATCATGCCGCGACGGCGCGCTCGCGGGCCTCCTCGGCCGCGCGACGGCTCCTGACCGCTGGCTACCGGAGGACGATCGAGCATGGCCATCGACCGTGAAGCCTGGGACGTACGCATCCGCGCGGCCGTGGAGGAGCTGACGCCCCAGCTTCTCGCGTCGAGCCACGACATCCACGCCAACCCGGAGCTTGCGTTCCGCGAGCACCGGGCCAGCGCCCGCCTGGCCGACGAGCTGGAGCAGGGCGGCTTCGCCGTCGAGCGGGGCGCGGGCGGGCTGCCGACCGCCTTCCGCGCCGAGTACAACGGCGGCGAGCCCGGCCCAACCGTCGCGATCCTGGCGGAGTACGACGCGCTGCCGGGGATCGGGCACGGCTGCGGCCACAACGTGATCGCGACCAGTGCGCTCGGGGCCGGGCTGGCGATGGCGCGGTCAGGGGTACGGTTCCCGGGCACCCTGCTGATCGTCGGGACGCCGGCCGAGGAGGGCGGCGGCGGCAAGATCCTGCTGGCCGAGGCCGGCGTCTTCGAGGACGTGGACGTGGCCTACATGCTGCACCCTTCGCAGACGAACATGGTGAAGCGCGGCTCGCTGGCGAACAGTCGGGTGGAGGTGGTGTTCCACGGCCGGGCGGCCCATGCGGCCGGCGCCCCGGACCTGGGGATCAACGCCCTGGAGGCGGTGATCCAGACGTTCGTCGGCGTGAACGCCCGGCGGCTGCACATGCGCGACGACGCCCGGGTCCACGGGATCGTCACGGACGGCGGCAAGGCAGTGAACATCATCCCGGACCGGGCGGCGGCGCGCTTCAGCGTCCGGGCGCGAGACCGCGCCTACCAGCGGCGGCTGATCGCGATGGTCCAGCAGGCGGCGGAGGCCGGCGCGCTGGCGACGGGCGCGCGGCTGGAGTGGACCGAGACGCGCGGCTACTCGAACATGGTGGCGAACGTCGTGATCGCCGACATCTTCGCGGAGCACCTCCGGGCGACCGACCGGGTGGTGGACGAGCCGCGCCCGAACCAGCGGATGGGCTCGACGGACATGGGCGACATCAGCCAGATCATGCCGGCCGTCCACGCCTACCTCTCGATCGCCCCGCGCGACGTCCCGAACCACACGGTCGGATTCACAGAGGCAGCGGCCTCGCCGGCCGGCGACCGGGCGGTGATCGACGGCGCGCTGGCGATGGCGCAGACGGCGGCCGACCTGTTCGCCGACCCGTCGCTGGTGGCGCTGGCGCAGGCCGAGTTCCAGGAGCGGCTCGCGCGCGGCGAGGTGGCGGGGTACGAGGCCTGGGTCGAATCGGGCAAGGCGTACGCGCCGGCGCCCCGCCCGGCCTGAGTTGAGGTCCCCCACCCCCAGCCCCTCCCCCGTGCGCGGGGGAGGGGAATGGTACGAAGGATGATGACGCGGTGGCATTGGACGATCTGACGCTCGGGACGCTGCTCGTCGCGACGCCGGCTGAGGACGACGATCCGACGTTCGGGAAGACCGTCGTGCTGATCGTCGACCGCGAGCCGACCTGGACGATCACCGGACTGGTCTTGAACCGTCCGCTGGACGCGCCGGCCATCGAGCAGGCGGCGCGGGCGACGCTGTTCCTGCCGGACTTCGGGGCGCGGGCCTACTGGGGCGGGCCGGTCGGGCACGACCCGGTGATCCTGGCCGAGATCGAGGCCGGGCCGGACGTCGAGTGGTTCCACCTGGATCAGCGCCAGCGACGGCCGTTCCCGCTGCCGGGCATCGGGCTGATCGCGCTCGGGGAGCACCACGAGCCGTTCGAGGGAAGGCTCGGGCGGGCGCGGCTCTACGTAGGGCTCTGCGTCTGGGCGGCCGTACAGCTGGAGCGGGAGATCGAGCGCGGCGACTGGTGGCTGGCGCAGGGCACGCTGGACGACGCGTTCGCGGCCGAGCCGGAGAGGCTGCTGGCACGTGCCCGGGAGCGCGCCCGGCAACCCCGCCGGCGCGGGCCGGCCGGGCTGTCGCGCCCCCTCGACGACATTTGATCGGGGCGGCGCAGACGCCGTCGTACCCTGCAGGCGATCGTCGATAGTCCAGGTGAGGTGGACAGATGGCAAGCAGCCAGACCCGATCGATCCCCGTCAAGCTCCGGCCAACCTTTGAGAAGCTTGTCGCGATGACAGACGCCGTCTGCCGCGAGCATCTGAATGAGGAGTACGCCGAGCTGTGCCGCGAGCTGACGGCAGCCCTCTGCCGCAAGCGGCCGTCGCCGGTCGAGCGTGGCAAGCTCGACACCTGGGCCTGTGGCGTCGTCTACACCATCGGCTCGTGCAACTTCCTGTTCGACAAGAGTCAGACACCGCATCTGACGACGGACGAGCTTTGCGGTCTGTTCGGCGTCGCGAAGAGCACCGCGTCGGCGAAGGCGACCCAGATCCGCAAGATGTTCGGCATCTGGCAGCTCGACCCGCGCTGGAGCCTGCCGAGCCGGCTCGAGGATAACCCGCTGGCCTGGATGATCCAGGTGAACGGGTACATCGTCGATGCTCGCTACGTCCCGCGCGAAATTCAGGAAGAGGCGCTCCGCCTCGGCCTGATCCCGTACCTGCCCGGCGAGGGCCCCGGCGCTCACTGACTCGTCTATCGGTCTACGTGAACGACGGCAGGATCTCCTTCTCGTAGAAGCGGAAGAACCCGTCCTGGTCCGGGCCGACCTGGTGAATCGCGACGTGATCGAAGCCGGCGTCGACGTACTTCTGGATCGCGGCCCGATGCTTCTCGGGGTCCGGGCCGCAGGGGATCGACCTGGCGATATCCTCCTCGCGGACGGTCTCGGCGGCCTGCTCGAAGTGGCGCGGCAGGGGCAATTCCTGGCTCAGCTCGCCGCCGATTCCCGCGTTCGGCCAGATCTCCTTCGCCGTCTTCTTCGCGGAGGCCTCGTCGGCGGCCCAGCAGACGGTCAGCTCGGCGTAGCGCGGCTTCCCCGTGCCGCCGTTCTGCTCGAAAGTCTGGATCAGCTCCTTGTTCGGGCCGGTCGCGACCAGGCCGTCGCCGGCCCGGCCGGCCAGCTCGGCCGCTTTCTCGCCGCTCGCGGCGACGAAGATCGGCGGGGGCCGCTTCGGGAGGGTGTAGATTCGCGCGTTCTCGACGGTGTAGTGGCAGCCGCGGTGGCTGGTGTCCTCGCCCTTCCAGAGCGAGCGGATCACCTGGATCGCCTCCTCGAGCATCTCGCGCCGGACCGCGGCCGAGGGCCAGACCGTGCCGAGGATATGCTCGTTCAGGTTCTCGCCGGTGCCGACGCCGAGCATGAACCGGCCGGGCAGCAGCGCGGCGCTCGTCGCGGCGGCCTGCGCGATGATCGCGGGGTGGATCCGAACGGTTGGGCAGGTCACGCCGGTCACGACGGAGAGTCGGCTCGTGGCCTGCGAGATGCCGCCGATGACGCTCCAGACGAACGGCGACTGGCCTTGTGCGTCGACCCAGGGATGGTAGTGGTCCGAGATCATCCCGAAGCGGAAGCCGACCTCCTCGGCGCGGCGGGCGTTGGCGATCAGGATGTCCGGGGCGTGCTCCTCGCTCGACAGCTTGTAGCCTAGCTCGACCATCGTGGGTGCCTGCTTTGTGTCTGAGGTGCGCTCTCTTCTGGTCGGAGCGCTCGGCACGGGCACAGCAGGCAACGGGCCACGGAAGCGCGGGCGCAGCAGGCGGAATGTAGGGGCAGGTTTCCGAGCAACAATCCAGTCGAGTCCCAACCCTAACCTGCCCCGATGGTCGCCGAGGAAGGGCAGGTTAGGAGGGTCGGTTGCCGGGTTTGGGGGTCGGAAACCTGCCCCTACGTCGCGCCGGCGGCGGCCTTCGCCGAGAAGTCCTTCAGGCCGGCCTCGATCCAGGGCTGGATGCCGGTCATGAGGCAGCGGACGCCGATGCTGGCGTAGTGCTCGACGTTGGCGCTGGTCGCCAGGGTGCCGGCCGTCTTGCCGGCCGCGACGATCTTCTTGATCGCGCCGTCGATGGTGTCCTGGACCTCCTTGTGGCCGGCGTTGCCGATGTGGCCCATCGAGCTTGCCAGGTCGGACGGGGCGACGAAGAAGACGTCGATGTGGTCGACGCTCAGGATCTCATCGAGGTTGTTGACGGCGACGATGTCCTCGATCAGGACGATCAAGAGGGTGTGGTCGTTGGCGACCTTGAGGTAGTCCGGGACGCCGTACCCCTGGCGGCTAGTGAACATGCCGCGCTTGCCGATCGGCGCGAACTTGGCGGAGTCGACGACGTTCTGGGCCTCGGCCTTGTTGTTGACGTGCGGGATGACGAGGCCCTGGGCGCCGCGATCGAGGGCGCGGTAGATGTCGCCGTACTCGTTATGGCTCAGGCGCAGCACCGAGGTGACACCCCAGAGGTCGCAGGCGCGGGTCAGGTCCGAGATGTCGGCGAAGTCGACCGGTCCATGCTCGCCTTCGAGCCAGAAGCCGTCGGCGCCGATCGGGCCTAGGAGGTCGATCTGGTCGGCGTTGACGGCGCCGGAGAGGATGGTGGCGATCTCGCCGGCGGCGAGCTTCTGCTTGATACGATTGGGTCGGATGTTCACGCGCGTGCCTCGCTGTCGAGCTGCCCCGGACGCCGCTCGTGCCCCCTTCTTGGGCGGCCCGAGGCTCGGGCAATCATAGCCCGGGGCGGAGGAGTCAGGAGTCAGGACTTATTTTCCGCCCCCCCAGATTGGGGTTTGCCGGACCGTGCGATGCGGCTCACTTTCGCGACCGAGACGGCGAGTGCATCGCGATGGCTCAACGATATCGATGGTCGGACTGCTGCCGGGCGGGGCGACCTCAGCCCATTGACAACCCTGACGAGCAGGGGGCGGAAATAAGTCAGGAGTCAGGAGAGCACGGAGGCGGTCGCGGTAGGGCGCGAGGTCGGCGGACGGGTCGGCGGTGAGGGCGGCGAGCGCGTCGTCGATGAGGGCGCGGCGGCGGTCGTACCGCGCCTCGTCGGCGTAGAGGCCGGTCGCCTCGACGAACGCGGTGACCTCGGGCGGCACGACCTGCTCCAGGGGGACACCGCTCGCAAGGTCGAGCCGGACGGTGCTCGACGCGACCTCGCGCAGCGCCGGCGGCAGGTCGAGCGGGCGGACGGCGCCGGCGAAGCGGCGGTTCTCCGGACGGTCGAGGAGGGCGGCGAGGGCGGGGGCTTCGTCGGCGCCGCGCGGGGCGACCAGGAACGTCGCCAGCGCGAAAAGCTGCTCGAGGGCAGCGTCGCGGTCCTCGTAGTAGCGCGGATCGAAGATCTGGACGATCTTGTCGAAGCCGACCAGGAACACCAGCTCGCTAAGCTCGGGGTAGGTGGCGCGGACCAGTCGGGCCTGATCGACGTAGAGGCCGCGATTCAGCAACAGCACGCCGAGTCGACGGTCCGTGGCCACCAGCAGGTCCAGCAGCAGCAGCCGGTCCTCCAGACCCGCGCCCGTGACGACCTCCTTATCCACCGTCCGGGTGCTGAGGGCGTACCAGGCGTGGTCGAGGCCGCCGGCAGTCAGCCCGGCCTGCGCCAGCGTCTGGTGGGCGATCGTCGGCGGGTTGAATGAGCCGGCCAGCAGCCCGAGCCGGGCGCCCGGCACGGGGGGGTCGCCGGCGACCTGTCGAACGGCGCCGTCGGGGTGCTCGACGAGCGTCCGCAGCGCCCGGCCGTGCTGGATCAGGCGGTCGAGATCAGAGAATCGTTCGTGCAAGAGAGCCCCATCCGAGGAGACCCCTACCCCCAGCCCCTCCCCGTGCGCGGGGGAGGGGCGGAAGGACGCACCTCCGCGCTGGTAGGGGCGCAAGGCTTGCGCCCGCCGGGGGTGAGGTCGTTGCAGGCAGTCTACAATGGGGAGCAGGGGGTCGGTGTGGCAGATGACCTGAGCAGGCGCCTCGTGCGATCCGAGCGTGAGGCGGCCGACGAGGATCGCGAGCTGGTGCGGGTCAGCCGGGACGGACGGGTCGGCCCGTCGCCGGTAGCGAGCCGGGCCGAGCTGGCCGAGAACGCCGCGCGCATCAAGCGGGCCACGGAGCCCGAGGCGCCGCGCCGCTTCACGGTCAAGCGAAGGAACGACAACGAGCTGATCCTGTTCGTGGAGGACCGCCGCGAGAGCTGGATCGTCTACCCGCCCAGGTCGCAGTACGACCACCTGGACCGGCCGAACCTGACGACGGTGCTGGTGGAGCATCACCCCTGGACGCCGTACAGCCCGATCGTCATCCATGAAGTCGATGCGAGCGCCGGGTGCCGCGAGCACGGGCTGGCCTGCGGGGCGAGCGCGGCGATTCAGGCGGGCGTGCGGGCCGGCTGGAACCCGTTCGCCTGAGCCGCTGTGCCGTCCGGCGAGACGGCCTGCCGGTGGCGCGCGATCTCGTCCAGGAGCGACGGGAACGCCGGGTCGATCTCGTAGGCGTAGCCGTCCCAGTAGCCGTCGCGCTCGGGCACGAAGCGGCGCGGCGGCGCCATCCGACCATCCAGCGCCCGCGCCTTGAGCCGCCGCTGGACCTCGACGCGCGCCCCCTCGACGCCGCGCGCCCGCAGCTCGTCCGGCATGACCGGCGGCAGCACCGCCAGGCTGAGGCGCTGGCCGTAGCGCAGCCGCGGCGAGTACGGGTGCTCCCAGACGCGGTGGCTCCCTGTCAGCGCCACCGGCAGGATCGGCCGGCCGAGGGAGGCGGCCAGCGCGAACGGCCCGGCCTTGAAGTCGATCTCGATGCCCAGGATGCTGCCCTGCGGGAAGATGACCAGGCTCTCGCCCCCATCCAGGACGGCGGGCGCCTGCCGCCTGAGCTGGAGGTAGCTCAGCATGCCGAGCTCCGGGCAGAGCAGCAGTTGCTCGGTGTCGCGGAGGAGGCCGCCGAAGAGGCGCCACCCGAACAGCTCGTCGCGCGCCGCGAAGCGCAGGTTCAATGGCAGGTGGAGCAGGCCCAGGGCGTCGGCGAATCCCTCGTGGAGCGGCGTCACGACGTACGACTCGGTCGGGTCGATCAGGTCGAGCCCGGCGAGGTCCAGTTGGATCGCCAGGTGCCGCGCGACGCCGCGTGCCCACCATCGCGCGACGCGGTGCAGCTCGGGACGCCGGCCGGCCCGGCCCAGGAGCCGTAGCGCCAGCAGCGGCGCACCCAGCCAGAGGCCGATCCCGATCGCCGCTCGCCGCCGGGTGCGCCGATCCGGCAGACTCACCAGGCCGTCGAGGAGCGTGTACGCCGAGCGCGGCTCCACCGTGCTCAGCGCCAGTGCGAGAAAACTGCCATGTCGAGAGAGCCTACGCGGCACCTGGAGGCCCGGTCAACACGGCCGATGGCGGTCGTGCGACCCCGACGGCTCATTCTCGACAGATCGTGCGGTCGACCGGCCCTTGAACACCCTCGCCGGCGTTCTCTCGCGTGTACCGGGCGGCCGCGTCTTGACGTTCGACGGCCGCCTACGGCGACGCGAGGCCGGCCGGCGATTTCCTGGGCTTGTTGGACATTTCGTATACTCCCGCCCGCCGATCATGGCTCCCAGGTGGGCGAGCGTCCAGCAGGACCTGGAATGAGAGAGGACGAATGACGGGCAAGGATGCGACGACGCTGTTGCGGGAGATGATCCGCATCAGGGTGGCTGAGGAGACGGTTGGGCGGTACTACCCCGAGCAAGAGATGCGCACGCCGACGCACTTCTCGATCGGCCAGGAGGCGATCTCGGTCGGGGTCTGCCAGGCGCTGGAGCACACGGACGCCGCCTACAGCGGCCACCGCTGCCACGCCGAGTACCTGGCGAAGGGCGGCAGCCTGATCGGGATGTTTGCCGAGCTGTACGGGCGGGTCGACGGCTGCTGCAGGGGACGGGGCGGCTCGGTCCACCTGAACGCGCCGGAGGTCGGGCTGATCGCCTCGTCGGCGATCCTCGGCGAGACGATCGCGACGGCGGTCGGCTCGGCCTGGGCCTTCAAGATGGACGGCTCGTCGCGGATCGCGGTCACCTTCTTCGGCGACGGGGTCACCGAGGAGGGGATCATGCATGAGTGCCTGAACTTCGCCTCGGTGATGCAGGTGCCGGTCCTCTTCGTCTGCGGCAACAACGGCCTCTCGACGAACACGCCGCTCTCGGTGCGCCAGCCGAAGGGCCACCAGATCTGGAAGTGGGCCGCCGGCTACGGCATCCCGGCCGTGCACGTGGACGGCGGCGACGTCTTCGCGGTCCACGAGGCGGCAAAGCAGGCCGTCGCGCACATCCGGGCGGGCAACGGGCCGTACTTCATCGAGGCGCCGTACTTCCGCGCCAGGGTCCACGTCGGCTACGAGTCGGACGCGGAGAAGAACTACGCGTTCCGCTCGAAGGAGGCCGTCGAGGCCGGGATGGCCCTGGACCCGGTGGCGAAGGCGACGCGCACGCTGATCGCCGACGGCGTCTGCACCCAGGCCGAGGTCGATGCGTGGACGGC
>Ga0075421_100003614_pt1 | contig 18516 bp, 18 predicted proteins | sample SoiMetdeltSBSDD5_FD_75292 | JGI IMG/M metagenome (GOLD analysis project Ga0075421, IMG submission 75292) | Bulk soil microbial communities from a Populus tree surrounding site in Tennessee, USA - Soil MetaG P. deltoides SBSDD5 | ecosystem: Environmental > Terrestrial > Soil > Tree plantation... | reverse complement strand
CAACCAAGCAATCTACAATTAAAAAGAAATACGAATCCCGATTATAAAAAGATCAATAAAAAGACGCCTATAATATTTGCTGAGACCTCTGTCAAATCTACCTCAAACATCATCACATTTAAATTCTCATTGTGTTGTACCACTTCTACATCGACCAAACCGATGGGGAACAAACGGTCTGGTTGAAGTGCAGCAGGTGAGAAACTCTGCGCTTCGCCAGACATTATCTTACTCAACTATTCTAATATCTAACTCTTCATATGCATCCTTCACTGCGAGCAAAAAGAGGTCATCTTCATATATTAAGAGCCAATCTTTTACACCTATTACAGGCAACTTACGTACAACCACCTCTCCAGTATCTTTTATGGTAGTCATAACATATGCAAATTTCGGCCATCTACCCTTGGTATTGAAGAGGCTTTCCTGCAATTCAATGCCCTGTGCCCCACCTTGGATGTTTATCTTGACAGGGTCCCCATACCTGTTCTCCACTTTGGCGACAACATAACTCTGTCCTACTTCGAAGTGCTCAACATTTAGCATCGCTTTATTAGTTGCAGAGATCGTGTCAGGAATCTCTCTATATAGCTTCTCCGAAAGGTTATCATAAAAGCTGTTCATGTAAGGCCCAAGCCTGATTCTATTTTTACTATTCTCCGTAACATAATGATCACTCCACTCATGATGCTTGTGACTGCGATTAATGTGATAAGAGAGCCAGTGGGAAACTCTGGCACAACGACAACGCCTCTTGCAATGCCGTTTCTTGTTTGGTCTAACGACTGTCCATCTCTTGCTATACCTGTGACTTCTACTTCCATACGATAATTCTGATTTGCAGGAAAATCAATCGCGTGAGTGTCAGTTCCACCCTCTGCAACGAGCCCTGTCTGAGAGTACACTTGAGTGCCATTATTATCTAAGATGCGCAGATTGTAGTTTACATTATCTCCAATTCGTTCACCAGAGAAACCGTCGTGGAACTCAAGTGTCAGCGTTGATTCTGTATTTGCAGCAAGCTGATCTGGAGCCCACCTTAATAGAACTAGAACATTTCCTGTCTCTGTAACTATTTCACCTGTTGTCTGTGCAGCAGCACTTGTGGATGGTGCAAGTGTAAATGTCATATCAGAATCCCCTTGAGGGATATCGCCGGCCATACGTAGTATATCATTCTTGTTGATCAAATAGTGCAGAGTAAGATCTTGCTGTGAGGAGTAAGGATCGACTGTAATCATTCTTCCCGATATTGGATTACCATTCACGGTAGCAGCAAACGAAGTAGTATCTCCTATTCCTGGGAGAGATTTAGGAATTCTCACTTCCTCATGTACAAATACGTTTGTATCTTCGAATCTTGAAACATTCCAATCAAATGGCATAGACCATGAAAACTGCTGATTACCTGCATCGAAGCTAAAGTTACCTACCCTGTCGTAATATGATATTATGGTAGTATCGTAAGGTTGGCCCTGATAATCAATATTTTGCATATAGACATCTCCTACACTTAGATAAGAATCAAATTGCGGGATATCCTCATCTGCGAATATGTTGCGTATATTATCGACCCCAAAGATTTCTATTTTGATATGATACAGACCCCCTTCAAGGAAGATAGGGCCCTGTATATTCACGGTTCCACCAGGGTCTGCAACCCAAGCATTTAGGAACTGCTCCTGCGTTCCAAAGATCTGCAATTCGCCCTCTGCAGGCTGCACCTTGAGTCTGAGCAGGCCGCTTTCTGTATGAAAGAGAGTAGGAGGCATTACAGTCTCAGCATCTTCTCCTATTCCCTTTTCTATACTGATGAAGAAGGTGGTATAAGGGATCGTCTCGTTCGTGTTTGCATCATATAGCCTGAAGAGAATGTATGCTTCATCCCGGGTTTCATCAGTTAAGACAGGTGGGTTTACTTGTACTAACATCTCTGCGTTCCTATCACCAAGGGAGGCACTGAAAGTTTCTGAGGTGAGGCCATCTCCAAAAGCGTTCTGATAGGGATACGCCGCAGCAATCATAGATAATACTGCAAAAACCGCAGCAAAGGTAAAACAGGGAACCATTTGTCTGCCTGATCGCACAAGAAAGACTTCTTATAGTGTATTATTTAATCCTTAAGAACCCGTGACTTGTCATGCAACATCGCTAATGATTTAATTATCTCAAAGCAGATACGTATAGCAGCAAGTGTTGCGATACAGGAAAGTCGTTATAGCTTCAATAGTAGCGGCAACAATTATCATAACTTCGCTCTTCTTGCTGCCACAGGGTAAGAACATTCTAAGAATTCCAGATGCAAATAGCTCTAATGAAGGAAAGCTTACAATGGTTTCACTCTCTGACAACTCCTTTATGGAGCAATCAATATATGTCATTTCACCTGATCCTTTTGGGAATTTTGCTAATTATACAATTCAAGATGGTGAAGAAGCCGATGAAGATAGTACACCAGGCATTGTACAGATTTCTGGTTTGGTTGATGGCAGGTATATTGTGACGCAGGTTAAAGCCTCCTCACAACATCAGACAGTCAGTATTCCGAAGATAGTGGATATAACGAATCAGAATAGAAATGGCATCGCTTCATTCAGCAGTGTAGGGAGCGAAGAGAAAGCAGAAGAATCACAGCAACCGCAACAACTACAAAATCAAACGGCGTTGATAAGGGATCTTACTTACTATGTAAAATTTGAGTGCGGCACGATTTCTGGAAATGAGGGACCTTTAAGACCGGGTCATTATGACACAGATATTGGAATTTTGAACAAACAGGACTTTGCGACGCAAATACAATGGAGCATCACAGCAAACAATAGCAAAAATACAAATTCGATAATCCAAACACTTGAGCGGCAAGGTTCTACCAATATAGTGTGCAAAGACCTGCGAAATATTATTGCTAATGATCAGAGCTTTGTTGAAGGGTTTGTCGTAATTAATGTGCCTCTTGAACCTGGGCTTTTGGCATCGCTGTCCCATGGAACTCAGATCCTAGGTCGAAATTTTGAAGATATGAATAACTTTATCGAAGTACAAGCTTTCTATACAGCAAATGCTCTTGACAAGCTTCCTCATCCAATACTGGTGGACAAGATCATCCTTAAAATCGTAAATGATAGTAGCGGTAAGATACCGTTGGAATTGATCAATAAGACTCTTGATATTACTGTGCCAGGTAGCTTAAATCAAATTTCTGATCCAGAGAGTAAAGCTAAAGATGTGCTTGCTGCAAAATACGGTTTGTCCACTCAAGAGCGTACCAATTTGCAAATAGTAATTGAGAGTTTAAGTGGTAGCGTAGGCACAATGATAGACGATCATGCGATTTCATTGTCCACGGTCATGCCCCAAGCAAGCGAATATCAATAGCCTTTTGATGAATAAACAATATATATATTCTCTTAGGTATTTCTATCGAACATGGCTAACTTTACTCTTCCTGCATTGCCTTACTCCTACGACTCACTTGAACCACACATTGATGCGAGAACAATGGAGATTCATCATACAAAGCATCACCAGGCGTACACTGATGGTCTGAACAAAGCGCTAAGCACGCTTGGTCCGGAATGGCAGAGCAAAAGCGATATTGTTGAAATTCTGAAGGATATTAACTCCGTTCCAGAGAGCACAAGGGGCGCTGTGAATTTCCATGGCGGAGGGTATAACAACCACGCATTGTTCTGGAACACTATGAAAAATGGCGGCGGCGGGGAGCCTGATGGCGAAGTCGCAGATGGAATCAATAAAACATTTGGGAGCTTCAACGACTTTAAAGACAAGTTCTCAAAGGACACTGTTGCAATTCAGGGTAGCGGATGGGGGTGGCTCGTATTCAACCAGAATACTAACGGCGTACAATTCATTACCATGCCTAACCAGACGAGCCCTTGGACCAAATGGAAGACAGAAAAGGTAATTCCGCTATTAGGTCTCGATGTTTGGGAACATGCTTATTATCTCAAATACCAGAACCGCCGAGCTGACTATGTCGCCGCCTGGTGGAATGTGGTAAACTGGGATCAGGTAAAAAGAAACTTTCAGCAAGGACTAGGAAAGTAATTTTACCGTTCTTTATCTTTTTGACCACATAAGGTGAATAGACAGGAGCCCACAAACCAGCTTATCTTTTAATACAGCCCTTATGCTGCGTATATTCTACTGGTTCCTAGGTTCTGCGGCTTCAAGTCATTGTCTATAGAGATATACATATCTCGTAATAAGCAGGCCTTGTTAATAATCCCATAATGGCCGTCCGCAAAGAAGGCCCTAAGCAGGACATGGAAAAATATGGGAAGGAGTTATCAACTTTTACGCAAGTCTATCAAATTTACAAAGCCATATCCTTCACGGACGGTTCTGCTTACTTCCATATTGTAGCTATAAATCTTATGAGAGTATTCACTAAGTACAGGCATCATGCTGTTTATCGATTCGTCAAGATAAAAACCGGGGCAGTCTCCGGTAAATTGAAATGTGGCATGTACTGCAGGTTGTCCTCTTACGTCCGCTTCAACCCAGGATGCAAATGGATAAAGCCAGCAGACTCCTGGCTTGTCCGGGTGGATGCTGCAATTACCTCCTGTATCCAGGAACCTGCAGCGAAGAGGAGTCCCATCCTCCTCTGGCTTCTCGTCATTTTTTCTTTTGAGGGAGAGCATTGTGAGTGTTGTAATAACATTTCCAAAGGGTTCCTCCTCTTGCCAACTCGAGATCGTTGTCTCATCTCTGACAAATTCTGCTTTCGAGGTATAACCGGCCTTTTGTGCTATTCTGCTGATGTCGTCCTTCGTCAAGGGCAACCTACCCTGCCGCTCGCAGCAGTTGTGGCAGTCTGGCCAGAGGCATTTCCAGAGCACATACAACCCATAATTTTGCAAGGTTGGTATATGGAAAGTTATGCCACCGACATTAACTGAAGTGTCATATACCGCATGCCTATGCTTCCCAATCTGAAAATCATACAACCTGGGATCGATTTTCCAGTTTCTGGAAAGAAGATCAAGCGCATCCCTGACAGGGTTATTGTTTATCTCCACGGTGTTATAAGGTTATAAAACCGGAGGTTTAAACGTACTCTCAAGTTGCTAAGCCGCCAGCAGTCACGACCTCCTAAAGAAAAGGAGGAGCAACAGCGGACGGTAATCAGCTCGAAGGGCAAACATGCGTCTTCTACAGAGAACCGGCGGATGGTCTGGGAAAATGTGGTTTGGCCTCTTGTCTTAGAGTTGAATAGATCATACTTTACTTTAAGAGAATATCATGCAAAGAGAGATTCCTTTTGTAGAAAAACCGGAACCTCTCCTTCAAGAGTTGCTGGAGGTTTTGTGTCATTGTTGGTAAAAGGTATCATTGTCAGAAGCAAGAATATGTATTCTATACACTATCGTCTCATTCCCTACATGAGAAAAAAGGCTGTTCTTGAGTACGGCATTGTAACGAGAGAAATCTATACTAAGCGTTAAAATATCCGATAAACAGCCGGGCTTGATGTAGCTCGTGTTAGCCCGGTCGAACCCAATAAAAAATTCGGGTGCCGAATCTAGTGGCCAATCTCCATGGTTGAGGGCTAGGGATTCCAGGCTCTGGATCTCGTAGAGATAGAGAGAAGAAACCTGGAGACAGCAGTTCGAATCTGCTCCGGGCTACCATCTTTTTTTAGATTCTTGGACCTGCCTTGACTATCTCTCTTGGCATTTGGCCGAACTTTTCAAAGTTCTTGACAAAGAGAGCTGCTAGTCTCCTTGCTGCGGCGTCGTACTTGTCCTTATCAGACCAAGTATTCCTTGGGTTTAGCACATCATCAGGCACGCCAAGGCAAGATGTAGGCATGTCAAGGTTGAATATTTCATGATGTTGGGTTGGCACAGTGTCAATCTTGCCGTTGATTGCTGCAGTAACCATTGCTCTTGTATATGAAAGGTTCATTCTCCTGCCTATGCCATAAGGGCCCCCCGTCCATCCAGTATTGATAAGATATACTCTCGTTCCATGATCTGTTATTTTTTTGCCTAGCATATCAGCATACTTGGACGCATGTAGAGGCATGAAGGGCGCTCCAAAACAATGTGAAAATGTCTCCTTTGGTTCAGTGATGCCGCGTTCAGTACCCGCCAGCTTGCTAGTATAACCAGACATGAAATGATACATTGCTCCTTGCTTTGTCAACTTGGCTATCGGAGGCATGACACCAAAAGCGTCTGCAGTAAGAAAGACAATCACCTTAGGATGCCCTGCGATGCTAGGAATTACTGCTCCATCAATATAGTCGATAGGATATGCGACGCGTGTATTTTCTGTAAGACTTCCGTTGTCAAAATCGGGTTCCCTTGTGCAGTCATGCATTACAACATTTTCCATGACCGAGCCAAAACGTATTGCGTTCCAGATCTGAGGCTCGCCCTGTTTATCTAAATTGATGCATTTGGCATAGCAACCTCCCTCAAAGTTAAAGATGCTGTCGTCAGACCAACCATGCTCATCGTCTCCCACCAGCTTGCGGTGAGCGTCAGCTGAGAGTGTAGTCTTGCCAGTTCCAGATAACCCAAAGAATAAGGCAGTATCACCAGCCACACCCACGTTAGCAGAGCAATGCATTGGAAATATGCCCTTTTTTGGCAGGATATAGTTCATAATTGAAAACATAGCCTTCTTGATCTCACCAGCATACGAAGTTGACCCAATCAGGACCAACTTTTTCTTAAAGTTTATAATTATAAAGGTCTCTGTTCTTGTGCCCATTTCTCTTGGGTTTGCGGCAAAGTCGTCACACGACAATAACGTGAACTCGGGCGGATACATCTCCAATTCCTCGGGCTGAGGTCTAACGAATAGCTGATGTGCAAAGAGATTATGCCAAGCCCTATTATTAATGATCCTTATAGGCAGCCTATTCTCTGGATCAGCTCCGACAAACCCATCGAATATAAATAATTCCTTGTCCTCGATGTGTTTTTTCATCATGCGAAATATCTTTTCGAAATTCTCCTCAGAAATTGGATGGTTGACCTTGCCCCAGTCGATGGTATTGTGCGTTTCCTCATCATCAACTATAAACCTGTCATCAGGTGACCTGCCCGTGAACTTTCCCGTTTTCACGGAAAGAGCACCTGTTGACGAAAGCATGCCTTCCTTTCTTTTGATAGTGACCTCAACTAGCGACGGAACTGAGAGATTGTGGTAGGCTTTGCCAAACGTTATATCCATCTCCGAGAGCTGTATCATAGACTTTGTAGTTATAATCTTTAGGTTCTCTTCGGTAAGCAATATGGAGCCTACATTCTCTATACGACATAATTGATTTGTGCAATTGGGATGAAATTGAATCTTGCTTTTTATAGGTTTATTTAAAGTTCCTTTCCTTGTATACCGATTCTTTCAAAAAGTATAATTTGTCAGACAAAGGAGACATATTATTACTGCTGTTTTAATGCGTTTTTGATTGCATCGGCTCGCTTAGCCAAAATGTCGAGAAATTCTGCAAATTCGTCCTTAGTTGCATTGCGTTTCAGCGTTCGTCTCGTCTGATAATGGAATGAGTTGTAAATACGTCCAACAGCTATACCGAAAGCAAAATCATCGAGGCTGGTTACAGGGATGTGCCGTAACATTTGTTGAATCTTTAGAATTTCGTCAGTACTTGATATTGTTTCGTGTATCTTAGCAATGACGGCTTCTTTTACTCGACCATCCATGGTCAGCAGGACCATAATTTTACTAATGCGATATTAAAAGAATCCTACAGAGATGTAATAATATGCATTTAAAGTTATAATGCAAAATTTTGCTGAATAGGGCAACGACTATCTTTAGCCTAGAAGTAAGACATCTCTGTAAAGATAGAATTGACCATTGTGATTATAATATAGTAATAAAAATAACATAAAAACCTAAAACTTGAGAAAAAAATAAGGAACTTCTTATGCCGCACTCTTATATTGTTTTTCTCTGCCGTACGACTGCATCCAAAGACCGCTAAATACCAGTGTGCTCGTCATTACTGCAGCTATCAAAACCTGTTCTACAGGAAGTCTCATTATAACTCCAATGACAAAGGGAATAGCAGCACCTATTGAACTCATTGGAAGCCATCTTGTTGCGGCCAACCTTCCTCTATCCAGATTCTTATCTTCTGGCTCGTTGTGCATTCCTCTTATAATTACCTCTTGACGCTGCAATAATCTACGCATAAGCGGTACTTAAGGCATACGGAACGGTACTTACATTGATTATTGTTAAATTGCATTATGAAGATCCAAATCTACCCTACACAATCAAAAGAATATTTACTAGCAGTTTTTGAACCAAGGCTTAAAACATGATCTAAGACCCAACAGCATATTTTAGTTGACTGGAAGTCAATCTTGACAGAACATAAAACATATCCATTTACCTTGAAGGATGAACACTGCCAGTGTCAAGACAAGATGTGCTTGTTGAACTTTAGCTTCTCTCTGCTACACTATTGCATTGTGTAGCGATGACATTGCCTGTCTGTAGTGCACGAAATGGTTCTTGTCAAATATCTTTCTGGGATGTGAACATATCAACGTAACCTTTAGACCTTTCTGCAGCCACTCAGAATGGGTCATTTGCCACCACATCTCTGAATTAATACATTGGTCAAATTTCTGATTTGTAGCTAGTGTCCCAGCTATGCCACTTACAAAAGTTACTTCATCACTTTTGCCTGATGCAATTCGCTCTTTTAATGCCTCCTCCAGTAATATCTTTAGTTCCTCAAAAGGTTGCACGTTTCCAGCTAATACAGAATTGTAAAATGACCTAATGTCCAATGTTAAAAGATTACCATGATTTAGATGATCATCGTAATTTGCAATCTCTGATGCCAATTTGGATACGCGTTCTGTGTTGTTGTCTGTAGCGTTATCAGTATCAACTGGAACATAAACCGTAAGCTGTTCGCTACTCAACGCTTCATTAAGGTATTTTATAGGAGCTTTATCGGGGTCATCGGAGGATAATACATGTAGAGCATGTTGGTTAATTGGCAACGTTGAAGGGGTGGATGTATCTATAAAATCCAACGTCGATAATAACTCTACAAGGGACTTAAATCAAACCGTATGGTCTTATAGATCTTCGGGACTAGAAAATTTTTTATAAAATAGAAATAGTATATACGATGTTAAATAGAAAAGAGGCGTGAAGACAACTTAATAGTATGTATCGCTTTACTCCGCCGTGCTAGTCTTCTATTTTCTTATATATATGTCACCTTCATAAGGCACTCTTATCTAAGAGCACCACTATTTACGCTATGTTGAACTCAAGTAAGGAAATCCAGCGTCTGTATTTGTTTTATAGCCCATGTCAAAGGTCTGACTATCCTTTGGTCGGAGTTACGACTGAGGAGTTTGGCCACAGTGTCAAAAGTTCGGCTGCAAAGGATAAGGGTTGTAGAGCTCATGACATTGAAAGATAAAGCTCCTCACCAGACCATTCAGATCCCAATTGGTACTCTGTCACTTTCAGGCGACTTGACTCTCAAAGAAGGATCAAAAGGAATAGTCCTATTTGCCCATGGAAGTGGAAGTGGGAGGGACAGCAGGAGAAATAGATATGTCGCAAAAGTATTGCAAGATGCAGGTCTGAGTACGTTACTCTTTGACCTCTTAACTGAACAGGAAGAGGTAATTGACGAGCAAACCCGGCATCTAAGATTTGATATAGGGTTACTCACTAACAGGCTGATAGCTATAACAGATTGGCTATTTCACACTCTTGTTGATAACACTATTCAAAAAAAGATAGGTTACTTTGGAGCTAGCACAGGAGCAGCTGCTGCCTTGGCAGCAGCAGCCAAAAGAGTCAATATAATACAAGCAATTGTTTCTCGTGGAGGTAGACCAGATCTAGCAGACCCATACTTAGACCAAGTCAAAGCACCAACCCTTCTCATTGTAGGGGGGTATGATACGCCCGTTATACAAATGAATCATGAAGCATTTGATAGATTACACCAATTATCTACAGAAAAAGGAGAAAAGGAAATTGTGATTGTTCCGGGGGCAACACACTTGTTTGAAGAACCTGGCAAGCTTGATATGGTTGCACAACTTGCAACTAAATGGTTTGCTCGCTTTCTTTTATGATCTCTGTAAATTATATATCACAATGCTCAAAATTGACAATAGGGTATCCCACGATGGCACAGCAGAAATATCTCTATCAGTAGTTCAGACAGCAGAGTAGTCAATTAAGATTCTCTCAACAGAAGTGCTAGCGATTATCTCTAGGCTGAGACATAGCTCATGGCAAATATATGTGCGTACAGGTGATGAAATTGTGTTTGCATTTGCGATAAGACTTTAGGGGTTTGCTTCCGTTGTTTGTTATAACTGGGGCATTCTTAGCCATTGGTGTAGTGCCCATTACCTCCGACGTCCTTCTAAAAGAAAGAGCGCAGCACTTCCGTTCTCTTATAGATGTTTCAATAGCAACTGGTATGAAGATAATAAAGGAGCCTACACTTGAGGATAATACGTCTTTTATGCGATCAATGATGTCGCACAACGTGGCATCGATATTGCCCAAGGCGATTCAAGAGTAAAATAAATACTTGAAGAATTCAAGGAAAAACAAGCTACATTGACTAATGCTGCAGTTCAGCCAACAGGTATGAGGGATAGGCAAAGTGGTGAACTCTTGCACTGCTCAGCTGGACAGATAATAATTACGGCAAACTGGCAAATCGTCGACGGTGCATTATATTCTGAGCCCAAGAATCCCAGCGATATTACGAATAAAAATGTCGAGTCACATCAACAAATCTGGAACGTCCTAGTTGACGTCGAGAAAGGAGAAGTTTTGCAGGTTGCACAGCAGGCTGATCGAGTCGTAACAGATACTGCAGGATCAGACCTTGTCTGTGCAAATGTGAATATGGGCATACCAAAAACAATACTGGTAGAAGCTGGCAGTGAAGTTAGGTGGTCTAACCCTTCAAAACTTCCCGATAATGTTGTAGGTGTTTTCAACCAAACCGCGGGGTCGGATCGTACAGAAAGCACCACCATAATTCCTGAAAACTCATCTGCAAGCAATAGCAACAAAACAAACACGAAATCAGCAGAAGGAATAGCAATAGACGGAATAGACACTGGTTATTGGACCTAACGGTTCTCGGCAATACCGCTTTGATGGAGAGGAGGTTTTTAACTATCTGTGTACAATTCATGCAGAGGAAGGTACTAGAGGCACAGTTATAGTGACTGCCTCTTCACGATCGCCCTAACTACAAGTAATATAATAATCTGCCTCTACCAGTCTCCAATGCATAAAAGTTCTAGATAGGCAAGAATGCTATTGATACAATCCGACAATTCCACCAGGTGAGCAAATAATGTTTACAACTTTCTTATTTCATCTTCCAGCCACACTATGTATTGTCTTTTGGTCTTTCTAATCTCAATAGCACTAAATGCGAGTTCTCTAACTTTCAGCTTTATAGTATTCCAACGCTTACGCATGAGATAGTTGCCCAGGTAGCTAGGATAGTCATCAAGCAATTCTATCGGCAGCCGAGTCAATGTCCAAACATCGCAAGCCCTCTCACCACTGGGTATCTGAAGTTCTTCTTTTCTTCTGGCCTGTAGGAGATGCGTGAACTCATGTGCTATGGTAAAATTTCTCTCATTAGGTTGTAAATTAATTTTCAATTTCATATTTGCGGAGGTAATGGCAAAAGAAGAGATATAACTACAACTTCCTCTCGCCCAACCTCGAGGAGCTATCCACCCTACATAAACAACCTCATCTTGAAGCTCCGGAAAATATTTGAAAACATCAATTATTCTTTGTTTGAATTTATAGCTAAAGTTGGTATTTGCCTTCTTTGTAAAGAATAAACGATCAGCGAGATGCCTTAAATGATCAGGTTGCGTCTTCTCATCATACACTTTTAGACCAGTCAAACTGAATTTAAAACGCAGTGGGTGAAGGATTTTTTAGCGTGAGACGTTAAGCCACAAATTGTCTTAGAATAGTCCATAATATCATCAGAATAAAATGGAATGAACTAATTATATCGACTCCTTTGTATTCCTGTATTTATTTACTTATATCACAGTATCGATGTCTGGGTGTTCAGACCTGACATGATTCGACACAAATGATCGTATTGCCACCCTAATTGGGTGCGTAGTAGACGTATTTTTCAAGAGGAGATTAAGAACAAATTCCTTAGTAAAACTCATGGCTAAGCTGTGGGACCTTTTGTATATGAAGAGAATCGAAGTCTTAATGGTATAGGTAACCCTAATTGTAATGATGGTGCCTATTGTTGAGGCAGAAATAACACCAATTCTCAAAACAAAAGAAGTCATGAAGCTAGCTCAGATTGCCGAAGACGCAGGCGTCGATAGACTCGGAATATCTGATGTCATTTTCTATCCAGATACGTATGAGTTACAGGCATTATGTGCGACAGTCACTAAGCGGATAAAAATAGGAAGCCTTGTAACAAATCCTTATACGAGACATCCCGCGGTAATCGCGGCAGCTATATCAACGCTGGATGAAATATCAGATGGAAGAGCCTTCCTAGGGATAGGAGCTGGCGCTGGCATCGCAAAGCTTGGGGTAATACGGTCGCCTCCTGCGCCAACAATTCGAGAAGCTATTCACATCATTAGAGAATTGTTAGCAGGGAAGGTTGTTAATTACCAAGGTAATGCTTATGAGTTGTCTTCCAAGGATACGAGGCTAGAATTTCCTCCAGACCATGTCGTGCCAATCCTCATCGGAACTCGGAGCCCAAAGATTGCAAAGTTAGCCGGTGAGATAGCAGATATAATTGTAATTGGAGCTCGATACATTTCTGACCGACAGCTCACGAATTATCTTGATTGGATTTCAGAAGGAGCAGCAAGAGCTAGAAGAGATATCAGCACTATAGAGGTAGCTCCGCGATTAACTATATGTGCTTCAAGAGATGGTGTGTTAGCAAAGCAAAGTGTGAAGCTGTACGCAGCGTATTACTTGGCACTCCTAAAGCCATCTGATTTGTTAATAGATGAGGCTAAAGTGCAGAAAATCATCGATGCAGTGAGAAGAGCCAAAGGTTGGTACTTTTCTCCAAAAGTTCAGTATCCCAAGGAGATAGACCACCTCATAGATGAGGAGATTGTTGATAAATTTGCGGTCGCTGGAACCCCAGACGAATGTATCACAAAGATAAGAAGGATGATATCTAGATATAAATTTAAAAGTATAAGCTTGAATGTAGCGGCTGTTAGAAGGGAGAACATTTTTGATGGGATGGCTGAAACAGTCAAGTCTTTTGGAGAGATCATTCAAGGACTGAAAAAAGCCTAAGGTAATTTTGGGAGAATATACCAATAGAGAGAAAATAACTTCTTGATCTGCAGCACCAATCAACCTTGTCTCCTAATAAGAGATTATATTCCGCCTACCTAGAACCTTTGAATCAAGGTGTTCTCAAGGGTCAGTTTGCAGCAGCAACAAGGATAATAATTTCATAGCCACTATATCCTTACAGAATTCAGCAATTAGAACAAGAAGTAGAAGAACAAGAAGAAGAACATAAGAGGAAAAGAAGTATGACGACTATTTCCTATTTTTTGCAGGAAAGCAATCGCCTTACAAGAAATTGATGAGGAACAAGCCGGGCCTACTTCAGAGGTTTGGCGACTCTGACCTAGAAATTAGAGCATGAATAGGCATATTATACATATAGTACTGATTCAGTACCGATATGGTAGTTAACTACAACAATAACAAGCCATTACCAGAGAGATGAAAAAGAAGTTTACTGGACAGCTATATCGAAGTCGTACGAATCCTGGTTTTATTAAGTGGTAACTTTATCTATTTTTATGCTTATGAGTAAATAACTGTGAATAAAGAGATTAGATATGCGTTAGACTATCATGAGGCTACAAAACATTCGGAGGCTAGCTTACTGACCTCAAGACATTATCTTGATTTTGATAACAAACCCATACCCTTCAAGGTATATCTAGAATCGCCCTCCATAAGTCTGCCAACAAGTTTTCCAACGCCGGAAGTTAATGCTCTTAGCTGTATCAGAGGCATGAAAAACGAAGGGCTAAATCATGATATTGACCCTTTAACAAAAGCAACTACAAGAACATCAAAAAGCACTAATGCCGCCTACAATATTCCCTCTGTTGATCTCTCGAGCTTAGCAGAAATTTTGTTCTTCTCAGCAGGAATTACAAGGGAAATGAAATTTTCATATGGTAAATATTACATGCGCGCAGCGTCAGCAACTGGTGCTCTCTATCCCATTGAATTGTATGTAGTTTGCGATGACATTTTACCTGATCTAGATGCTGGAGTCTATCACTTTTCGCCAGCTGAATTTAGCCTAACAGAGATTCGAAGAGGAAGATACAGAAAATATCTGTCCACAGCTACAGCTAATAACCAAGACATTGCAAACTCTGCTATCGCCATTATATTTACCTCAATTGCGTGGAGAAATTCTTGGAAATATCAGGCACGCTCGTACCGGCATTGGTTTTGGGACTCCGGGGTAATTGCTGCTAATCTTCTCGCTACAACACACGCAATGGGGCTTCCTACTCGCGTAATAATGGGATTTGTGGACGACAAGATAAGTGAGCTGCTATCTTTGGAAGATAAAAGAGAAGCAGCTATCGCTATAGCTGCTATACGCAATGGGAGCCAGGAAAATATTATCGTAGCCAACCAGCAACATAGTAGTGAAGATAGTATACCACATATTCCTGTGCCAAATATCCGCCCAATATCCAAAAGAGGTGAAATCAATTATCCAGAGATCTGGGCTCTAAATAGAGCGTCGGAGCTTACAAGCAAACAAGAGGTGGAAGAGTGGATCAGCAATGCTCATCGTGATCAGTCATTGTTATCGACAGGATCCAACCATTCCCAAAGAAAGTTTTCTAAATCCGAGAATAATCCTATCGTTATATCTAAGGAATTAGATGAAAATGTTAAAGCTTCACCTAGTTTGAAGGAGACAATCCTGTGGCGTGGCTCCTCCAGGAAGTTTGCTAGGACTATTATCTCAGTTTCTGCTCTAAGAACTATACTTTACTGTTCCACCAGGGGAGTACCATTAGATATACTCAAAGACGGAGAAAATTCGCTGATAGATGTCTATTTCTTAGCTAACGCAGTGGACGGCCTCACTCCTGGAGCATACTTCTATGATCGCAATGCATCTGCTGCAAATCCAAATTCCTCTATCTTCAGAATCAAGGAAATTGTAAGCTCAAGGAATATCTCGGGTTATCTTTGTTTAGGCCAAACTCTTTTTAGCGATGCAAGTGTCGTTTTCTTTTTGATGACAGATTTGCAATCTGTCCTAGGGTCATTGGGCAACAGAGGTTATAGGAGCTCTCAATTTGAAGCTGGGGTTATCGCAGGAAAAATATATCTCACCGCCTATTCTCTAGGAATTGGGGCCTCTGGCTCGACATTCTTTGATGATGCAGTAACGGAATTATTTTCTCCTCATGCAGCTAAAAAAAGTACGATGATAGCAGTAGGCGTTGGAGTTCCGGCCTACAATGCCAGACACGGCAAGATATTACCAATGAGGTTAAGTAAAGAGCAGCTTTTGACTCAGGATTTCACCTAGTCCAAGACATAATATGTAGTATGCAACCAGGCGGTTACATTCTTTCATTGTAGGAAATTAGCAGACCTAGGTTGAATTAGAAACGTGTTGATAAGCTATTTCTTACTCCGATTACGAGCTCTCTCCAATTAGTATTAATTATCACAATTACTATTGTTATTGTTATTTATTTGACTTCCTAGGATGACACCATAGAGTTGTAGCATTTGTATGGAACAAAATACAAATTCTGATCATTTGGACGATGAGAGAATAGTAGCAAATATCGCGAAGACGGACCACCCTATCAGTGAATTCATAGCAAAGAGATGGAGTGCGAGGGCCTTTTCTACAAGGCCAGTAGAATTCTCAAAATTATTATCAATTTTAGAAGCTGCTAGATGGGCACCATCGTCACGCAATGAACAACCATGGCGGTATATTGTATTTACCAATGCCAACCCTGAAATGCTAAAAAAAGCACAATCGGTTTTAAAGGAAATAAACGATTATGCCAAGAGGGCTCCAATCCTGATTTGTGCAATAACCAAGAAAGTATATTCTGATAGTGGAAGCCCTAACAGACTTCATTTTCATGATCTGGGTGGAGCAAATGAGAATATGTTTCTTGAGGCATTTAATCAAGGGCTGATCATGCATGAAATGGGCGGTTTTGATGTACAGAAAGCTAGAGAGATTTTTGATGTCCCCAATGACTACGAGATAGGTATCATGATTGCAATAGGGTATCAAGACGCTTATCATGTGCTACCTGAAAGACTAAGACACAAGGCATTTACACCAAGAGAACGAAAACCATTGTCTGAAATTGCGTTTATTGAGAAGATTGGGAACGGAATAAAGGCACGGCTGTGATATGACACTCAAGATCACACTCGCATGTTTGAATAGTTTTTGCTGCTCAAATGTTGCGAAATTTGGCATGTAAAAGAGACGATCAGCTGAAGTACCTCTAAGAGATCCACTTAACAAATCCATTGGATAAAGCAAAGAGACAAACTAAGAAATCTCTAAGAGACTGCCTATAATCAATATATGCTTTTTTTCTGTAGGGATTCTGTTTTGAATGCATTATCAAACACCACTTGTTGCGCTACTTACTGCTTCTCGGCCTTCTTGCTATTTCTTCACAAATAGTAAAAAAAATATGACCTTTCTCATTTATGGGCCGTAACAACTTATAGCCTATTTTTCAGTTGTGACTCTTTTACTTCCTGTTGCCAACGATGAGTAAGGGTAACCATGACTGCGTGGGTCCTTGATTCTTGACTGGTGCCAGGAGAAAATCTATTGTTTAAAATAAATGCATAGGCATCGCTCATGGTTGGCCGAAAGACATCATTAATTTTTCTTCCATTGTCCCTATAATGTATGATCATGTTCGATATACTGCTATCCTTATGATGAGGATCACCATTGTTTTTCCATGTAGAAACATCTTTTCTACTAATTATAATAAGCTCAATCTGATCCTCGTTGTCTGAGCCCTTTATTTCTATGTTAAAAGACAATCTATAATCAAGCATTAGCAGCAGGTTTACGCCAAAATACAAAATCTCAAATCCATGTCTGTTCCCAGCAGGTATGTTCAGTTCATTGATACTTCTCATAACATAAGGTAGAACCTTGACCATGGTTGTATGATGCGAAACCGCACTATATGTCATAGATGACCTATTCAAGACTGGTTGATTACCTTCTAGGGTGCGATATCCGTAAGTAATGAGAAGGGTGTATAAATACACCGTAGTTGATCTCATGGACTAACCCGATTGATTCTTCTCTTCTCTCGGTGTTTAATATCAAGCAACCCTTCAATTGACGGATGATACTTACCAGTTTTAGAGGACGAATACGAAAATGCTCTTAGCAGAAATCTCTAATGCTCACTGGAGAGATTTCCCAGCCTCTGGTTGTTCCTATATGGTCTTGACTTGCGTGTGTACTATTTGTCGTCACAAAGATTATTAATACACTAGGGGAGTATCCACCAAGTCTGCACCTGCTCATGCAAGATGTTTTGGAAAGACCTATCACTTCCTATATGCACCGATTATTTATTGTTGTAGACGAAAATGCGAACGTTGCTTCAGCAGTCCAGCAAATGCACTCTCACAATGCAGGCACCATCATAGCATCCAGGGGCAACATACCCGTTGGGATAGTAACTGACAGTGATATTATTGATAAAGTAGTTATGAGAGGCGAAGATTCTGACCAAGTTTTTCTTAAATCTATAATGTCCTCGCCTCTTGTTACCATTTCTCCAAAAGGAACAGTCAAACAGGCATTGAATCTAATGCGACTCAATCAGGTAAAACGCATTCCCGTAGCAGATAGTTCGGGAATACTTGGGGTAGTGACCCAAGAGTCCCTAGCAAATGCAGTTCGCACATCTGTCCTAGAGCGAACTTTTAGCCGTTATAGGAGCTTGATTAGAGAGCAATACAAGCCTGTCCTAGGTAATCTTGGTATTTTGCTTCAGTTCTCAGGTATCTTGCTTGTTGTCCCAGCTTTCCTTGGAACAACACTTGGAGAGAGCTCAAGTATTGTTGGGATATTTTTTGCAGTTGTAGGTCTCTCTTTTGCAGGCTTCTTTTTGACAAATATTGGTGAAAAGGGCCCAATGAATCTCAAACAGGCTTCAATATTTATTGTAAGTGGTTTTATACTACTGAGTCTTTTTGGCTCGATTCCATATATATATATCAACCCATTTGGAAGCAACGCTGGCGCATTGGTCCTATTCGTAAATAGCTTCTTTGAGAGTGCATCTGGCTTCACGACTGGTGGACTATCTATAATTAGCGATCCGGGTAGTCTTCCAGCGAGCCTCAATTTCTATCACTCATACACTCAATGGGTCGGCGGTCTAA
>Ga0075421_100003612_pt1 | contig 18520 bp, 17 predicted proteins | sample SoiMetdeltSBSDD5_FD_75292 | JGI IMG/M metagenome (GOLD analysis project Ga0075421, IMG submission 75292) | Bulk soil microbial communities from a Populus tree surrounding site in Tennessee, USA - Soil MetaG P. deltoides SBSDD5 | ecosystem: Environmental > Terrestrial > Soil > Tree plantation... | reverse complement strand
AACGACGCGGCCGGCGTCTGTGACAGGGCGGGCGCGGAAGTCATCAACAGGAGCACGCCCGCGAGGATCGATTGCCGTCCCATCATGGTGACCTCCATAGCGTTCATGGAGGAATGCGTGACGCGACGGCAGGTCGGCTCAGGTGGCGCGACCGCCACGACGTTCGCGCTAGTCGGGACGAGCGCCCCATATGTTGACAGCCTACCGCTGTATATGTACCCTGTCAACATATGAGCGACAAGCGGACCGACGTGCTCTACGGCAGCCTCGGCCTCATCATTCTCAAGACGCTCGAAGCGCTCGGCCCGCTGCACGGGTATCGCATCGCCAGACGGATCGAACAGATCAGCGGCGACCATCTGACGCTGAATCAAGGGACGCTGTATCCAGCCCTGCTGAAATTGGAGCAGGCGGGCTGGATTCGGTCCTCGTGGGGAGAATCCGACAGCGGGCGCAAGGTCAAGATCTACGATCTCACTCGATCCGGCCGGAAGCACCTTGCCGCGGATGAGGCCGCCTGGCAACACGCGACGGGCATCGTCGCGCGGTTCTTCAAGATTCAGGACGAGCAATCGTGACCGTCCTGCGAATCCTTCTCGCGCGCCTGCTCGGTCTCTTTGGCGGCGACCGACGTGAACGCGAGCTGCGCGCCGAGCTCGACGCGCATATCGACGAAGCCGCGGAGGAGTTCGAGCGCCGGGGCGTTCCGATCGACGAGGCCCGTCGCCTGGCCTTCGCGAAATTCGGAGGCGTGACGCAAACCATGGAAGCCCATCGCGATCAGCGCCGATTCAGGCCGTTCGGCAGCTTTGGGCAGGATCTCGCGTACGGTGCGCGCATGCTCGTGAGATCCCCGGCCTTCACCCTGGTCGCCGTGCTCACGCTGACCATCGGCATTCTCGCCACCACCACCACCGTCAGCGCCGTCAACGCCGTGCTGTTCCGGCCGCTGGCGATCGAAGAGCCGGCGGAGGTCCTTGAAATCTTCAACGGCACCGATCGGTACAAAGACCCGCACCTCCCCAAACACAGCTACCAGGCCTACAAGAGCCTGCGCGAAGCCAGGACGATGTTCGAGGGATTGCTGGCGACATGGACGGTGAAGCGGCCGGTGAATGTGCCGAAGTCCGAGACGAACGACCTGACATACGCGGGCCGGCTCCAGGGTGAAGTCGTCAGCGGCAACTACTTCACGCTGCTCGGCGTGCGCGCCAGTCACGGCCGCCTGTTCACCGACGATGACGATCGCACGCCGAATGCGCATCCAGTTGCAGTCATCGGCGAAGCGTTCTGGAAGAACCACCTCGCCGCTGACGCGAACGTCGTGGGCCGGCTCGTCAAGCTCAATGGCAACGCCTTCACTGTGATCGGCGTCGTGCCGGCGTCGTTTACCGGCACGAACGTCGGCGAGGTCACGGCGTTCTGGGCGCCGCTCATGATGCAGGGACAGCTCGGCGCAGATGCGGACTGGTACAACCCCGGCCTGCGTCACTACGTCATGTTCTGCAAGCCCACTGACCCCAATCAGAAATGGCGATCGATGACGGGCACTCGGCGCCCGACGGGTGAGGTACCAAGTTTCGAGAAGAAGCCCGGGACGGAATGCGGTCCAGTGCGAGATCATGGTCAACTGCGGGTTTTCGGCCGGCTTCCCGGCGGCGTGAGCCGAACCGCCGCCGAATCTCAGCTCAATGCTATTGCCGGCCATCTGGCGCAGGCCTCGTGGGCCAATGAGGAGCGCAAGTTCACGCTCGAGCCCGAGGTCGAATCGCGGCACAAGGGCTATTCAAGTCAGGTGCGGCGGATCTCGCTCCTGGCCCTCGGCGGCTCGATCCTGGTCTGGCTGGTCGCGTGCGGCAACGTGGCCAATCTGCTGCTCACGCGCGCGAACACGCGCAAACGCGAGCTGGCCATCCGGCTGTCACTCGGCGCGGGCCGATGGCGCGTCGCGCGGCAACTGCTGACCGAGAGCGGCTTGATCGCGCTCGTGGGCGGCGGCATCGCCACCGTGCTCACCTTCTGGACGTCGCAGGCGCTCAGCCGCGCGATTCCCGCCGGCCAGATTCCCGGCATCAATCTCGACTTCACCCCGGATCTTCGGGTGCTCGGCTGGGCGCTAGGTCTATCGGTCCTCACCGGCCTGGTGTTCGGCACCGCGCCGGCGTGGCAGTCTGCCCGCATCAACCTGCTTCCCGCGCTGAAACCCGGCGACAGCGGCAGCGCGGCCGGCGCCCGTCGTCTGACCCTGCGCAACGCGCTGGTCGTGGGGCAATTGTCGCTGTCCGTCGTCGTGCTGGTCGGCGCCGGACTGTTTATCCGCAGCCTCCAGACCGCACGGGCGTCGCTCGGTCAAGGCTTCAGCACCGACCGCCTGGTCTCCATGCGTTTCGACGCGAAATCACTGGCGTACGGAGCGGCGCGAGTCGATTCGTTCTATCGCGACCTGGTCACTCGAGCGCGGTCGATCCCACGCGTCGAGGGTGCATCTATCGTCAACGCACCGCCATTCGGTGAGGCTGCCGGAAACGAGAGTGCATCCCTGTCCGTAGAAGGCGGACCCGAGAATCCCCGCCTCGAAGTGGACACCGTCATCGTCGGCCCGCGGTACTTCCGCACGATGGGCGTTTCGTGGGTGGCCGGCAGAGACTTCGACGAGAGCGACAACAACACGTCCGGCGCGGTGGCGATTATCAATCGAGCAGAGGCTCGTCGTCTCTTTGGCGATGAGCACCTGGCGGTCGGCAAGCGAGTGGTCCTCAACAGGGACTCGGGGACACAATTGCTCCAGGTGGTCGGCATCACCCGGGATCGGTCCCGCGACGACACGCCGCCACGCATCCTGACCGTGCCGGCCTATCAACGCGGCGCCGACTCCGCCATGACGCTCGTCCTGCAGGCGGCATCGGCCTCTGACGTCCGCGCCGTCGCCGACGCCGCGCGCACGCTCGCGCAGCAGCTCGATCCGCAGGTGCCGATGTTTGCCCTCAGGCTGGCGGGCGATCATGACGATCCGCGACTGGGCGCGATGCGGCTGACCGCCGAGATGTCGAGCGCGCTCGGCCTCGCGGCGCTGGCGATGGCGATGCTGGGGCTGTACGGCGTGATGGCATATGCCGTCACGCTGCGCACACGCGAGATCGGCATTCGCGTGGCGCTCGGTGCGCCGGCGCGAGACGTCCGCGCGCTCGTCGTCCGGAACGGCCTGGCCCTCACCGGAATCGGCCTCGCGATGGGGTTCCTTGGGGCGTATCTACTGGCGCCGGTGATCGACCGCCTGCTCATCGACATGCCCCCGACGGATCCGGTAACGTTCGCGGGCACCGCACTGGTGCTGACCACGACGACGCTCATGGCTTGCTATTTGCCCGCCCGCCGCGCGACGCGCATCGATCCGATTGTCACCTTGCGCACGGAGTAGACCATGGCCAGAGTGCGCGTGTTTCTGTCGCGACTCTTCGGCTTTTCCAGCAGCAGCGTCCGGCGCGATCTCGAGTTGCGCGCCGAGATCGACGCGCACATCGCCGAAGCCGCTGACGACTACGTCCGCCAGGGCCTGACGACGGAGGATGCGCGTCGCACCGCCCTCGCGAAGTTCGGCGGCGTCACGCAGACCGTCGAGTCGCATCGCGCCCAGCGCCGCTTCACGTTCTTCTCAACGCTCGCACAGGATCTGCGCTACGCCGTTCGCACGCTAGTCCGCGCGCCCGGCTTTGCGTTCGTCGCCATTCTGACGCTGGCGATTGGGATTCTCGGGAATACGACGGTCTTCAGCGGTGTCAATGCCCTGCTGTACACGCCGCTTCCGACCAAGCGCCCGGAGCAAATCGCCCAGGTCCTGGCCGGCAGCGGCGGTCGCGTCGGGCGCTTCCTCAAGCACACCTACCACCGATACAAGACCTTCCGTGACACGAACACCTCGTTCGCGGCGCTGGCCGCGATCAGAGACGTGACGGTGCCGATGGGTGACACCCCGCCGAACGCCAGCACGGCGACGCAGATTGGCGTCGTCCGAGGCGAGATCGCGAGCGGCAACTACTTCGACATGCTCGGCATCCCCGCGGCGATCGGCCGCGCCTTCACCGCGGACGATGACCGCACGCCGAACGGCCATCCGGTGGTCGTCATCAGCGACCGCTTGTGGCGTACGCACTTCCTTGCCGACCCCCAGACGCTCGGACGAGTCCTGTACTTGAATGGCCATCCATTCACGATCATCGGCATCGCGCCGGCGTCGTTCACGGGGACTGTGTTTGCGAACGAAACGGATTTCTGGGCGCCGCTCATGATGCAGGGCCAGTTTGGTGCGGCACCGAATTGGTGGAATGAAATACGCCCGCGCCACATCGTTGTGTTCAGCGTGAAAAAATTTGGGAGCAAGGAGGAGAGCGGCCCGGGGCAGGAGATGGGAGACCTGCGGCTTCTTGGAAGACTCAGCCCCGACGTCAGCGCCGAAACGGCGGCGGCCGAGCTCTCGACGATCGCCGCGGGACTGGCGCAGGCCAATCGGCTGGCGCCGCCCAAGATCCACGTCGCCGCGGAACTGCAGGCGAGACATCAGGGCGGGCTCCAAGAGGTGCGCCGAATCTCGACGCTCGCGCTGTGGGCGTCCGGGCTCGTCTGGCTCATCGCCTGCGGCAATGTCGCCAATCTGTTCCTGGCGAGAGCGACCGCGCGCCGCCGCGAGATCGCGATCCGTCTTTCCCTGGGTGCCGGGCGCTGGCGCGTGGTGCGGCAGCTTCTGACCGAAAGCACGGCGTTGGCGCTCCTCGCGGGAGGGCTGGCCGTCGCGCTGACATTCTGGACTGCCAGGATGCTTGGCGCCGCGATCCCCGCCAACGTGCAGCTGCCGATCACGCTCGACTTCACTCCCGATCTCCGCGTGCTCGGCTGGGGGCTTGCGCTGTCGCTGGCCACCGGTCTCGTTTTCGGACTCACGCCGGCCTGGCAGGCGGTGCGCACCGATCTCGTCCCGTCGCTCAAACCTGGGGAGAGCGGCAGCAGCCAGGGCGCGCGACGCTTGACGCTGCGAAATGCGCTCGTTGTCGCGCAGCTGTCGATCTCCGTGGTCGTGCTCGTCGCGGGCGGGCTGTTCGTGCGAAGCCTCGCCAACGCCCGTGAGGCGTTCAGCCCGGGCTTCGCGACCGAGCGACTGCTGTCGATGCGTCTGGATCCGGGTCTGCTCGGCTACAAGGCGCCGCGCATCGACGCGTTCTATCAGGATGTGCTCAGGCACGTGAAGGAGGTGCCGAGAATCGAATCCCTGTCGCTCGTCAGCTCGCCACCCTTCAGCAGCTATGGCGCGCTGGGCGGTTCGGTCACGGCGGAAGGCAGCTCGCCGGCCCCGGCCAGCCAGCCGATCGAGATCGGGATCTACGGGATCGGCCCGGGATTCTTCCACACGATGGGCTTTTCCATCGTGGCCGGACGGGACTTCGACGAGCGCGACGGCGCGGGCGCGGCGCCGGTCGCGATTCTCAGCCCGGCCGAGGCGGAAAGACTCTTCGGGTCGGCTCGAAACGCGATTGGGAAGCAGGTGAATGCTCCGGAGGAACTCAAGTCCCCACCGCTCCAGGTCGTTGGCGTGTTCGACAACGGCCGCAAGTCCCCCGATCGCGCGGAACATGCGCTCTACACCTCCTTCCTGCAGCATTCGCCCGGACCAGCCATGACGCTTGTCGTCAAGACGGCTTCGGCCGGTGACCTCTATTCGGTTGCGGAAGCGGTCAGGAGATCGATACAGACCATCGATCCCGTCATGCCAATCGCCGATGTCCGGACGGGCGAGGACCACGCGGCTCCCGAGCTGGGCGCGGTGCGGCTCACCGCCGAAGTCGCCATGCTGCTTGGACTCGTGGCGGTGACCCTCGCGAGCCTCGGGCTCTACGGCGTCATTTCCTATGCCGTGAGCGTGCGCACGCGGGAGATAGGCATCCGGGTCGCACTCGGCGCGCATTCGACGAACGTGCGCGTGCTGATCATCAGGCAGGGAATGCTGCTAACCGCCGTCGGTCTGACCGTCGGGCTCGCCGCCTCGCTGCTCGCGACGCCCGTTCTCCAGTCCATGCTCGTCCAACTGCCCGCGACCGACCCGGTCACGTTTGTCGGCGTCTCGGCCCTGCTCATCGCGATCGCGCTCGTGGCCTGCTATGTGCCCGCGCGACGCGCGACGCGAATCGATCCGATCGCCACGTTGCGGGCGGAGTAGACCACGGCCAGGCGGAGCGTTTCCGTCCCGCGACTCGAATCGCGTTTCACGACCTCCCTGACGATCGATTCAACCAAAAGGGCTGGCGGCGCGTCTGAGGGTATAGTATCTGCTTATGACAGATATCGACTTCTCGGGCGCACGGTTGGCATCTTCGGCGCCGTCCGAACACTCCGAAATGAACAGGAGGTTGAGATGAGGGTGCTGTCATACCTTGTCGCGGTCACGGTGGCGGCCTGCAGTCCCGTTTTCATCGAGTTGCCGGCTGCGGCCACTGCCACGGACATCACGGGCACCTGGGAGCTCACCATTTACTATCAACCAGACGACAGCGATTACCTGGCCACCTACATCCTGAAGCAGGAGGGGGAGAAGATCACCGGTATCTACCACGGCATGCACGGTCCAGCGGCTGTCACGGGGACCGTCAAATCCGACAACGTAGCGCTGAGCGTTACGGTGAAGGGCACGACCGCGCAATTCTCGGGCAAGGTCGCCTCGGCGACGAAGATGAGCGGCACGGTGACGGGCACCAGCGACAAGCCGAGGAAGTGGAGCGCCGAGAAGAAGAAGTAGGAGGAAAAGAGCCTTGATGGAACCGTCAGATCGCATCACCGGCGGCTTCGAGATTGTGCCCGCCGTCCTGGATCAAGAAGAAATCAGGGATGTCGCCACTTCACTTGAAGAGGGCGGACTCGAGCGGAGCCGTGCCGGCGCACGGCATCTGATGCGCTACCCGATAGTCCAGCAAGTCGCTCGCGATCCCCGCCTGATAGCCGTCGCGGCTCGATTCCTCGGTCCTTCCCCGATTCCGTTCCGCGCAACGCTCTTCGACAAGTCGCCAAAGAACAATTGGCTCGTCGTGTGGCATCAGGACACCGCATTGCCGTTGCGAGAACGTCGCGACGTTTCCGGATGGGGTCCGTGGTCCGTCAAGGCCGGAACCACGTACGCCCACGCGCCGGCTGGCGCGTTATCACGAGTGATTGCCCTTCGACTACACATCGACGAGTCAGGCTCCGACAACGGCCCACTCCGTGTTCTTCCCGGGACTCACACGCGCGGCGTGATGTCGGATGCCGAGGTCGCACAACTGGCTCGCGACGTTCTAGGGGTGGATTGCATCAGTCCCGCCGGCGGAGTCGTCGCCATGCGTCCGCTCCTTGTTCACGGGTCGTCTAAAGCCGAGACCGATCGGCGCCGTCGCGTGCTGCACATCGAATACGCCGATTCGCTTGAGATGGGCGACGGGCTGGAGTTGGCGATCGCGTGAACCGCTCGGAGAGGACGATGGTCCCTCCTCCGATGGAGACATCTCGGCCCTACTTGCCCTTGTCCATCCACACGTGCCACGTCACCCGGCCGATCGCCACGTCGTCCAACGGCCGGCCCGCGCGCGTGAGCGCAAGTTTGATCTGACCGTGGTGATAGCCCTCGTGCCAAATCATGTGCTGGAGCATCAGGACCGGATGATCGTAGTGCTGGTCCATCTCGCGACCGGCACGCAGCCTGCCCGCGACGGCGTCGCGCACGACCGTCGCGCTGCGGTTCAACATCTCCGCCATTGCATCGCGGTTCCGTTCCGCCCGCCACTCGCCGTCGGGCAGCGGCGCAGCACATTCCGGAGCGTCCTCTTCGACGAAGACCAGCCGAACGTGGTGCATGTGCATGAAGAGCTGCGCGATGGTTGGACTGCCGTCCACCGCGCTGGCGTCCATGCCCGCGTCGGGAATCGCCCGCAACAGGTTGACGAGGATCGTGTTGTTGCGATCCCAGGAGTTCAGGACCGCGTCGAGCAGGGAAGTATCGAACATTGTCGGCGCTGATTGTAATCGCGCTCTGCGCGCATCGAGGTTGAGCTAGAATCCGCTCGACATCGTCGAGGAGGATGAGATGAACGGAAGAACGTTGTTCGTGCGGCTCGCCGTCGCGGTGCTGGCGATCTTCGCGGTCGCAATCACGTCGGCGGCGCAAGCACCGACCCAGACCGCATCCGAGTTCTACATGGCGTATCGCGCGGCATTTGCCAAGGCCAAAACCATCGACGACCTGTCCTCGTACATGTCGAAGGAGATGCGGGCGAAAGTCGATGCGACACCGGCGGCCGAGCGCCCCAAGATGTTCGAGTTCATCAAGCAGATGTCGACCGCGATGACCAACGTCAAGGTGATCAAGGAAACCAAGACCGACGATGGCGTGACGCTCACGGTCGAAGCGATGGACGGCAAAGAGAAGATGACAGGTCAGATCCAGATCCTCAGGGAGAGTGGCGCGTGGAAGGTCGGCCGCGAAAGCTGGTCGAACAAGTCGTAGTCGCAGCCGCCCTGTCGTGGGCGGCCGCCGTACACCCACAACCCGAGACCGCCGCCGGCGCCATTGTCGTCAACGGCCGCTCGTTCGGGCTGCGCTACGCCTACGCGTCGGTGCAGCCCGGATTCTTCGACAAGAACACGCTAGACATTCGCGTGCTGTTGACCGACGTCCAGGTTGCCGAGGCGCAGCGCAACGATGTGATCGCGCTGTCGCGCCTCGCGCGCGCCGGACAGCTGCGCGGCGTCGAAGTGGTGATCGATGCGAAAGGAGAGCCGATGAGCGGCTTTCTCTTTCTCGACGCCTTCGATGGCATGGTGTCGGTATCCGGCATGCACCGGTTCGAGCGGAAAGCGCTCGAGCACTCGCTGATCGCGGGCCGCCTGTTCACCGACGGTCCGCGCACGTTTTCCGGCATCACGTGGGCGTACGACGCGACCTTCTCGTCGGCCATCGTGCGGCCGCCGACGGCCGAAGAAACCGCCGCGTCGCTGAAGACTGCGCCGGCGCTGGCGGCGACCGCGCACCTCGAGGCCGTCAGAACCGGGTTCGACGCGTTCGTTGCGACGCTGACAACATCGGCGGCGGCCTCCTACCGTGCGCCGGGTGGCGTGGCACGGTTCGAAGCGGTGCGCGCCGAGACGCCGCCCGACAGCCGCGTGGTGTCGCTCGCCGATGGTCGAGGCGGCGCCCGCATTGCCACGGTACAGGCCGTGCGCCGCGACGGGGTGATCGTCGAGTTCTTCCTCGAGCTTCGCCAAGAGGGAACGGTGTGGAAGGTCGAGCGATAACCATCATCGGCGCGGGGCCTTTCGGCCTCGCGACGGCCGCGGAAGCGAAGCGTCGCGGCATCCCATACCGAATGTTCGGTCGGCCGATGGAGTTGTGGCGGCAGCACATGCCGCAAGGGATGCTGCTACGGTCGGCGAGCGGCTGGCACCTGGATGCGCGGGGCGTCCACACCTTCGACGCGTTTGCGACGACTGATCGATCGCCATCGGCCGCCACCAACCACCGTCCGATTGCGCTCAATCAGTTTCTCGACTATTCCAGGTGGTTCATCGAGCGGACCGCGCTCGACGTCGATACGCGATTCGTCACCAGGTTGTCGCGGAACGAACAGCAATTCGATCTCGTGCTCGACGATGACACGCGCGTTCACGCGAGGAACGTGGTCTGCACGCCGGGGGTGCGCTACTTTCTCAACGTTCCCGACAAATACGTTCGAGGGCTGCCGCGCGATGTGTGGTGTCACAGCACGGACATCCACGATCTGACGCCGTTCCGCGGCCGGCGGTGCCTGATCATTGGCGGCCGGCAGAGCGCGTACGAGCTTGGCACGCTGCTCGAGCGCGACGCTGCAGCCGACATCACGATCGTGCATCGTCATCCCGCGCCGGCATTCGTCGAGTCCGACTGGTCGTGGGTCGCGGGCGATTTGCAGAACGCCGAACGGACTCCAGGATGGTTCTCGAACCTGCCGGCGGCGGCTCGCGACGCGATACAAAAGCGCTTCTGGTCGGAAGGGCGGCTCAAGCTCGAGCCCTGGCTGGGTGAGCGGCTCGCGCACGCGCGGCTCACGGTAAAGGCCAACACCGCGCCCGACACATTCATCCTTCGCGACGGCACAGTAGACGTGTCGCTCGGCAACGGCGAGAGCGTCCGCGCGGTTGACCGGATCATTCTGGCGACCGGTTTTGCCGTTGATGTGGCGCGCGTGCCGTACATGACGCCGTCGCTGCTCGCATCGCTGGGCTGTGCCGACGGCTATCCAGTGCTTGGAGACGATCTGCAAAGTGTGTCCGTGCCGAACCTGTACTTTGCCGGGCTGGTGGCCGCGCGTGCCTTCGGGCCGTACATGGGGTTTCTCGCGGCCTGTCCGTTTGCAGCGCAAACCATCGTCAACGCGATCGAGTCTTCGCAGGCGATCGATCCGCCCCGCAACGCCACCCCGGCGTCGCCGCTCCGATAACGTCCGTCTCTTGACCCGGTCCCGGCCGATAGCCTAGCGTATATGTCGAAGGTTGAGGCAACGAGGTGATCCGTGGGCAAGTTCCTGAACCTCTTTCGCTGGCGGCGCAATCGTCTCGAGCGTGATTTCGACCGCGAGCTGCGCTATCACGTCGAGCGGCGGATCGATGACCTGACCAGCCAGGGGCTGGCCAGCGACGAGGCACGGCGCCGCGCCTCGCTCGAGCTGGGCGGCCTGACGCAGGTCCACGAGAACGTCCGCGACGCCTGGGTGTGGCGCTGGATCGAGGACTGCCGCCGGGACCTCAGGCACGCCGCCCGCACGCTGCGGCGGATGCCGACCTTCACCTTGACCGCGGTACTATGTCTTGCGCTCGGCATCGGAGCCAACACCGCGATCTTCTCGCTCGTCGATCAGGTGCTGCTGCGGATGCTTCCAGTCAGGGACCCGCAGCGGCTCGTGCTGATCGACTGGCGCGGCAATCAGCTCGCCGACGGGTGGGGCAGCGGCAACTTGATGTCGTACCCGATGTGCCGCGACCTGCAGGCACAGAGTCAGTTCTTCGACGGTGTCTTCTGCCGGCATCCGACCGCGGTGAATCTCTCCGTGAGCGGAGAGCATCGCCAGGTACTGGCGGAGATCGTATCGGGAACGTATTTTCCAGTTCTCGGCGTGCGTCCACACCTCGGCCGATTGATCAACGAGTTGGACGATCAGCACCGCGACGCGCATCCGGTCGTGGTCCTCTCGCATGACTATTGGAGCAATGCTTTCGGCGGCGCCACCGACATCGTCGGGCGCAAGCTGGTGATCAACAGCTTCCCGATGACCGTGATCGGCGTTGCCGAACGCGGCTTCACCGGCATGGATGTTGGTGAGGCGGCGGCGCTGTGGGTGCCGGCGATGATGAAGCGGCAGGCCACACCGGATTGGGATCGGCTGCTCGATCGCCGTGCCCGATGGATGCACGTCTTCGGCCGGCTGAAGCCGGAAATGACAATTCAGTCGGCACAGGTCGGACTGCTGCCGTGGTTCAAGTCGGTGCTCGAATCCGACCGGCAGCTGGAAAATTTTCCCAAGACCACACCCGAGCAGCTGCAAGCGTTCCTCGGCTCGTCTCTTCAGCTGACGCCGGCGGCGCAGGGACGCTCCAATCTTCGGCGTTCGATGCGGGAACCGCTCTGGGTGCTGCTCGCTGGCACGTCACTCCTGGTTTTGCTCGCCTGCTCGAATGTGGCGAGCCTTCTGCTGGCGCGCGGCGTGGCGCGGGGCAGAGAGGTGGTTACGCGCATCGCGCTTGGCGCAACCCGCGGCCGCATCGCCAACCAGTTGCTGATCGAAAGCGTGGTGATCTCGCTCGCCGGCGGCCTGCTGGGCGTTGCCGCCGCGCCGGCGGTGTCCGCGGCGCTGCTGGCGCGGCTTCCGCAGGACGTCGCGCGCGCCAGCGTGAGCGCGGATCTGAATCCGCGGGTGCTGCTGTTCACGGTCGTGGTCAGCGTCGCGACCGGCGTTCTGTGCGGCATCGCGCCCGCATTGCACGCTGGCAGGGTGCCGCTCGCGACCGCCCTTCGCGAGCGCGCGCCGAGCGTCGGCGGCGTTCGGCTGCGACGCATGCTGGTCGTCGGTCAGATCGCGTTCACGCTGGTGCTTCTCATCGCCGCGGGTCTCTTCCTTCAGACCGTTTCGCGGCTGCATCGAAAGGGACCAGGCTTCGAGAGCCAGCGCCTGCTGATGTTCCAGGTCAATACCTTGATCAGTGGCTATGACGAGCTGGACGGTCAGCGTCTGATATTGCGGCTGCTCGAAGCCGTGCGCGCGACGCCCGGCGTCGACAGCGCGGGCATCGCCGGCCACATGCTGCTCAACGGCACGAGCTGGAACACGCAGATGACGGTCGACTTCAACGGCCGCCGGACGACGGATCGTCTGGTGCACTGCTCGCCGGTTTCGCCCCGCTTCTTTTCGACCATGGGGATCCGATTGATAGCCGGCCGTGACTTCGAGGAGGTTGACGCGCCGGCGAACCCCGACCATCGCCGATACCGCTCTGCGATCGTCAATGCGAGTTTCGCGCGGCGCTATTTCGGCGAAGCCAACCCTATCGGGCGCACCATCGGTTTTGGCACGCGGCCCGATACGCCGACCAACGTCGAGATCGTCGGCGTGGTTGCGGATTTCAGCTATCGCGGGATCAGGGAGGAAACCGACCAGGCGTTCTTCCCGTTCCTCGACGTTCCGTGGTCAGGCGCGACCTTCTACGTGCGGACGCGCGAAAGGCCGGAGAACGCCTTTCCCGCGATTCGCGCCGCGGTCGCGGCTCTCGATCCGACCTTGCCAATTCGCTCGCTGCGCACCGTTCAGGATCAGATCGACCGTTCGCTGACGACCGAGCGAATGATGGCCACGCTGCTGAGCGGGTTCGGTGTGATTGCGCTCCTGCTCTCGGTCATCGGCCTGTATGGCGTCATGTCGTTCGTCGTCACGCAACGTACCCGCGAGATTGGCGTCCGGCTCGCGCTTGGCGCGACGCCGTCCGCAGCCGTCTGGTTGGTCGTGCGCGACGCGATGATCCTCGTCGGCACCGGGGCGGCGATCGCCTTGGTCGCCGGATCGGCCCTCGGGCGGGTGATGGCTGGCCTCCTGTTCGGGGTCGCGTCGATCGACGCGCCGACGATTGCGTTGGCGACGCTGCTGCTCGCCGTGGTTGCGCTGGGCGCGGCCATGATTCCGGCTTTGCGTGCCTCATCCGTAAGTCCGACCGAAGCGCTGCACGCCGAATAGCTCCGGAACAGCTGTTGCACGGTTCAGTGCGTGGCCAAAAACCTGAACCGTATGGCGGTCGCAGAGCCCGCCGTTGGAACGATGCTCGACTCCCGCTATCGCCTCGAGCGCTCGCTTGGCGAGGGTGGTATGGGTCGTCTGTTTGCCGCCGTCGATCAGCAGCTCGGCCGGCGTGTCGCCATCAAGCTGATCCGTGAAGACCTCGACGATCCATCGGCGCACGATCGTTTCTTGAGGGAAGCTCGTGCCGCCGCCGCATTGACGCATCCCAACGCCTGTCAGTTGTTCGAAGTAGGCGAGCACGAGGGTCATCCGTTCCTCGTGATGGAACTGCTGGAAGGGGAACCACTTTCGGCTCGTCTCGAGCGCGGCGCCTTGAGCAAGGAGGAAGCCGTCGAGCTCATTCTTCCGCTGATGGATGCGCTGGCCGCATTTCACACCGCCGGATTGATTCATCGCGATCTCAAGCCAGCCAATGTCTTCCTCACGCCGCAAGGCGTGAAGCTGCTCGATTTCGGTCTGGCTCGACGGACCGAGCGCAGCGACGCGCTCACCGCGCCCGCCCTGACGGTTCCCGGCGCCATTACCGGGACGATGCGCTACATGGCGCCTGAGCAACTCACCGGCGATCCGATCGATGCGCGCACCGATATCTTCGCTGTCGGCGTAATGCTGTTCGAGATGCTGACGGGCCACGGACCCTTTGGATCCGGCTCGAACGTCGAATGGTTGAACGCGGTCATGACGGAAGATCCGCCGTCGCTCGACCACGACGATCTTCGGGCGCTCGATCCGGTCGTCAAGCGTGCGCTGCAGCGCCGTCCCGACGATCGCTACGCATCCATCGAGGAGATGGCAGCAGCGCTTCGCGAAGCGGTACAGGGTGCACCCGCGCCGCAGGAGCAGCATGCCGACTCGAAGCCGCGACAGGGAGCCGCCGAAACAACCACTCGGGCCGTGGTGCTGCCGTTCCGGCTGCTCGAGGACGATCGGGAAATCGCGGCGCTCAAGGACGGCGTGCCCGAGATGCTGACGGCGAAGCTGTCGGCGGACGGCCGATGGCACTTCCTTTCGAATCGCGTCGCTCACGAGTTTGCCGACGAGCACGACTTGATTGCCGTTGGAAAGGCGCTGAAGGTCGATCGGCTGCTCACCGGCAGCCTGCTTCGCGCCGGCGAGGATTTGCAGGTTACCGTGCAGCTGGTCGACGCGTCGGACGGCAGCGTGCAATGGTCGCAGGCTGACCGGTTCAAGCTCGAAAGCGTGCTCGCCCTGCAGGAGAACATCTGCGCGTGGATCGTCGACGCGCTTCCATTGCGCACCGGAGCGGCAGAGACGTTGCACTGACTCGAGTCGGCGAACGAAAGAGGGTGCGGCGATGACCGACTTGGCACCTGCCGGCAACACGCTGATTCGATCGGTTCCGTGCGAGCGCTGTGGCGCGAGAATGCTCTGGACGCAAGCTGCCTGGTGCGAACCGGCGAGCGGCCAGCCTATCGAGATGGCGCGTGCCGCTTACCGCTGCGACAACGGGCACGTCGTCGATCCGTCGGCGACGCCGCAGTGTCCGAACTGCGGGTTGCACGACACCAGCAACACTGGTTCACCGACGACGTTCGAGTGCCGGCGGTGTTCGACGCGGTTCACCTTTCCACGGTGACCCGGGCTACCGCCGTCCGCCCACCTCGTCGAGATGCTTCAGGAGGTCGGCGGGGTCCTCGAACACGCGATAGGCCCCTGCCCGTTCGAGTTCCTCCATCCCATAGCCGCCCGAGAGCACCCCGATGCCCAAGGCGCGCGCGCGCCTCGCCGCCAGCATGTCCCACACGCTGTCGCCGACCACCGAGGACGTTTCGATGTCGACGCCGAGGAGTCTGGCGGCAGCCAGAAAGAGATCGGGCTCGGGCTTTGCGTACTTCACGTGATCTCGGGTGACCACAGGTATCCGGCTGAGATCGATACCGAGCGTGTCGAGTACCGGTCCGGCAGTTTCCATCCGGCCGCTGGTAGCGATTGCCCAGCGGATATTCGCGACGGTCAAAGCCGTCAACAGCTCCCGGGCCCCGGGCAGCGGCCTGACGCTCGGATACGTTCGCTTGTAGGCCTGGGCATGCAGCCGCTGGAGCCGCTCGACCCGCTCTTCATCGAGATCGAGGCCGGTCTCGCGCAGCAGCATGTTGGTGAACAAGCCGCCGCTCATGCCGATCTTGCGATGAATCCGCCAGACCGCCATGTCGATCCCTTCCGACTCGAGCGCTTCGCGCCAGGCCAGCACGTGCTGATAGACGCTATCGACGAGCGTGCCGTCGAGATCGAAGATGAAAGCGGTTTCCTGGCGCGATTCCCTGGTGTCGACTGGGTCGATCACGTTGCCACTTTACGGATACATCGGGGTCATGGGCTGGACGGCTGGCGCGCGCCGCTGACCGCCAAGGAACGGCCACGCACCAAGAATGCCGAGCACGGCGGGGATCAACACCCAGTAGATCGGAATCCTCCAGAAGAAGCCGTCGACGAGGCCCATCACCAACGTTTCGATCGAGAGATACACCGCGGGAATCAGCGCGACGAAGAGCCGCTGCGCGGGCCGAGCGCCGGCACCGCGCGCGAGGATTGCGGCCAACGCTCCGACGAACGGCAGCGTCAGGAGCCAGGGCAGGTACACGGGGCCATCCGCTGAGACGCGGATACAGGTCGTATCCGGTCCGCATGCCTCGGGCACGACCAGCAGCATCACCAGCAGCTTCAACGCGCCGAGCCCCATCAGCCATGCGACGGCGCCCGGGATGACAAGCCTTCGAATGATGGTCACATAGCCCTCCTTCGCCCGCCGGATGCTGCGGCCGAACGATCGCCAATCCGCCACTTGGGACATCGTCTCTGCGCGCGGATCGGCGGCGCCGGCCGTCCGCAGCTCGTTCTCGTGTTCCTCGAGATGCGCGGCGATCTCGGCGACGATCTCGTCACGGCTCTCGCGCGGCAGCGAGGTTCGCGCCAGGCGGTCGTCGACGAAACGTTCCCAGTCACGCATCGGATAGCCTCGCCAGCCGATTGAGCGCGTGAAAGAACTCGCGCCACTCGCGGCGCAGCGGCTGGAGCTGACGCCTGCCTTCCTGGGTCAGGCGGTAGCACCGCCGTTTGCGTCCGCTCGGCGCTTCCTGCCACGAGGCCTCCACCCACCGGCGCCGCTCCAGCGAATAGAGGATGGGATAGAGCGCCGCCACGTCGAAGGTGACGACGCCGCCGGTCTGTTCGCGGATTCGCCTGGCGATCTCGTAGCCGTGCAGCGGCGACTCGGCCAGGACGGCGAGGACGGCCAGCTCGGCGCTGCCGCGCTTGATCTGTGGGTTGATCGGCACCGCCGGTCTCTTGGACATATATACGAATCTTATATATAAAAGTCACCTACATGTCAAAAGCGAGGCCGGTGGACGCGCGACCGTCGCGTCCGGCCGGCTCTGATTAGTTGCCGTGGACGTCGTTCAATCCAGCGAGAAACGGCTCGAACAGCGTGTCCACCGCGTCGCGTCCGCGTTCCGGGGCGGTGATCGTCAGCTGGAGGTCGTCGGGGAGCTCGGTGATGGTGAAGGTGAGAAACGCGCAGCAGGCTTGCTCCTTGCCCACCATCTCGCGGACGCGGCTCGCCACGTCTGGGGCAAAGTGCAGATTGAGGTCGAGGCCGTGGCGGTCGAACCGGCGCAGGCCGTCACGCATCAGCTGCGAGATCTCGCCGCGGCGTTCCTCGAACGTCGACCCGGTCAGCGTGCAGGCGATGGGCAGGTCGGCAAACTTGATCAGGCCGTTGGTATCGTCGATCACCACCACGTCGTAGCGGTCGATCATCGGCATCAGCACCGCTTCCAGCTCGTTCTTCCACAACGGTCCGTCGTAGAACTTCGCCTTCATGGGTTCGCGGGAGGCGAGATCGGGAAACCCGCGCATGAAGAAGAAGCTGTCGGGATCTTCGATCGATAGGAAGGGTCCCAAGATCCTCATCCCGATGGCGGCGTGCGCGGGCATCGACTTGGATCGGAAGATCTCGAGGAACTCGGCGCGTTTGCCAGGCTTGAGCTTGTAGGTCCGCATTTCGACGACCATCGGGCCTCCTGGCCCATGCTCGCAGAGGCACGGCTCCGGTTTCAAGACACCTGGGCCAGGCTGCACTTTGTCGATTCCGCCACCAGCCGTTCGACGCAATAGTGAAGTCGGGTATGCCGCCGAAACAAGGAGACTGCTGATGCGATTTCTGTGTGTTTACAAGCATGGCGAAGACCACCCTCCCACTGCCGCAGAGATGGAATCGATGGGCACGCTGATTGCCGAAATGGTTCAGGCTGGGGTGCTGCTCTCGACGGAAGGCTGTTTGCCGAGCGCGAAGGGCTTCCGCGTCCGGCGCGCCGGAAAGCGGATCACCGTCACCGACGGTCCGTTCACCGAATCCAAGGAAGTGATCGGGGGTTTTGCGCTGATCAAGGTCAACTCGAAAGCCGAAGCCCTGGAGTGGACCAAGCGTTTCCTGGACGTTGCCGGCGACGGCGAAAGCGAGGTTCGCGAGCTGTACGAGCAGCCCGCGCATGCCTAGCCGCTCGAGCTGCGTCCAGAATCCTGCCTGTCGAACGCGGCCATCCTCGCCCGTCATTCAGATAGAGACGCTCGACCACGGAAGGTGGCGAGGTCCTTTCGAGGAGGGACACCATGTGTCCAGCGTGCGCGACCGCGGCGGCAACGTTCCTGACCGGCGCCTCGTCGGCGGGCGGTCTGGTGACGTTGCTGCTGGTGACGCTCGGCAGGCGCCGCGCGTCCGGCAATCGGACCATCCAGTCAGCAGGAGACGGACATGATGCAGCAGAGACTCGCGACGCGCAGTGAATGGATCGCTGCCCGCAAAGAACTTTTGCTAAAGGAGAAGGCGCTGACTCGCGCCCAGGACGAGCTGGCGGCCGAGCGTCGGCGCTTGCCGATGGTCAAGGTCGACAAGGCCTACGTCTTCGAGACAGCCGCCGGTCGCCGGACCCTCGCCGATCTGTTCGAGGGACGCAGTCAGCTGGTCGTGTATCACTTCATGATGGCGCCCGACTGGTCGGAGGGGTGCGCGAGCTGTTCGCTGCTCGCCGATCATCTCGACGGCAGCCTCGCCCACCTGGCACATCGCGATGTGACGCTGGCAGTCGTCGCCCGCGCGCCGCTCGCGAACATCGACGCGTTCAAGCGGCGCATGGGGTGGACGTTCACCTGGGTCTCGTCGTTCGGCA